>JAABUS010003230.1_pt1 | contig 27200 bp, 36 predicted proteins | sample 5560161 | NCBI WGS metagenome assembly JAABUS01 (sample SAMN10711885, study PRJNA513376) | rock metagenome | isolation source: Antarctica rocks | place: Antarctica: Victoria Land, Trio Nunatak nord | collected 2016-01-04
GGGTTGGAGAGACGAGGCGGATGGGCTCTTTCTGTTTTGTTTGGTTGTGTGGATGGAGCCGGGTTTTGGATGAGATCCTTCGCTACGGGTTTGGTGGTCTATCCTTTCCGGGAGGGGGGTCTCTCTCCTTGTCGAATGCATGGGACGAAGGAGGTGCTGCAGGGACAGAGTGGTAGTGATTAACGTATTGCAGCGAGGACCGTTCTGCCATGGAACTGTGAGGATCCTTTCACTGCTTTTGAGAAATCTGACATAACTCTGTAGAAAACCGGAGTCTCATTGCAATGGGCCGCTCCAGAAAAATCCTAGCTTGCCGAATTTCCCGTCTTCAGCCTGTCTCTTCGATCAACGAGCAAGATCCCCGGGGCCAGACACTCCCTGAACGGCTCGGGCCAGATGATATTCACGCACCCTGGAGCGGGAAAGCCTCCACCACCTACCTGCAAGATCTCCCCATAGAAGCCACTGCATTCCATCCAGCGCCGTGGCCAGCACCCATCAAACAATTCCCTTGAACATCCCCCAAGCCCCCCAACACCAATCGTACCGCGAACTCGCAGCCCGTCCTTCCCCCCCCCCCCTCCCTCAACTCAGCCCCGCAAAACATCCTCAATCCTCTTCGCGCCCCGCCTTCGACAAACCATGCGCCACAGAATCCTCCTCCCGCGGTATACACTTCACAAACAATCCCTAACACCACCGTCTCGGAACCTCGGAGCCTCCATATCCGACGATCTTCAGGGATCGGCGTTCGCAACCACCTTCCGCGCATGGTCCGCCACTTCGGCATCCAGCCATTGAAGCCCCAAGCGAGTCAGTGAAGATCCGGATTCGCTTGCGAGGGATCTGATGTGCGTAAAAGAGGGCCCATATCGCAGCCGTTACCTCCGCCCGCCGGCTTGTGTCGTTTTCCGTGAGCGGTAGAGAAGGACCTATATCGCGGTCAGGCGACACTTGTATGAAATGAAGACCGTAGCCGTCGCGGCCGTTGGACAGGCAACAGCCACCGGTGTAGACCACCAGGGCTTCCAGTTTCTCGGGGACTGGAGGTGAGAACTAGACTGCCTTGCGGTAGTCTGCCTTTTTCGTGGGGAGGTTCATGCTGAGCAGCCTGACGAACTGCGACTCGAACTCACGGCGGAGGGATAGATGATCGGTAACGAAGCAAGTTGGTGGGGATGCACGGGCTTGATGCTGGATACCAGACGCCCTGGGCGTGGAAACCGCGATCAATCCCCAACGCACTTTGGGATTCGACGTCTAGGACCCCAACATGTATCTCTAAGAGACTTTTGGGGGTAATGGATGCCATCAAAGGTTGCCCCAGCAACATTCTCCTCGTAGAACGACTCCGGGATCAGATGACGGCTGGTGTTATCTTGGAGTATGGCTCTGAAACTTCTAGGCCCGTGAAGATCAGAGCCTGGGAGAAGCATCTCGAGGCCTACCACTGTATCGATAGCTGAAATGGGCTCACAAGCGTGGAGTGCACTCAGTGTTATAGTGAGTTTCCGTAATTGTTCATGGCCTGGTGTAGTGCTGTCACGGCCGCTTTCCAGCTATGACGGAAATCTGCTGATAGGATCAGTTTGGTGGCTCGTGCAGGGCCTATTAGGGATGTTGGTGGTTCATATATGGCCTCTCTTGGTCGGGTTTGGGATGTACGGAGTCGCCCAATTGCGGCATCGTAGAGGGATGGCATGTAATCTGGACAATAGCTGCAAGTGGTGATTTGCAATTTTGGCAAACTCTATTTTGCACCTTTCCGGCAGCAGAGAGTACTGATGTGAGTGTCTCCGGGACCTTCCTCAGGCTTGATCAGAGTAAGTTACGTACGATTGGTACGCCGGCCTCTCTGGTTATCTTATGGTCGATGTTGGCTTTCAACTGGCGGCAGCGGATTTTGCCGCCAAGGAGAGGCGCTCGGTCTTGTTCGCTTGACAACTCGTCCTAGACGAAGACGTACTTGGACACCGGATGAGGCGAGAGCAGTTTTGTCGTTCATATCTTCATAGATCGTTTCGGGTCCAGTGCTCGTGGTAGATCATAGCTTACTGTTCCTCTCCTTACTCTCCTTGCCCCTTTCCCATTCATCCTGCAACAGCATCCCCTTTCTTCCACCTCGACTCCCATCCTCCGTCCCGCCAAACCCACGCACAGCCTCTGGCCAAGACCACAAAGACCTCAGCTCAGAGTCCAGCCTCCCCTCCAATGCCTGGATCACCTTTTCTCCCATCACCGGCAGGAATTTGAACGCATGTCCACTCCCTCCCGTCGCCAGAAACAGCCCCTCAACCTCCGGATGGAAGTCGACAATGAAGTCCCCACTTGGCGTGTCCGTATACCAACACATCCGCGTATGCGTAAATGGCCTGTCAGCGAGCCAGGGCACAAGGTCTTTCAAGAACTCACGAAGGACGCTTGAGCCCTCAGAGGGGATGGGCGAGAAGTGCGAGGACGGAAGACTTACTGTTTTCACTTCTCCGGTGGCAGGATCAGTGATCGTTGTCGGGTTCCGGTAGCCATAGCCATGGCGGGCGATCTTGAGCAAGGAATCGGCAGCCGGGGAGGGAGGGATAGCGAAGAGGCCAGTAGCCAGATTTAGGAGCACGGGCATAGACTGGAGCTGAGAGCGCTCGCTGGGCGTCAGTGAGATGTAAGCGAGGACTTGCGCTGTGGCTTCAGCGCGGCCACGCAGGTCGATCAAAGCACCTGTCCAGGCGCCGGCTGCTAGAATGACGAGGTCGGCCTGGAGGGTCTCTCCACTTCCGAGCCGCACGCCTGCGATCTTACGTCGTTTGGGTTTCGTGCCAGAGGTATGAACAGAGTGTCGGGCTTTGGCGTAGACTAGCTCTACAGCTTTCCCTCGCCTCCATATTCGCCTTCCCTGCTTCGCAATTTCTTCGTCAACCCGTCGCCGAACATCTGCCATTGCAGCAGCAGCGTCTGCCCAACCGCTGCCGTAATTGATATACCCCGCCGAGCCACTGCTACCGCCAATCTTCAAGGCGGACTTAATATCCTCTGGACTGCGCAACTCCTGAACTCTTTCCTCGTCATGGCCCTGTATCCTAGACCCTACATTCGCTCTCGACTTCTCGATATACTCCCACCCACTCTTTCCCTTTTCACCAACAATTGCAAAGCCACATTCGCGGTATATACCTTGCTTCGCATATTCCTTGCGCCAGATTTGCTGAGACTTCTGGGCCAGAGCAGTATAGAGCGGGTTCGAGTAGTCGGCACGGATGATGCGGGAGTTGTCTATAGATGCGGCGTAGGGATTATGGGACTCGGAAGGAGTGGAAAAGGGGAGAGGGGCGTGGGTGTCGAGGATGGTGATGTGGGTGGAAGTGTAGCGTGGGGATAGCAGGAGGTTCAGGCTGGTCGATAGGCCAAAAACACCGGCGCCGACGATGAGGATTGAAGATGGAGGGGGTAGGGCTGGAGAGGACATGGCAGGATTGGGGCCAATTTGAGGCTGGAATCCGCGGAAGTCGCCAGCTTGAAGTCAACATCAACTAAAATCATTCTGACGCCGATCTATCCAGGCTTTGACAGAATATAGGGGAGTGAAGCTTTAAAATCATGGGTCGTCACGGTCATGAATGTACTTCGCAAGCATATGAATGCAGTAGAAATGCATGGTATCGATGCTATCTACCTGAATTTTGAAGGATATCTTCCAATCGACACCGCCTTCATTGAGGATCGGCGCAACAGGATAAAACACGCATAAGGATATCACCGCTACTGCCTCGGGTTGTTAGCACCAGCTGCTGTCAACTACCACCACTTCGATTTTCGACAATCTGGATATCTGCCTTCCATGGCAGCAGCGCCAGCATATGCATACTGACCGCGCATCCTCAGATGCCCTTCCTATGCCATTGCCAGCGCACCTGTTCCGCTCACGTTGTATGAGCGTGGTACGACTTTCTAATGTATGTTGACTAACGCCAGCTGATGATTGGAAACTGAAAAAGTATTAGACTCCGGTTGATGCATGTTGTGAAAAGTTGGGTGCTCGAGGACAAGCAAACCCAGATGGAGATCGCTTTGCGGTCGAGACTTATTTTGGGTCGTGGACGCGTATTGTAAAGAGTATTGTACAGAAGAAGGTGGCAATGGTACACAGGCATTGATCAACCTGTTGAAGAACATCCTCGAGGTGAGGGGCATTCAGACTTTCCGGAAATCTAAAGCAATCAGCGACGTTCAACAGGTAATTAAGGCAACATACCGGCAAGCACAGGATAGATCATCTCAAAAGCCTGGTAAATTTCCTCGCGCACCTTGGCCCCGGTCAACACAATCTTGCCGCTGACGAAGATCAGTAGCACGATCTTGGGCTTCATCATGCGATAGATGAGTCCGGGGAACAACTCAGGCTCATAAGAGCTGAAGTTGTGATGACGGCTGGCAAGGCCTTCAAGGCGGATGGGAAATTTGATGTCGCAAGAGCCAACGATGTTCTGGATTTTGAAGTCCGTGAACTTGGCGTTGAACCCGAGCTTCTGGATGATCCTAGCATATTTGCGGGACGCAAGCTTGGAGTCGTCTTCGGACTTTGCACCAGTGACAACCATCTTGCCAGATGCGAAGATCAAAGCTGTGGTCTTCGGTTCGCGAATGCGCATAATCACAGCCGCGAAACGCTAAACATAGATTTAGCGCAAAGTCTTGAACTTTGGCATGGTTAGCAGTACCTTGGGATTATATTCAGCATTTCTCGCATGGAGCGCAATCGTCTTGAGGTCCAAGCGACAGGCAAGGTTGATCGTGGAAACGATGTTCCTTGAGAGCAAGCCATTAAGCCTCATGCTTCGGATATGGCAACAAGGGTCATACTCACTGCAAGGTTGGCACGATCCCACTCACACCCTGTCCAGCACCTGGCGTCGCCGCAGGAGTAGTGGGTGTCACCCCATTGCCGTTGGAGGCATTCCCTGCCTGAAGCTGTTGCCCCTTGGTGTTGGCGTTCACGCCACTCGCCTGTCCGTTTGCCTGGGGTTGTCCATCTTTTTCAGAAGGGGGCGTCAACTCTCCGGCTCCTCCTGGGAACGACAGAGACGCAGGCGAGATGAACGCATTTGCCTGGACGGCGTTGGAAGGGTGCGTGGTGATAGCACTATCCATTTTTGCAGGAGTAGATACTGAGATCAAGATCTTGGAGCCGGCAGTCTAAAGGGCCTCCGTTAGAACGTCGGTCGCAGTGAGGTACTCTTGCGGTTAAAAGTTCGATGATATCGAGGCTCGTCGCAAGGTGAAGAGACGACGAAGATATCTCGATGTCGAGGAGGGTATGATGATGTGAGGTCCGTACCGTATGCGGGAGATTAACAACCAAATGTCTCCCCTACAGCCGCTGCGCGATCGACACCCTGTCCGTGTCCCCCAAACACTCCGTCGCGGTAACAACAAGATCGCAATACCAGATGGCGAGCTAATGTCCGTGATGAGTAATGGTTGAGAGTCGAAGTGAGGTGATCGAAGGTGTTGTGGTGAGGTTTGTCCCGATATCACAAAGAGGTCGCTAAATCAAATCGGAAGGTGGGACTCGGTGGGTGTCGTAGAGAGCGGAAAGCGCACAGAAGTTGTGTCTTTCAAATATTAATCAACAGCCCCAATGCTGTGAGAAGAAGATGTGTATTCTATGAGTTGATAGTAGATGATGTCGTTGGATGGTGGGGAAGAGGAGGGTGGCAGTGACGTGGGGGGGTGTGGACGTCAAATCGCAGGGGACGCTAAGCGAGAATTTTCAAAAATCTGGGGGCGGGCATCACACGCTTCTTATACTCGCTCCCAATCATCAGGCTGTGACTTGCCGCTTCATTATCGACCTCGGCCCTAGTGTTACTCAGGATTAGCTCATTCATCCACCCACTTCTAGCGCCATTTCGCGTGTTCAAATCTTGGAGCCCAGCCAATCATAACGCGACTGATAGGGGCTGTACGCGCCGCTAGCTCCACGAACTTCGCCGCAATCGGCTGTTCAAGGCAGTCGAGTTTCAGAGTGGACCCCCTTATTGCCGCTTTACGCCAGAAATTTGAGTCTGGCACATCCTGTGAATCTTCCTTTCTCCTTTCTTCTCCTGAGAACGCCGAAGGCATCCGCTGTCTGGCAACGCCATGCGCAACAACGTAATTGTGCAAATGATGCAACGGATTCATGAGCAATATTGATACCTTACGGATCCACAGTGTAACGATAATGAATCACATCACCTTTCTCTGTGCGAGCTCTTTGCTCCATCCAAGTTGCTTTGAGAACGGGTCTTGGCGGATACATCCTTAAACCTTACACAAAACAACTCTGTGGCAAAAATACCACACCATCAGCTTCTGATCATGCGTGCATCCCCCGGAGTCAGTCTCCTCTCTGCCAGATCATCATCCAAATCTAGCCCTTGCCAGCGCCACAAGTCCGCTCATGGTCCGCTGTTCCTTCTCTTTATACTCCTGGACCCTCTGTTCCCGTTCCGCCTGCCTCGCTCTCAGCATCTCTTCTCTCCTCAACTCTCGTTCGTTCTTTTTGCGCTCCGTTTCCCTCTTCTGTCTCTTGTATCCATCGATCCCCTCGTCTTCCCCTCCGAGCAAATCCGAGTCTGGTACTTCTTCCACGCCACCGCCTTCAGTCTTGCCAGCTGCGAAAACGCGGTTACGGTCGGCTTTCTCACGTTTCTTCTCCAACATGCGATCTTTGGAGCCAGCCTCCGCTCGAGGAGCAATGTCTTCAAGGTGCTCTTTCTGTTGCTTTCGATCAAAGCGGCGAAGATTTCGTAGGTGTTCACGGCTGTCAAGATTATCCTCATGGGCGGTTTCTAAGCGAAACTGATTAGCCCGTTCTTAACGATGCTTTGACATGACTGATATGAAGAGAACGCACCTCGCTGTAACCCTAAATCCTGAAGATTGGGTATTGTAGGGCCAGATCGCTTGTTGCTAGCTGCGACTTTAGAAATTGCGCCAGGTAGCGCTGGACCCATCTCATCCTCATCGCTACTCTGCTCTGTTCCATCGCCTAGAGGCTGAGGACCGGATACTCCATGCTTGGTCATTTTCACTGCGGGAAGGTTCCCAGTAACAAAAGCCTCGGCCTTTTCAAACATCTTCGGCTCATACCAACCCTCAGCTATTTCTCCACGATTCCTCACCACTGTCAGCGCATTCTTCTTTACTGGTAGGAGAAGCAGTGAACCCCAGAATCAATCTTACCATTTGCCCACAAAGCGCTTCCACCTGCCCCTCATCTCATCCTCTGCTAGTTCTTCGATATCGAGTTGCTTGTGCACCTCCAGATAGAGCGCAAATATGGCTCTGTGAGTCTTGAAGTCATGCTTGCTGATCTGAAGTGCATTTCCAGGCAGAATAGCAGGAATCGAAGGATCGAGGCGTGCGCGCTTGTAGGACGAGGATTGACGGTGACTGGAGGGAGAGGGGAGTCGTCGCTGGGATCTTGAGTATGGGGACTTGGACTCAACCGGACTTCGCGAGCGCGTAGGTACATTTGAAGACATAGTTCAAGAATGCAGATACTGTAAAGTAATAACATCATCAAAGAGATCAGAGCCAAAGGGCGCCCTTGGCGATGATACCAGATAGGCGATGCTTGGCAAGCTACTGCAGGATCTGCTTTGCGACTCTAAGCTTCTGAAGGTGGTGCTGTATGTAATGCAGGTAGTTGACAGGCTGTGCTTGTATAGCACAGCACAATGTCGATGAGCAGTCGGCCCATTACGAAAGGGTCGTCCGGCGCTGCACCTCCTCTACGACCTTCGTTCGCACAAGCAATCTTTCCATCGACTCGCACGCCGTCCACTGACATTGCTCTAGTCGTCCGCCTTATCGATCTCGTGCAGCTCCTTCCACTCCACCACCGCACACTTTGCGAAGATACCGCAAGACTCCAATAATCGTCGGTGGTTTCCTCGCCTTCGGCTTTTCCGCTTCAGCCTCGTTCCTCTACACCTCTATCTCTAAACCAGCATGCTCCGATCCATCCTTGCCAGCTCAAGACTCTGACGTTTCTGGTCGTTACAATTCCAATGCGAGGACTTTGGACAACTCAGTCGACTTCTACGAGCAATTCTCAGGCATAAGGCGTTGGCGAAAGCGGCTGGCGCGTGAAGCTGAGGGACATGTACTCGAAGTGAGCGCAGGGACGGGGAGGAATAGCGATTACTATAAGCTCAAGAAATGCAAGAGTCTCTCATCTGTTGATCTGAGTGGGCCTATGGTAGAACTCGCAGAAAAGAAGTTCAAGAGGCTCTATCCAAAGTATGACCAGCCTGTGCCACAACAACCTCCTGTGGCATTTGTGACGCAATCGGCTCTGGAGCCATTGCCTGACAGCATTATTGAAGAAGTCACAAGATCAGGAGGCTACGACACAATTCTCCAGACCATGGGGCTTTGCTCTACGCCAAAGCCGGCCCGGCTGCTGATGCACCTTGGTACGTTAGCGCATCCAGAGCGAGGGAAAATCCTCTTACTAGAGCATGGGAGGAGTCATTATGACTGGTTAAACAACATATTGGACAAGATGGCATCGGAGCGAGCGGACAAGCAGGGCTGCTGGTGGAACCGGGACATTGAGCAGATAATTGAAGACAGCGGACTCGTAGTGGAGAGAATGAGGAGAAAACATCTCGGAACTCTGTACATCGTTGAAGCGCGACCAAAACGCCATAGTGATACGGCAGAGGGCAAGGACGGTGGTCAAGAAGTAATTGATGAAGTGGGTATCAGCTGGCCTGTTGCACGAATTAAAGCCTTGATTGGGCGGGATCCAGGCGTACGAACATCCGAAGAAGAAGAAAAATCTCTGGAGAACAATTGAAAAGATCTATACCTGAAAGGTGGCATTGGAACTGGTCTCGTGAGGAATACCACGGTATCTTGCCTGGACCCAGGGATTTTCTAGGTTATGCATGCCGAGGCTCCTATCAAGTCCTTCATTAGGTCCAAAATTCTTGGTACATTGATGAGGACTGAGCCCAGTGGTATTGCCTTGACCGTTGGAGATTTCTAAAGCGCATGTGTCATGGAATAGACCATCGATTGGGAGGTGTACAACGAACCCCCGCAGCATTTCGCCCAGATCTAGCAGGTAATGAGTAGCCTTTAATTCACCATTCTCAATCTATGGCCACAGACTGACTTCGTGACTTGCGTAGCGTTTAGAGCCCTTCGGATGCTAGCGGATGCATTCGGCTAGGTATCCACTACAACCCAATGTACGCGCCTCGAGGCTCTTCCGACCAACAGAATACAGTCCTCGAATCCATAGCACTCTCCCTTTTCAAGCTAATGTAGTGCAGCTCAAGAGTCTCACCCCAAATGTCTTCACCATATATCTGTACAGACTCGATTTGCTGCGACCACTATCTAGGAATTCTTGGCGAAGTGATAGACCACATACAAGATCTTGGCGACGTGATAGAGCACCTCAGAGGCATTCACGGCCACAGATTTATACAGAGACCATCGTCTCTCGGCATGTTCGACACCCATGGTAATTGCTGGTACTGCTTTAAATGCAGCGGCAAGCTGGATAAGGATCATCGAAGCTTCAAGTCCGACAAGGCCATGTGGGACCACCTAAATGCCCGCCATGACTTCTTATTGAACCATCTAAAGCAGGATCTCTAGGCATTGGTCACGTCACTTTTCAAGGCTCAACGGGCAGAAAATGGGCAATCTGACGCACTGAATTATAGTCCATCAAGAGGCTGAACATGAAGAGGAGGATGGTCAGAAAGACAGCGTCGCCTGTGATTGACGAAATCACAGCTTAGCATCATTCTCCCTAACTGCCTCGATCCTGAAACCCGCCCTTGGCGCATGGATCCTGACCTCCTTTCCACTCACCTTCGTCTTTGCAGCAACCACAGCCTCATTCTTCGTCAAACACAACAGCCGCCCACAGTCTCTATGCTTGAAACCCGTATCAGTCGGCCACACTTCCACCTCCTGGCCCTTCTTCAAGCGAAGCGGATCCTTCTCTTCAACGTCGCCTTCCACCTCTGCGAACCCTGCTTGTGCAATAAGGTGCACCGCTTCATCGCCCTTCACAGGTGACGCTTTCGGCAGCGAAGCCTTCGCCTTAGCAATGGCGGCAGAGAAGCGCTCAATCCACGCGTACGTCCTAGGATACAGCTTCTTACTAAAAAGATCTTCGGGAAGCGCGCCCTTGAGGCCAAGAAGCCAATGGAAGGGCCAGATAGCTACGTCGCCCAAATTCAGCAAACAAACCAGTTTCTCAGCAATCATCCAAGGGCCCACGTACCGTGTATATCCCCCAGCCCCACCTCCTTGGTCCCTCCAATCCACTCTCGTCCATCTCCCAAAAAATCCTCGAGCAAATCCCAGCATCCCCTCATACCTACCAGCGCCTCCGGCCTTCCCCTCTCCATGTCCTCCATCCGCCAACTCCTTCCCGTATACTCCTCCCTGTCCTTTTGAAACCTCTCGTCTGTTCAGAATTAGGGGATCAGCAAGACTCTTGCGCAGGAAGAACGAAACCCCCAAAATCAATCCCAACCAAAAAATTCCCCAATATCATCGCCATGGATGCGGTAAACCACAGAAAATCATAAACCCTACCCCCGAACACTTACCCTGCAACAAAGGCAGCTCCGTCGGAAGTAACTTCCCCGCCAGGGTAAACACCTCCCCCTCTATCGTCCATCGTTCCAGCAACTCCTCCTGCGCTCTAGCGCTGGGATTGCGCGACGAAAGCGGGCTCCCAGTTGCTGGAAACAGCTGTTCGAGTTTCCTCAGGATGAGGCGCGTATCAAGGTAGATATCCCTGCCGATGGCGAGGATGGGGATGCGGCGGTGCGCAACGCCCAGGGCGGCGAGGTCGGGTCGGGGCAATGTCGGGGGTTGGAGCTGGGGTGGGGGTTAGTGAGGGACGAAGGGTAAGGGAGAATGATACGGAGGAGGGAGAGGGGGGGAACGGACGCATTGCGAGAAGGGAATGCCGCGGAGCTGGAGGTACCAGATTACCTGGTGGAAGAGGGGTTAGAGGAGGATTGTCCGGGAAGAGGGGGGGTCAGGGCTATGATAGATACCCTTCGCGCGTACGGGCTGAAGGGGTAGTGGAAGAGGATGATATCTGGATTATCGGACATTGTCAGTGGAGTATGTCTATATAATTATGGTCAAGATCAACAGAAAGGAGCACTCTCGCACTCTCCACTTGGACAATCATCGTCATGTTCGGCCTCGAGCCGAGGTCCGTTCGGAGATAGGATTCTTAAGATCGGTGGGACGAATCTTAACATTTGCTCTCCACCAAAGAAAGCAATAGTTATCAGAGCCTGAATTAGCAAAGGATCTACATATATACAGCACATGAAGCCACCCGACCTTCAAACTTATTTACAAGTCCACAGCGCGTTCAGCCATTGCATCCGCAACTCTGTCCCTATCCCACAACTCACATTTCGTGCCCTTTCCAGCGCCATGCCGCGCCTCTATTCTACGACAAGATTGCCACGCATCAGCAGTGTGTAGCATCTATGTTTAGTCTTGCACTAATAATGAACCTACGCCATCTACGTGGGGAGCACCGTCGGAAACGAAAACCGACCGAGGAGCATGGGTAATCTCTGGCTTATAGTGACTCGTATAGAAGAATCCTCAGCAGTATCTTTTGGTCCCGACCGGACTGGTTTCAAACTAGGACAGTCAGACTATGCACGCGTCGAATGGCGGTGCTCAGGCTGTCCGTTACTCATCGGCTTTCACAATGCAGGATGAAAGATTGGCCTAGGGCTTTGGCTGTCACGTGACAATGGGCTGAATGTACCTCTAGGCTCCAAAATAAATGACACAATCGGATGACACCACGTTCCGCGCTTACAACTCTGCATCGGCGATGCTCGGGTTGTTCTGGTCCCGTTGCGAAGATGTGTAAGTATATATGGCATGTCCGTCTCCAGGACGGGTTGAGAAGATTACATCGAGCAATCGACTCGTGAACGCCTAGCCTTCGAAGATCACAGTCTTCCGCGCAGACGTTTCCCTATCAACATGCATCGCCTTGGTCTACCAACTTTTGTTGTGCTCGGTATCCTTGTAGGATCCTCTGCCAGTGCGACGATTCCAGGGAATCCTGCAACCTCTTCAGCAGCTTCGTCCAGCTCTGGCATCACCCCTGCGATACCAGCGCAGCCGATCCCAACCTACATCCCACCAGCAGCATCCCCAGAAGCGTCCGTAACCCGGATCTTCTCCTACAACGGCGGCGGCTTCGAAAACCTCGCCCTCCGCTCCAACGGCCAGATCCTCGCAACAATCGCTTTTTCCGCGCCCCTCCTCTTCTACATCGATCCCCTCCAGATCCGGCCAGGCATCGTCCTCCACAATTTCACATCTCTCAAGAACACAGTCGGCATCACAGAGCTCGCTCCCGATATGTTCTATGTTCACGGCCAGGGCAATGACGGCGTTTTTTCCGTCTACTCGGTCGACATGCGGGATTTCGTCATCTTGCCCAATGGCACTGTCTCCACACCACCCCAGATTAAGAAAATAGGCAGCGTACCCTCAGCGCTCTTGCTGAATGGCATGACACGTCTTCGCAGAACCGACAACTTCCTCCTCATCGCGGACACACTCTTAGGAGGCGTCTGGAGATTCAACATCGATACCGGCAAATCCGATCTCGTGATCCACGACCCATCGATGGCAGGTCCAGCGAACAAGACCGACTTCGCGGCCTTCGGCATAAATGGCCTCAGGACGCAGAACGATACACTTTTCTACTGCAATTCCGGCGCGCAGAGCTTCTACAAGATGCCCGTAAGTCTTCTCCCCACGATCCACCATCCTCAACACCCTTCCACTCCCAGGGCCTGAGGCAGAAAATTCCTCACTGACACTCAACCCTCCCCACGCAAAGCTCCACCAAAACGGCTCCCCCGCCAACAACGCAACACTAATCACCTCAATCATCGGATGCGACGACTTCGCGCTCGATCCATGGGGCTTCGCCTACGTGGCCAGCCCCCGGAATGCCGTTCTCAGACTGGATACACGGACTGGGGCGCAACTCGTCGTCGCGGGAAGCTTTAACCAAAGCTCTAGCGATATCATCAGCGCGTCCAGTGCTCGTTTTGGGGTGGGCGAGAGCGATCGCTCGAGCTTGTATGTGACAACGAATGGCGGTGCGTTTGTTGGGGCGCCGGTGGGCAGTCAGGGCGTTAGTAGGGTGGATGTTGGGGACTTGGCGCAGATTTCCAATGCTGGTGAGGGATATCGCAGAGGAGAAGGCGCGGTGTGCTCTTAGCCGTCAGCCTATTACGGGGATTCTGATCGTGATCGGAGGAAGTAAGTCCTAAGAGAAAGACAGATAGACCGATGCAGAGATGGCCCAACCCAAGAAAATTGGTCAACGATCGCTGCTGTGTACTGGATTGAGTAGTCCGTCACTATTCTGCTCTTCAAATTCGTAACCGAGTAATATACCACCCGCTCAAAGCTCAGCTATCCCATGCACTCTATCTTAGCAACAGCCTCCTCATACTGGTTCCGCTCAATTTCCAACGTCGCCCATGGCTCGTTAGCCCTCAAGGTTGACTGTTTGCCTCTTCTGCAATAGATGCTCACTGGTTGATCCCTCCACGATCTGGTTTCTGAGAGCGCCCGGGACGGAGTGCCGCCGTTGGAAGTGCACCTTTGATACTCGGCGTATCGAATCCACTACTCTGCCCCCATAAAAACGCGGATCGAACACCAGACTCGGTAGCTACCGTGACAGATGCTGCGGAGAGAGGGGCGTAGTAGTAGCTGCCCATATCGCGGTTCGGAGATATCGAAGAAGGGACCCATGATGAGGGATTGGGGACTGGGAGGCTGACTGTGCTGGGGAGGGGGGATGAGTGACGTGGGGAACAGGACGGCTACTTGGACGGTTGCGGAGGAGAGAAGGTTGGGTTCGGGTTGTGGGTTGTTCGGAGTTGGGTTGAGTGCTGTGGTGCACGAGGGGGGGGGGGGGGGACGTGCTGAGTCGTGGCGAGAGAGATGTCGTGAGTTTCGTGGGGGTGGGATGGGGAAAGAGGGAAGTCTTCTTGAACTCGTTTGAAAGGGGAGATTTGTGCGAAGATGTAGTCGTTGTTACAGCCAGCTCTGTGAAGGAAGAATTGCATACGCGTTGCAAGCTTGAGAATCGGTACCGGCTCATACCGTGATGAACGAAGAATCCGAACAGCGAGCATAAAGGAGCGAGCACGAAGAAGCGGTTCTAAGGGAATGCATACACAAATGATGGTTTAGGGGCTAAACTATTGACTGAGAATCATGCCTTGACAATCTAAAACACCACTCACTGTAGACGGCAGTATGGTTCGTGGATGCCAGTTCCACAAGCGTGTATCGGCTCGCACGCGAAATCAAGTTACCATCACCTTTTTGAGATTTACCCCCGAACCTGGTCATTGCTTGAGCCGTTTATGGGACACATTGCTACAGATTGCGAGCTTCAACCGCGAACAAGCTCATCTCGTTACCGTAAACGTACTTGTCCTTACAGCTCAATAGCTGGAGTGAGAGGTATGGGGTGGAGATATCTGCCATAATAAGCAACGAGCCCTGAAGTGGCGAGCCCCAGGAAGCAATCACTAATAGCGCGGGCGCTCATCGTAACCCCCACCGTAGCCTCTTGGGGGCGATCTGGCACGTCGATCATACCCGTTGGCATATGGTTCTTCATAGCCGCGACGAGGTGGTGGTGCACCATAGCGGTCCTCGGGATAGCCGCTACGTGGGGGAGGGTATGGATCATCCAAAGGAGGACCGCGCGGGCCACCACGAGCAGGAGGTGGGGAGCGGTATCGGTCGCGCGAGTAGTAATCGTCTCGCGGTGGCGGGGTCCTACGACGGTATTCATCTCGACGGGGGCTGTAGCCACGAGGAGGTGGCCCATCACGACGGCCGCCGTAATATCCACCGTCTGCGGGAGGATAGCCATTGTTGTGCCCACGGCGGGGCGGAGAGCGCGAGCGTGGGCCTCTATAGCCGCCGCCGCCGCTGAAGTGAGGTACCTGGTCCTGAGGCTATGTACGGTGAGAACTTGAACTAGGGATTTAAGAACGGAAAGGCGACATACATCGGAGATGCAGCGGACATTGGCACCCTTGAATTCCGTGCCGTCAAGTTTGTCCACGGCTATCTTCAAGTCGTCTGCAGTTTCGAACTCCACGAAACTGCAATTATATTAGTCAAAGGTATGTCAAACGATACAAAATCCTTACCCTTTGCCGTCGTGCTCGCGTCCAACTTCGGAGTATACCACGTCCAGGCCGGTTCGGCGGGCAAAATCCTTGAGATCCTGTGGTCCTGAGTAAGTCCAAGTCCAGTCCAGTCTATTGTGCGGCGCCCAGGTATCAAGGAAGGAATAACATGGTAATTGAGGCCATCGCCGTGCTTGACATGAAATCACCGCAAAAGAGCCCACAGGTTATACAGGAAAGTCTAGCCTAGCCTCTTCGAAATGAAGCGGCTATAGAAAAGTGAAGCTTTCATTGGCCCCTTCACTGCATAGAGAAAAGCGCGTATTGAGACTCGAAGGCGGTACTCCAGTGCATGGGATTCTCCAAGCTGCACCAGACCTGTTCAGGAGAAGACCAGAGCGGGAGTGAAGGTCGCCAGATATCGAAAAGAGCCATGAAAGAGCCGGAAAGCTAGTCACAAGTGCTTGTCGCGGGCGGAGACCAAAACCATGTATAGAGAGAAAGATCAAGCTAACCTGCCAACTGGTTTCCCCCGAGAGTCCTGTAATACTCATGCGGTGCTGAGTTCGCCTCGGACGAGGATGGCTTGCACGAGGCGGACCTGCGAATTCGTTACGGGGTCTATTGCCACGAGCGAATTGGACGGTCAGACGTTTCCCGTTGAGATCAGAGCCGTCTTCGCTCAAGTGTTATTACTTTCCAGCGTCGACAGGTTCTTTGAAAACTTACGCATGGCTGCTCAGTGGATCAGCGGCGTTTCATAGGTATACTCAAGTGGAGGCAAAGCTTACCAGGCACCATGTCCCTAGCATCTAGAGGATCATCGTACTCGATGAACCCGAAGCCGTTCATCAACTTAACCTCGGTAATGTTGCCAGTTCCATCCTTGGAGAAGTGGGCCTGGATGTCTTCCTTGGTGACTGCAGTAAGGTATTGAACGTCAGCGACAGCGTGGCAAGGTCTACCCCTAGAGAAATGATGGAGATTTTGTGATGCGCCATCATCCACAAGGCCAGTGCCATGGTTCCAAGTTGTGCGACGGCTTCCAGTAGCAGTTTGTTCGCCCAAGCCACATCCACAAACATGGGCAGTACATCCAGGGAAGGAAGGCAAAGGTTGGAATGCAAGTGTGCGTACCATCACTGGGGAGATTCCCAAGATAGAGGCGCGTGGAGGAGACATCGGCAGCTGCCATCGTGCTAGATCCTAATAATCCTGGATGGCAACAAGGCTCTGGATTGGTGATTGCTAGCCGGGGAAGGATGACCAGCGTTTCTGTCTGGGAAGCCTAGACGGCAAGATAGTGCGACCAGGTAGTACAAGATGAGGCGAACCTGAAGCAGGAGAAATCGCTTGGTACTAGATGATGGAAAGGCCAAAAAGAAGAACGAAGTGATGGGCAAAGTTGATCGCGTTTGACGCTAGCCCTTTCGGACCTAGTGTGTTTTGCCTTTATATTCAGAGGACACACAGCTGCACCAGTGCTTACATTTGGCAACGACCAATTCGGTAATAGTGCAAACGAGAGATTTCTGGAGTGTGTCTTGGTCTGCTCAGAGTAGAACCAGGCAAGTTAGGGCACTGAAAAGCTCCAGTTTAGGATAATCATACATGACCTGTCAGCCGCAGACCGCCGGGGGAAAACGCATTCTCGGTCGATTAATAGTTGGGCAATATCGCTTTCTAGCAGAACCCTCAGGCTTTGGAGTTCGAGATTGCCATCGGGTTGTCATCCCCTGGGTCTCTACTCGAATCATGGTAGGTTCTCCTCTCCAGTGATACGCCCTTGCACCAAGAACACCAATAGCTAAGGTAAACAAGCAGTGGAGAACATTTTCATGTGAGCTATTGTTTCAACTTTTGCCGGGTATGATTTTCTCGATGCCGACCTTTCCATCCGACCTCACAAGGCTCCAAGAAGATCATCTAGCTCATCTAGCCCTATGTTTTCCGGTTCCCTTGTATCCCACCCGGTCCCAAATCCTCTGTCGCCGAGTATCGATGTCGGCTCTTCCATCTCCACATCACCTGCTTCTTCCATTTCGATTTCCTTCTCCACGCTCGATGGTCCAGTTACGGCCTTCATGAAAGGGCTGCTCATCATGCTGGAGTTGGTGTACTGTATGTGGGCTGTATGTCCACCAAAGAGCGTTGCTGCTGCCTCACAATTTCTTTTCGCTTTTTCCTCTTCCGTCTCGTCCATTTGCACATCAACGGCGGCTTCAATCCTAGGATTCATCGTTTCCAGAGATGGTCGTATTGAATGCTGGTCCAAGCTCATACCGCGTATGCGCATGTTGCTTGCCGTCTGTGTGAATTCCTTCTCATCGCCTTCCAGAGGAGGACTTGCAGCCCGGTGATTGTGCACAAGGCTGAGGCCTTCCGGCGTGCCACCACTCGACCCGTCTCTTGCGAGACTCGATCTCCCAGAGAAGGAAGCAGCGGGTGTCGGTGGGGTTGTAAAGTCATCGTCTGCCATTGCGGCATCGAGGTCGTGGGCAGAGAGATCGACCTCCGGACTGGGACTGAGAGCGGCACGTCTTCGATCTTCGGCTCCCTCGTGATCCTCATCGACACTATCGTTGCTGAGACTCGGAGATATGATGCGCTTACCCCCCTTGCCACCAGCATGCAGAGGAGTGATTAGAGGAGCACCAAGAATGTCGGATGAGTCTGCTGGTATGTCTTGTCTAGGTCGGGTGGTGAGGAAGTAGTAGACTTTGCGCGGATGTACAGGTACGAGCTCCTTGTCGAGTGGGCACGGTGATAGCTTCGACCATCCAGGTCTACGAAGATAGGCTGCAAGACGGGATGACAGTAGGGCGGAAGGGTTTGCGGAACTGAAGATGAGAATCAGCGATCAAGATCATCGCCACGCTCATGAAAGTATAACCACAGGTGCACTTACTTCAGAACAGCATCATTCGTCGTTGACAGCACGGCTGCCAGCTCCTTCATCAAATGCGGCCTGTTTCCAGTCTTCTCCAGCTGCTCGATTACACCGATCACAATATCGTCATGGATGCCCTCTGTATCGACCTTCGCATCGCCTACCGCTCCTGGCGAAGGTGGTGGCGTATGCTCGTATGCGGTCCTGCCACTGCTCTTGGGGCGCTCAGCGAAAGTCACCGATTTAGAAGACGTCGACGTGCTCGTTGATGATCGTGGCCTTGCAAGTGTGGTCTGCGATGCGGTATCCGATGTATGCGATCTTTTTATTTTCTTTGTGGGTGGTTGTTGGGCTTCGGTAGCGACTGCAGCCTTCGACACCGAAGGGCGGTGAGCTCGGGAAGAGGAGGGGACTTGGATGCCCAAGGCTGCCAAAGACACGGATTTTCGGCGAGTGTTGTACGGCATGATGAGTTGATGTTCAGGCTTGCATCGAGATGATTGTGATGCGGTGAATCGCGGTTTGTAAGGATCTTGTACGGTTGTTTTGGCAGGAGTCGTGAGGCAAGAATGCGAGTCAGACGGACCGAAGATACCTATTGGTTGATTTGGCGGCAAGGAGGTGCGTTGGAATGCAGCCTTCAGCACGATGGTCCCCTCCCTGGCAAGCGTGGATCTGTCGGGAAAAGTGAGCTAACAACTCTTTGTCTGAGTGGTGAAGGAAACAGCTGGGTTGACCAATCTACGTTCGAGGATTCTATACCTTGTGATATTGTGCTTTTTGATCTACATACAATACAGAAATTGCTGAACGAAAGCTTGAGAGGGCCAAAGCACGAAGACCAAGTGGACAGGCGATGAACGCACAGAAGTCGGAGACGCAGCCGAAAAGGAGACACATCAAACTTCAAACGGCCCACACGACCCAAACCTTCAAGCGCTGTACCGGCAAATTAGTGTGGCTCAATATGCATGGGCTGACAGAGGAGCCGAATCCCACCATGCCACAAGAAGACAAGTGCGATCCCAAACTTGAACTTTGCTCCAGACAGGGTCCGCGACGCATGGCTCCGGCGTTTTCAAAGGCACCCATGCGCCTGTGAACGCGATATGAACGGCTCGCCAAAGCTGAGCCGACACGGTGTGCAACGTTCCATCTTGGCTTGCGTGAGTGGTGGCGGCGGCGTCGTAATTCTAGGCTGCAGCGTCGAGCTTTACGATCACAAGGTCAAGGCTACCGTCTACTTTGTGCTTGGCCAGGAAGGCATCTTTTTTCGCGACCTGTTACATATCTAGCCTAGGGTGAGGATCGCACAAAAGCGTGGCAGAACCAATCACGCACCCAAATTCAGCCAAGGCGACGAGTGCTAAAAGCAGCGCTTGTTCTCGAAGGATTCTTGTATGGTTTGCCCTGCTAAAGCCGGCTTTGTCTGCAGCAGTTCCCCGGCGCTACTAAAGGCTAGAAGCCTCAGTACGAGACACTAAAGGAGATACGTCACGGGACTTGAGCCTCCGCACCGACAATCACCTATGAGAAACTGGCCAGAACTGCACCTGGCGAGACGACTACAATTGTCGTCAGCTCCAAGTCAAGCTGTTCTGTAAGGCCGAGCATACCACTTCCATCGAAATGCTTAATTACAGGAGACCGGTAAAGAATTGATATTCATAGATTTGAGGTCTGAAGTACCCAGGCCGGAAGGTAAATCACGTGACGTGAGGGTCTTGGAAGTGTCACACCTACAATTACACTATACAGATTGCAAAGAGCAGCAACAGAGCAAGTACAGTATGCAACATATACGAACGCTTCGGAGGTCCAAGATGAATGACTGAAAGCACTGCCCCAACTAGATTCATGTATTTCTGATGATTCGAGCACACGTCTTCGACACAGAGGGATGAATCATTGCTTGCTCACGCTTACTTTGGTCCGAGAGCTGGAACGGTGTTACTGTAAAAACATATTGCTGTAGCAGAGTCCGGCAAGATTCACTTTCCAGGAGCCTTTTTTTTCGGGGCAGGTTTAGTGTGTGCCAGTGCAAGAAGAAATAAACCCATTCTTGCCGGCGCATGGGAAACGCCCAAGTGTCTATTTAATCTCCGCATATTAGTGGGAATAGCATCATTGAACACAGAAGAGAAGGACTCCATTTCTTTTGCCTCGTTAATCTTCTCTACCCTTTAATGTATCGACGAACCCTGGCACTGCACTTGTCGCTCATATCTCGATGGCAATTACCTTCAAGTTGTAGCAAGGGACAAGCTCTACAGATCGGTCAGACCACATTCTGTGTAGAATTCCTCGGTTGTGCATATCTTTTACACAAGCAAACACCCTCGCAAGAACTCTTTTTCCGCCCTTCATCACTCCTAAGACCGCTACATATAGCCCTATAGCGCTTGCTTTCCTCTCCAAAAACCTAGATTACTTGCATGGAAAACGAGGGACTGCTGCAAAGATCACTCAGCTGCGACATTCTGGCGGTCTATGGCATGATGCTGTTATTGAAGAGTGAAGGTCAGCAGTCTGTGTGATACCAGTGAGAAGAATCGCTTGTGGTTGCAATAAATTAATTTCTGCATACCGTGACCACCCTGCTCGCTTCCTGGGAGCAGTTCGTCGGGACCTGCATTACGAACAGAGGCGCTGGGTCTGGATCTCGGCCGGAGACGGACGCATGTTATGCTGTCGAGGTACAGCGACTGAAACCACTGGCGCTGGGATGAGCATGGAGGATGGAAGGAAGGGAGAGGTAAACAGAAGCGCCAGAGTGTGCTTCGGGATGGACGCCATATGATGGGGGATGGGAGTTCAAGGTGGAGAGAAAATGTGATGCTTGAGGCTTACAGGAGGCTCCTCAAGATAAGGGTCCTTTCTGCTTGTAGGGTTAACAGATTGTAGGATCAAGCAGCTAGGTGTTAGGACCGCCCTGGGTGCATGGACTGCATGTCTCTCGCGAAGCTCGCATATCCGCTATATGGCATCTCAGAACGGGCTTCCATCTAGCTGCTCGAACACATAGTGCTTACTAGGGACACCATGACGAACTTTCATCTCAGTAGCGAAAGAGCAGCGCCAGCGTCAGAGCCCGGCTTCATGAGATGGGACGCTAGGGGGGGCTTCCACTCGCTATGCCAATTCCGTTGGATTTATATCTGATATGGTAGGCTTATGCTACATCGGAATTTCTAACGTGAGCTGCCACATCAATGTTGACACCCCAGCTTTCGCTATCCCAACCATCCCCCCATCTCCCCCTCCCCTTAACCACCCCCTATCTTCTAGGATAGCCAGAATTCACACATCACTTCCCAGCCTCCCTTCTCAGCTCTAACAAAGTCAAAAGCCTGCCATCATCAGCTCTCCAAAGAGCCTCAACATAAAACTCACAATACACACATCCTTTGCCAGGTGTTTTCTGTGGTTTCTCTCGGCGTCAGCTTGGATAGTTGGGGATGAGTGAGAACGATGTTCTGTGTGGAGTGGGGTTGGACTGGCTGTGCTAGTGGTCTTGGTGGGTTTCTGGGTATTGGGTGGGGAGAGGGCTTAGGGGGGTTTTTGGGGGGGGATAAGCGGGGGGAGGGGCTCTTTTGATGAAAGGGGGCGGGAAGGATAGGGGAAAGAGGTGTCCCTACAGTAGGAGCAAAGATAGATCTTACCTCCTATGAGCAGCACAGGCATGTGAGAGGAGCATCGTCGCATCCCATAAAGGGCATTTAGTGCGCCTCGTGGAGAAAGTTGCAGTGGGTGTGGCCAAGCGTTCGCGGAATCTGTTCGGCAGCTTCCTGCACGTTTAGGAGTGTAGTTCTCAAATTGTAATAGTTTTGTTCCGGATTGAGGGTGGGAGCGAGGTGGTGCATACCTCGGAGGGTCTTTCGCTGCACTGGGACATGGTTTTGCTGATAGCCAGTATTTCGCCGCTATGTCTGCACAGTAGCAGGGTCCGGTAGCCGCTAAGACAGCTAAAGAGTGGCGATGAGTCCTCCAGGGACTATTTCGTTATGGAAAAGCATAGCTCCCTTTTGAGAATACACCTGAAGCGGGTGGAGAAAGAAAGAGAAGCGATGTGCTGTGGACGGGCTTTGCTTTCTTGAAGGCAATCATTCTAGGCCTCCCTCTTTCTGGTAATGTTTGTTTCTCTCTTTCGGTCTCTGCACTCTTCTCCCCGGGTCTTAAGGCACTCCGGACCGGATCGATCTTGAGATGATCTCGCGAAAAGAGTTCGTAAATATCTTTACCATGTTCATATATCTACATCTCCACGGCCTCTATATTCTTCGCCGTAGCAGAAGTGAAGAATACCATCAGACCATTTGCGAAAGAAATTGTAAACATCGAACAAGACGCAAATGCTCTACTGAAGATCTGAGACGAAGACGACCATGGTGACCATCTTTGAGAAGAACGATAACTTCGTCGACAGCGGATCGACTTCGATATCAGTATATGATAGACGACGGCGACCAAAAGACAAGAGACAATGTCCATGTCGGAGCCGGAATTGCTGTTTTTCCGAATAGTATTTCGTGCGGTACGGAGCTCGGATCGAAGGTCGAATGACGTCGAACTAGATCCTTGGTCCGACATTTGGATTCATCATTGAGCTTGGGGACACAATCTCTTCTGCATGCAATTCTGGCTTCAGATCATATAACGTCCATGGGGGCTGCTCGTTGTTTCGGGACAGTAGCCAACCGAAGAGTTTAGCGCGCTTCCGCCACGTTGGGGAAAATGATGCATGTATCGAAAGGGACATTGCTGGAATCATGACCCCAACGATGTATTTGCATTCAGCGACTTCGAACAGGAAGAAGCCCGCGATAGACACTCGAGTCTTCAGGAGATCACTTGGCTTCACCTCAGTCGTACTCTATCAGTGGCCTGCCTTCGCTTTCCCATGTCAAGGGACGTTGGATCCTTGGTGATCTAAACCCTGTGCACTTTGCTTCGCACTTGTGTTGGCGAGCTTTCATCTGTCTTCGCCTTGCTATACAGTGGGCACTTGCAGTGTATTAAAAGTGACCATTTGACCCAAGAGCAATGGGACTTTCTCGGACCACGATTTCGTGGTCATGAATTAAGTGACCTTTCACGATCACTATCGACCTGGCCACAATAATTTGTGCCCATTGTACCCATGTTAGGACTGATCCGCCCTTCTTGCGACAACACGCCTTGGATCGTGACCAGTTTTTGATGAAAGACGATATTGAGCAGCTTGGCGCTTATTTTGGGTATTACGTGTGTGCAGGCGCAGGCTCGTTCCCACGGTGTGCGGTGATCTTGGTCATGTCGCAGCGCTTTCCGCCCTCCCACTGTGTCGACTGGACCAAGGGAAGGTCGCCATATCGCTGATTGATGCTGTTGGGCTCACCGTGCCAGGCCTCATCATCGTGTCAGGCCTCTTCGTGCTGCCGCGCTTCTTGACTACGGACAGTCTGCTTTTCTTTTCGGTATCCTCGATACGGGCATCGTTACTTCCTCGCTTCTCCTGCTTCCTCCTTTCATTCTTGCTATCGGGAGAAGTACTTTACCGTTGGAGATTGAGGCGCGTTTGCCATGCCCATCGACGAATAAGGAAAGGTGCCTCTTGGCGGGACGTGATTTGTCTTGGTTCTTCTGCACTTCACACTTGAACATACTCTATGCTTCCTTCATTCCTCGGCAGGCGCCCGAGAAGCTGTCAGTAAATTATGAGAATGTAAGAAAAATACTAGGCATGTCGGTAAGAGAGCTTGGGTCTATCAAGCCTGTCACCGTAGTCGGGACAAGGAGTCCACGGAACGTCAGAATAACCTCGATGCTTCTAATTAAGGTACCAGCGGGTCCCAGAAGGCGGAGTGGCGTCGGAAAACACCGTCGATCACTTGAAGATTATTTTGAATTCACTCCTTGACCATCCGATTCCTTGCAGACCATGGTCGCACAACAATACACTAAGACGACTCGCCCTGACAAGACCCATAATCGCATCCTACCATCGAGTCATGCAGAGCGTACCTTATCCAGGAACACGGTTTCAGTAATCCCGTGGTATCTTTGAATTAACGCCACAGATGTGTAAGGAAATAAAATCAAGGATCGGGATCGGAGAACGGAAGTCACTGGCCAGCTTCAAAGTTTACACATATCTTTCGAAATCATCCATTATCATTTTCAGCCCCGACTTCTCCGCTTACGAGTCTAAACTTGACTGGTGGTCGAACGAGTCTCCACTTTCAGGCCTCTTGGTGGAGGCTGCTGGGCAAAGTTGGCACTTGGATACACAGGCTTCCCGCCCCAAGACCTGCGATACCACAATCCATACGGCTCGTCACCTCTGCCACAGCCAGTGAATGCAGCCCGGGTACCATTGAGTAGAAATCCTACATCAGACCAAACTATGAGGAGCGTATGAAAGGGAAAAGGTTTCCGTCATTGTTAACTTTATAGGTGCGGGTTCACCTTGGGAACAGCTACGGTTAATGGGCGCAGGATCTCTGACGTCTTACAGAATATAAAAGCCGTGTTCGTGAGCGTCGAGTATTGACTGGCTCCTGAGCACGGTTTCTCCACGGTAGTGGAAGACGACCTCCAGACTCCATTTCACCTTGCCAACAACACCGAAGAATTTGGAAACCATGCCAACAAGATGATTCTCAGAAAAGTCTGTGCAGGGGCCAATATGCCATTTACGATGCCGTTAAAGCTGCATGCTCATCTCCAATCCTTGACCACTGAGGCGACTTATCCAGATGCCCCGAAACCCGCACCTCATAGTATCCCTAAAGTCCTCGCCGGCATATCTTGGTATCCATCCTTGACTACACCATTTCACGAGAGGAAAACGCGCTGCTTCGGTATGGCCAGAAAAGTGCTTGTCAGCTATATTCACGAAATCTTCATTACCATTTTCAGATTTCAATCAAAGAATCTGGGCGGCAAGAAGCAGCGGTATCTTCTCGCTGTTCGGCCAAAAGCTGAAGGTCACACAGCTAGTCTAAGCAATTGCAGATAACCGATTTGCACCTTAGATCTACCCCAAAAGAAAGACTGACACGGGAGGAAGGAATTAGTAATGTTACTTACGTATCCGTGCAGCAAATGGGCGAAGTCCACCCAAATTCGCTAAGGGCAAAGATCCTAGCTTTCGTGAGCTGGCGCAGAGGCCACACAGGTGCTGTATGCCGGGCGCCGTGATTTGCTGGTTTGAACTTGCGCAGAACAGGAGCAAGGCCTCTACAGCGGAGAACATCTATAGTGTAGTCCTCTTGGCTCCGTTCGCCGTCACGACCTTTCCCTGCTCATGGCTACCTCACGTCGAAAGAAAGATATAGCAACCCATCCGTCGCCGAAGCCGAACCTGGAGTCGGAGCGATGATCGCGGGTTCCGGCGATTGGCCTGATGAGCGCGCTGCTGGAAGGATAAACTTGATGCCTAAGCCAGCCTTCAAAGCGCTGAAAGCAAGGTCCTGTAGTATGCTCTATCGCCCTTTCTCCATAGGCACGCACATGCAACTGTTGGTTTGGCCAAGCTATATCCACAAAAGCGCAAGCCATACTGCAACCGAGCACATACACCTTCACTATGCTGAACCAAGCACGGGCATCATGGCCAGACAGCTGTCAAAACCTCAATCTCAACTATCGGTACACGGACTCATCTAATCGCCAGCACCAGCATCAAGTTCCTGGACACACTCCAAGCCACGCAACTCCTGTCTGCGCCGCGAATCGCCCTGCAGCTCTCGTTACTCCCGTTCTGTTGCAGGTAATCCGTGTTCGTGCTCTCCTTCTTGCAACTCGAACCTTCTCGTACTCGCTGCCATCTCATAGATTCTGCTATCAGTATCCTTTTCTTCAGGCGTTTGTTTTGATTTGTTAGCGTTGTGACGTGATGATTTCCGTCTTCGCCAGAAGAGTAGCCCGAGCAAGAAGGTCACGATGATGGCTACTGGGACTATGATACCGATGGTGATTCTTAAGCCTGAGCTTAGGCCGTCGTTCGAAATACTCGCAGAAGCTGGTTCAGAGTTAAGGATCGCCCCTGCTGTGACAGGGATTCTAGGATTGACCAAGGCCATAATGGAATTAATCGAGGGATCAGGATTATCATACAAAGGGGTGTTTGCATTCCGAGTCTTCGAGTTCTCGAGCTTGGACTGGAGCGAGCTGACATTACTCGACGGGAGGTAGAAACATGCAAGTGTGGTGATGTATGCTGAGGACTCGGTGGTGTCGTAAGCTCGAAGGGATTGCATAGTGATTTGGGCCTCGTCCAGAGTCATGCCTGAGGCAATGCCGCGAGGGATGTAGCGGAATATTTGCATCTGCGCGACGCTGTTGGCCAATACGAAAGGGTAGTTCAGAGCGTAGAAGAATCCAATCTGTACTAGTGTAGTGTTTGAGGGTTGGGCAGGTAGACCGTTTGGGGCGATAACCGCTGGCGAGGCAGCAGGCAGACCCATTGGAGGCCCAGTAGCAACCGAGATCGTGGTAGGAACCAATACCGACGATATAATCCTCACTGTGGTCGTCACCGTACCAAACGACATCGACGACATTGGATGTTGCCGTTTTCGCGCAGACGATTGTCATTTCGGTAAAAGATTTGGTGTTTGATGCAGATTAGTAGTGATTTCCTTGAATTGCGAAGGGGCCGAGTATATGCTGTGCAACCACGCCATATTTCGCCTCAATCTCGAAACCTCGCAGCTGAAGCCTTGAAACACGAACGTACTTGAAGCTGTAGGTTTCTCGAACACTCGGCTTTATAAGCTCAAGGTTCGCATATGCAATCGTCGGTTCAGCCAAGCTATATCTGCAACAGCACTCGCTATTGTACATTGAACCCTACATCATCCATTTCCACACCCTTCCATCACACAGAATCCCAATCCCTAAATCCTATGCCCCACACCTCTCAAACCCCTTCTCTCCTCTAATCAAACCCACACAAACACACTTATCCCCTTCCCCCACCACCCCATCAAAGCCGACTCCTCAACCACGGCCTCACCACCCCCTCCCATCCACTCCTCTGCACCCCCCCCTCCTCCCTAGCCCCCACATTCATCGGCAACTGC
>JAABUS010003233.1_pt1 | contig 27188 bp, 24 predicted proteins | sample 5560161 | NCBI WGS metagenome assembly JAABUS01 (sample SAMN10711885, study PRJNA513376) | rock metagenome | isolation source: Antarctica rocks | place: Antarctica: Victoria Land, Trio Nunatak nord | collected 2016-01-04
TCGGTCATCGGCGCCGGTGTCGTGATCGAGCCGTCCGCGCTCGTCCGGGAGATGCGTGGGCTGAGAGAGCGCCAGATCGACCTCGGCCCGCTCCGGATCTCGGAGCGGGCCCATCTCGTCTTGCCGTTTCATCCCATGCTCGACAGCCTGGAAGAGGACCGGCGCGGTGAGCAGCGGATCGGCACGACCCGCCGCGGCATCGGCCCGGCCTACGCCGATAAGGTCGGCCGGACGGGCCTTCGCATCGCCGATCTGATGGACGAGCGGATCCTGCGATACCACCTCAGAACCGAGCTCGACCGCAAGAACGCCGTTCTCGACCGGCTCTACGGCGCCGCGACGCTGGACTTCGACGACGTCATCCACGAACTCCTGGAGCTCGCCGAGGTCATCCGGCCGCACGTCGTGGCCAGCGAGGTCGTCGTTCAGGACGCGCTGGCCGCCGGCCAGGATGTGCTGATCGAGTGCGCCCAGGCAACGATGCTCGACATCGACTATGGCTCCTACCCGTATGTGACGTCGTCGTCCCCGACCGCCGCCGGCGCCTGCCAGGGGGCCGGGGTCGGGCCGACGCAGGTCAGCCGCGTCCTGGCCGTCTTCAAGGCCTACAGCACCAGGGTCGGGTCCGGTCCACTCCCGACCGAGCTCTACGATGAGACGGCCGAACTGATCCGGAAACGAGGCAACGAGTTCGGAACCACGACCGGACGACCCCGCCGGGTCGGCTGGTTCGATGGGACGGCCGCCCGCTACGCCACCCGACTCAACGGCGTGACGGAGGTCGCCCTCACGCTGGTCGACGTGCTGGACACCCTGCCGGAGATTCGGGTGAGTAACGGTTACCGGCTCAACGGCGAGCCCATTGCCTACCCACCCGCCCAGGTCGATGCCTTCGCGATGATCGAGCCGACCTACCAGGTGGTCCCCGGTTGGGAGCAGGAGCTGACCGGTGTCCGGGCGGTCGAAGACCTTCCCCGAAACGCACTCGCCTACGTCGACCTGATCGAGGAGCGAATCGGGGCGCCGGTTACCCGGATCGGAGTAGGCCCCGGCCGAGAGCAACTGGTCGACCGGCCGTCCGGGCGGCTGGCCATCCGCTAGCTTTACCTTGGTCGGCGGGGTCAACCCACCGCGAATTGCTCGTCCCGCGGCTCCCGCTGCATGAGCTCCGCGACCGCCAGCTGTGGCGACTTGCCGTCGAACAGCACCTGGTGCATCTGCTCGACGATCGGCAGCTCGACGCCGAGCCGCCGGCCGAGCGCGAGGGCCGCGACCGTCGTGCTGACGCCTTCGGCGACGTGGCCCAGCGCCGCGAGCGCGTGCTCCAGCGATTGGCCCGCCGCCAGTGCCCGGCCCAGCGAGTGGTTCCGGCTGGTCTCGCTCGAGCAGGTCGCAATCAGGTCACCGAGGCCCGCTATCCCGGCGAACGACCGCGGGTCGGCACCGGCGACGACACCGAGCCGGGTCATCTCCGCGATCCCCCGCGTGATGAACGCGGCCCGGGCGTTGTCGCCAGCCCCCATCCCCGCTCCGATGCCCGCACCAATCGCGTAGACGTTCTTGAGCGCCCCGCCCAGCTCGACCCCGATGACATCGACGGACGTATAGCAGCGGAACAGCGGCGTCATGATCAGGTCCCGCGCGCCTTTCGAGACGACAGGATCCCGGGCGGCGATCACCGCCACCGCCGGCTTGCCGGCCGCGATCTCGGCCGAGAGGTTCGGTCCGGAGAGGACCGCGATCGGAGCCGGCGCAACCTCGCCATTGCGGGCCCGCACCTCCTCGTCGATGACCTCGCTCATCCGCCGCAGCGAGGCGATCTCGATCCCCTTGCTCACGGACAGGACGATTGCCCCGGAGAGATGCGGTGCGACCCGGCGTGCCGCCTCGCGCATCGCCTGGCTCGGTACCGCCATGATGACCATCCGCGCGCCCTGGACCGCCTCGACCAGGTCTGTCACGGGACGGACGGCGTCGGGGAGGTCCAGACCGGGCATCGCTCGCACGTGGCACCCCTTCGCCCGGACCGTCGCGGCCTCGTCGTTCGAGCGGAACAGGAGACGTACATCGTGACCGGCCGACCCGGCCAGCGCCGCCAGCGTCGTTCCCCAGGCTCCGGAACCGATGACCGCGATCGCCGCACCGCCCATATGATCCTGCCCGTTCTCTTCACCATCACCTGATGGCCTGCCATCATGCCACGCACCGGTCGTCGGCTACCCGTGAATGCCGACCAGTCCGCCCGTGAACGAGAAGGACCATCAGCCATGACCGATGTCGCCACGGCCCCCTCCGGCACCGTCGATTACCAGCTCCCGCTCGACACCGTCGCGATCCAGCGGATCATCCCCCATCGCTTCCCCTTCCTGCTGGTCGACCGCATCCTCGAACTCCAGCCGGGATCGAGCGCGATTGGGATCAAGAACGTCACCATGAACGAGCAGTTCTTCCAGGGCCACTTTCCGGACCTTCCGGTCATGCCCGGTGTCCTGATCGTCGAGGCGATCGCGCAGGTGGGAGCGATCGCGATGCTGTCCCAGCCCGAACAGGCCGACAAGCTGGCCCTGTTCGCCGGGATCAACAGCGTCCGTTTCAAGCGGCAGGTCAAGCCCGGTGACACGCTTCGACTCGCGGTCGAGCTCGGCGCCTTCCGGCGCGGGATCGGAACCGGAACGGGCGTCGCTACGGTCGACGGTGAGGTCGCCTGCCGGGGCGAGTTCATGTTCGCCATCGTTCCGAAGCCGTAACTCCGCGAAATTGCCGCAAACTCGGCAGGCACGGTCCGTATACTGCGCTGCAGGGTAGCAGCGAACCGCTGCGGCATCGCGTCGGTGCGCTCGTCACGCTGCGTTACCTGACGGCCTCGGAGGAATCATGGCGGGTTCTGGTCGCGTCATCGGCATCATCCTCGCGATCGCGGGCGTCGTCATTGGGATCGGCGGCGTCGCGTTCCTGCTGGCGGGACAGAACGAGGGCCAGACGACCAGTAGTGCGACGATCCTGGGCCTGATCCTGCTCTTTGGGATCCTGGTCCTGCCGCTGGTGGGCGGCGGCGTCTTCCTGATGTTCCGCTCAGCGGCCGAGGGCCGGGATCTTGCCGCCGTCGGGGAGCAGCGCCGCCTGCTGGACATCGTCAAGACACGCGGCTCGATCGGCGTCCCCGACCTGGTTCTCGAACTCAACACGACGCGCGACAAGGTTCAGCGGGACCTCGAACTGCTGGTTGGGCGCGGCTTGTTCACGGGCTACGTCGACTGGAACAAGGGGATGCTCTACTCGGTCGAGGCCCGCGAACTCCAGGGCCGCCAGACCTGCCCCAATTGTGGCGGCCAGGTAACACTCGCCGGTAAGGGGCTGATCAAGTGCCCGTACTGCGGGGCCGAGATCTTCCTGTAGTCGAACACGACTTCGACACTATCGTCTCGCGTGAAAGGACCACGACATGACCGACGATGCTCTCGAGCGAACGACGAGTTTCGATCAGCGCTCGCGCGCGGCCGCGCAGGATCGCCAGGAACCCGACCTCGGTGGTGGGTTCGTCCAGCGTCTCGCCCGCCGTGGGGCCGCCACGCTGCGAGCGTTCCCCGGCTATACCGGCTACCGCGACAAGGAGGACCGGCGTGACGCCGACCGCCGCGTCCGCGATCACCTCGTCCAGGAGTACCAGCGGCAGCTCGGCCGGGTCGAGCGGGTAGCCCGCGATCTTGCCAGCGATCGAAAGATCATGGCGATCGGGCCCGTCGACGACTTCGCCAAGGCGATTCGGCACCTCACCGACCGGATCAACACCGCCTCCTACGGCTACGGCGGGTTGTTCTCGGACCGGGACATCGATGAGAGCGCACTCGATCAGATGCGTCTGTTCGACGAGGGGATGCTCTCCGGTGTGACCGAACTGGACGCACCGATCGCCGCCCTGGAGGCTGCCTACGGCTCGGATGGAGATCTCGCCGCGCCCGCCCGTGTGGGTCGGGACCTCATCAGTCGACTCGGTGAGCGGTTCGACACCCGTAGCCGCGTCATCGAGAGTGGCACGCCGGAGCCCGAGGAGTCCGTCCGGGCCCTGATGGTGCTGGACGCCGGGACGGGCGGACCGGCGCCGGCCTTCTGGCTCGACGCCGATGACGCCATCGACGTGCTGGGTCAGAGCGGGATCGTCGATTCCCGCCTGGACATCGCCGCTGGCGCCGCGTCGATCCGACTGTTCCGGTTCTCATCCTCGCCCGAAGAGCAGTGGGTCGTCGTGGCGGCTCGACCTGGCGCCGCGCTGGCCCTGGTCTCACCGCGCCCGGCGACCGGATCACTGGCCGCATCTGACCAGCAGACCACGATCGAGAGCGACACGTTCAACGTCGTCGCAACGGCCAGTGGGCAGGCCGAACTGGTCACCCCGGCGTCGGTCTCCGGCTACCGGCCGGTAACGGTTCGCACCCTCGCGACGGCCGACAGAGGCGCGGTCGGAATCCTGCTCGACTGGGGCAACGAGCAGCAGGCATTCACCGGGCTCAGCCTCGGATTCGGCGATCTGGAGAACTACGGCAAAGCCGGCGCGAAGTCGAGGCAAGGATCGTGATAGCTGGTCTGGCAAGCAGGCCGGCAGACTAGCCGTCCGTCCGTCTGGAACGTCCAACCGCCCTGGGATACGCCCGGCGCGACCAACCACGAGGAGCACACCGAAGATGGGACTCATGGATCGCATCTCACGACTCGTCCGGGCCAACGTCAACGACATCATCGACAAGGCCGAAGATCCCGAGAAGATGCTCGACCAGATCCTGCGCGACATGCAGTCCAACATCCAGACCGCCCGCGGCCAGGTGGCGGCCATGATCGCCCAGGAGAAGGAGCTCGAGGCCGACATGAAGGAGACGCGCACGCTCGCGCTCCAGTGGTCGGCCAAGGCCCAGCGCTCCGTCGAAGCCGACCGGGACGACCTGGCCCGTGAGGCACTGCGCCGCAAGCGCGACAACGACGAGAACGCCCGCGTCTACGCGCAGCAGTATCAGGCGCAGACCCAGATGGTCGAGAAGCTCAAGGGACAGCTCCGGCAACTGGAGAGCAAGTATCAGACGACGATGAGCCAGCGCGACTCGCTGATCGCTCGCCAGCGCCGGGCCAAGGCGCAGGTTCAGGTCACGCAATCCCTGACGACGCTCTCGCCGATGAACCCGACCAGCGAGCTCGAGCGGATGGAGCGCAAGATTCGCGGGCAGGAAGCGCAGGCCAGCGCCATCGGTGAGTTGGCTTCCACGTCGTTCGACACCCAGTTCGAGGAGCTCGACTACGACGTCGACATCGAGGATGAACTCAGCGCGCTCAAGCTTGGCCAGGGCGACCTCGACAGCGAGCTGGGCGCCCTGAAAGCTGGAAGCCAGTCGGGCCTGCCCGAGGGCCAGCCGGAGGCGCTCGGCGCTGGCTCCGATGAGCCGAACGCGGCGGCCAGGACTGAGGAGGTCCCGGCCAGCACGCCGGCGGCGCCGTCCAACCAGTAACTCAACCCCGGCTAACCAGCCAGGTCCGCCGAACAACGGATGTTGGCAGAGCGACCGGGCACCACGCCCGGTCGTTTGCGCGAAGAGAGAGGACTACGGCGATGGCACTTTTCGACCTCATCGAGCATCCCAACGAGGCCCCGGGCGAGATCGTCCGGCGGTTCCCGGAAGACGGTTCGGGCGAGTTCCGGCTCGGCTCGCAACTCGTCGTCCGCGAGAGCCAGCGAGCCGTCTTCTTCCGGGACGGCAAGGCGCTGGACGTGTTCGGCCCGGGCCGGCATACCCTGTCGACCAACAATATCCCACTCCTGACGACCCTGATCGGGATCCCGTTCGGCGGGAGGTCGCCATTCACGGCCGAGGTCGTCTTCGTCTCAATGCGCGACTTCAACGACCTGAAATGGGGCTCGCCCCAGCCAATCGTCTACCGGGATGCGGAACTTGGCATGGTTCGACTTCGCGCCTTTGGCACCTACGCCATGCGCGTCGCCGACCCGCAACTCTTCGTCAATCAAGTCGTCGGAACGCGTGGCGCCTTCACGACCGGTGAGATCGACGAGTACCTCCGTAGCATCATCATCACGGAGTTCAACGATCTCCTCGCTGAGGTCCAGACCTCGATCCTCGACCTGGCGAAGATGGGCCGCGAACTGAGCGACGCGACGCGGAACGCCCTCGGCGACGACTTCGCCCAGATGGGACTGGCGCTGATCTCGTTCCAGATTGGCGCGATCACGCCGCCCGATGAGGTCCAGAAGCGGATCGACGAGCGCTCCGGCATCGCGGCCCTTGGTGATATGAACACCTACACGCAGTTCCAGGCGGCGCAGGCGCTTCGAGACGCGGCCCAGAACGAGGGCGGTGGTGCCGCCGCGACGGGCCTGGGTCTCGGTGCCGGAGTTGGTCTCGGCCAGACCCTCGCCGGTTCCCTGCAGAACGCCAATCAGCCCCGGCCCCAGCCGGCGCAGCCGGTACAAGCCGTTCCGGTGGCGGGTGTCACTCCCGGACAGGGTGGGCGGTTCTGTCCCCAGTGCGGGACGGAGAACGCGGCTGGGAACAAGTTCTGCACCAACTGCGGTCATCAGCTCACGGAATGAACCGAGCCAAACGGTCTCCGCGAGTCACGTTTCTCTCTCTTGCTCGGTGATTCGCAGTACGTGATACGTATTTAGCTCGGTTTTGACCTTTCGTTATTTGGTCATTACACTCCCTCTGGCGATGGCATCGGTAGGGCGGTTCGGTCCGCCCCCGGTGCCCTCTGATCCGGAGGTTTCCAGGCATGTCCAAGGTTCCCGTTTCCACCCACGACCAGTCCGACCGTCGCGACGACGGTCGGATCCGCGTCGCCATCATCGGCGTCGGCAACTGCGCCTCATCCCTGGTTCAGGGCGTCCAGTACTACCAGCACGCCCCCGAGGACGAGTTCGTCCCCGGCCTGATGCACGTCAACCTTGGCGGTTACCACATCCGTGACGTCGAGTTCAGCGCCGCCTTCGACGTCGACAGCGACAAGGTCGGCAAGGACCTCAGCGAGGCGATCAAGTCGGGTCCGAACAACACCATCACCTTCGCGCAGGTCCCGCACCTTGGAGTGACGGTCCAGCGCGGGCCGACCCTCGACGGGATCGGCAAGTACCTGTCGGAGGTCATCACCGAGTCCGACGCGCCGACCTCGGACGTCGCCCGAATCCTGCGCGAGACGCAGACGGACGTGGTCGTCAGCTACCTCCCCGTGGGCTCGGAAGCCGCGACGCAGTGGTACGTCGAGCAGGCTCTGGAAGCCGGTTGCGCCTTCGTCAACTGCATCCCGGTCTTCATCGCCGGCCGGCCCGAGTGGGCGCAGAAGTTCATCGACCGCAACCTCCCGATCGTCGGGGACGACATCAAGAGCCAGGTCGGCGCGACGATTACCCACCGGATGCTGACCCGTCTGTTCGCCGATCGCGGCGTCCGGATCGACCGGACCTACCAGCTCAACTTTGGCGGCAACACCGACTTCCTGAACATGCTGGAGCGAGAGCGGCTGGAGTCCAAGAAAATCTCCAAGACCAACGCCGTGACTAGCCAGATGGACCGCGAGATCGGTGCGGCCAACGTCCATGTCGGCCCGAGCGACCATGTCCCCTGGCTCGAGGACCGCAAGTGGGCCCACATCCGGCTGGAGGGCACGACCTTCGGCGATGTCCCGCTCAACGTCGAACTCAAGCTCGAGGTCTGGGATTCACCCAACTCGGCTGGCGTCGTCATCGACGCCATCCGGTGCTGCAAACTGGCCCTGGACAACGGGATCGGCGGGCCGCTGCTCGCTCCGTCGTCCTACTTCATGAAGTCGCCGCCGGAGCAATACCACGACGACATCGCCCGTGACCGGATGGAGCAGTTCATCGCCGACTACCGCCGACCGTCTTCGAAGATCGAGGAGACGCTCGCCTCCGAAGTCTTCGATGCCACCCCGGCCGACTAGCGACGCGCCGATAGACCGACTCGTGGAACGCCCGTCCGGTACGATATGCCGGACGGGCGTTCCCGCTTTTCAGCCAAGGGCTACAGGCATGACGACAGGGACACGGCAGGTAGACGCAGACCAATTGCGGGTCACGTTCGACGACGTTCAGGCCGCCGCCCGCCGCCTGGACGGGGTGGCGACCCGGACACCGATGCATCACAGCCGGACGGTCGATGAGTTCGTTGGCGCGGAGGTCTGGTTCAAGTGCGAGCAGTTCCAGCGCTCCGGCTCGTTCAAGTTTCGTGGCGCCTACAACGCGCTGGCTGTGATGCCAGAGGAGCAGCGGTCACGTGGCGTCGTCGCCTATTCATCCGGCAATCACGCTCAGGCCGTTGCGCTCGCCGCCCGAGAGTTCGGCTGCCCAGCGGTGATCGTCATGCCGTCGGACGCGCCGGCCGTCAAGGTCGAGGCGACCCGTGGGTACGGCGCTGAGGTGGTCTTCTACGACCGGCTGACCGAGAGCCGGGAGGAGATCGGCCAGCGGATCGCTGGCGACCGGGGTCTGTCGCTGATCCCACCGTTCAATCACCCGGACGTCATCGCTGGCCAGGGAACGCTCGCTCTGGAAATGCTCGACGCCCAGCCCGCGCTGGACATCGTGCTCGCACCGGTCGGCGGTGGCGGGCTGATCGGCGGGATGGCCGTGGCCGCGCATGGCGTTCGGCCGGCCGTTTCGGTCTACGGGGTCGAGCCGGCCACGGCCAACGACGCCCAGCGGTCGCTGGAGCGCGGTGAGATCGTGACCATCCAACCACCGGACACGATTGCCGACGGTGTCCGGACCCTGGCCGTCGGCGACGTGACGTTCCCGATCCTGCGGCATGACCTCGCCGGAATCGTGACGGTCTCCGACGACGAGATTCGCTCGGCCTTCCGCTTCCTCGCCGGTCGCCTCAAGCTCCTGGTCGAGCCGACCGGCGCCGTTGGCGCGGCGGCCGTCTTCGAGGGACGGATTCCGGAGATGGCCGGCAAACGGATTGGCGTGGTCCTCTGCGGCGGTAATGCCGACCTCGCCGACCTGGGAGCGATCCTGTCCTCCTGATCGCCTTCACTCCACGTTCCATCCATGGACCCATTTCAACAGACAGGAGCAAGACCGTGGCGGCGACGATGCTGGGGGTCCGGCTGCCGGGCAACCGTCAAGTAACGTTCGATCAGGTCAGCCGGCCCGTGCCGGGTCCGCGACAGGTGCTGCTCCGGATGCGGGCCTCCTCGATCTGCGGGAGCGACATCCGAGCCATCTATCGCGAGCACGTCGGCGAGGGCGACGAGGCCTACCAGGACGTCATCGCCGGCCATGAGCCAGCCGGCGAGATCGTCGAGGCGGGGCCGGACTGCCGCCGGTTCGGCGTCGGGGACCGGGTGCTGGTCTATCACATCAGCGGCTGCGGCGTCTGCGCCGACTGCCGGGCCGGTTACATGATCAGTTGCACGTCGCCGACACGGGCGGCCTACGGCTGGCAGCGCGACGGCGGTCACGCCGAATACATGCTGACCGAGGAGAGCACGCTGATCGCGCTACCAGCCGAGCTGAGTTACGTCGATGGCGCGTTGATCGCCTGCGGCTTCGGGACGGCTTACGAGGCGCTCCGCAAGGCCGACGTCTCGGGTCGTGACCGCGTCCTCGTCACCGGGATTGGACCAGTCGGGATGGCGGCCGGGTTGCTGGCGAAGGCACTGGGGTCACCGACCGTGATCGGGGTGGACGTCAGCCGCGAGCGGCTGGACTGGGCGCTTGACATCGGAGCGATCGACGAGGCCGTGGTTTCCGGCGAGCAAGCCGTCGACGACATTCGCCGACTCACCGGCGGGTTCGGCTGTGAGGTCTCCGTCGACTGCTCGGGCGCCGCCGCCGCCCGCCTGGTGGCGCTGGAGTCGACCCGCCGCCATGGCCGCTGCGTAATGGTCGGCGAAGGCAACCGGCTCGAGTTCGACGTCAGCCCGATGCTGATCCATCCCCAGATCACGCTCATGGGTTCGTGGGTAACGAGTGTCGGTCACATGGAGGAACTGGTCGAGAAGCTCGTGACCTGGAAACTCCGGCCGGAGATCACCGTCTCGCACCGGTTCAGCCTGAAGCAGGCCGACGAGGCCTATCGCGTCGCCGACGGCGGACAGGCGGGCAAGGTCTGCATCGTCATGGACGGCGACTGACTCCACCGACCGACGGTCTGAAACGACAGAGGCGGCGCCCGTTGTGGGCGCCGCCTCTGTCATTCGACTGATCTCCCCAGTATTCCTAGCGACCGACCACCACAACGTTCTGGTCGAAAAGGATCGGCAGGCGACCCGTCCAGGCGCCCTGCCGGGCTCCCCGGAGCCACGGCTTCTGGACGTACTGCTGGACCCAGTTGCCGATCGGGATGTAGACAGCGTTCTGGAGAGCGAGGGCCTCGGCCTGCTTGTACAGGTCGTTGCGCGCCGCCTCATCCTGCTCACGGTCAGCGTCGTGGGTCAGGTCGAGGAACTGCTGCGCATCGGCGCCCGGCTTGAAGTCGCCGTCGTCCTCGAGGTCGGCATTCCAGTTGAAGAACCCGTTCATGTAGGGCGAATCAGGCCGCAGCGCGTAGCTGAGCAGGTACGGTGTGTTTCCGATCGATGACCAGTCGGTGATCGCGATCTGGAAGCCGTTGTTGTCCTCGCGCTGGAGCTCGATCTGGGCGGCGGTCAAGCTGGTGTCGTGTGTGATCGCGACGCCAAGCGTGTCCTGATAGGTGGCGAGGAAGGCGCCGGTTCGGGCGATCTCGTCGGCGGTGTCGTCGGCGCTCTGGTAGAAGATGATCTCCGGCAGACCGGCGCCTCCCGCGAACCCCGCGTCGGAAAGGGCGGAGGCCGCGTCGTCGGCCTTGAATTCGATCCCGGCGGGCGCTTTGTACTTCGAATCCTGCCCGACCTGTTCGGTCACGGGCGGGGTGAAGGGGGTCGTCGGCGTATACGTCCCAAGGTACGTCTCGTTGGCGTAGGTCTCGCGGTCGGTCGCCAGCGCGAACGCCCGCCGGACTCCAACCTTGTTGAACGGCTCCTGGTTGAAGTCCATCGCCAGCGACCGTGTCGTTCCTGAGAACTCGACGGTCTTGAGGTCGGCGTTCAGCGCCGCGTCGGCCTTGACCGCCTCCACCAGGGAGATAGTGACATCAGCCGAGATGGCATCGTCGTTGGTGTACATGTCGAGCGCGGCCTGCCCGGCGTCCGAGCCCGAAGTCGTCCGCCAGGTCAACTTCGCCAGCGAAGGAGACGCCCCGCCGTAGTAGTTGGTATTCGGCTCCATGACGAGATCGCCGGCCGGGTCGAACGCCGTCACACGCCACGGCCCGGTGCCCGCATCGTTGAGGTAGAAGTCGTCGGGGTTGGACTGGAGAACGGTCGGGTCGACTACGGCGTAGACGAACGAGGCGGCGTAGGACGGGAAGAAGGTGTACCCGTCCGACAGCGTCACCTCGAGGGTCTGGTCGTCGGTGGCCGAGATGCCAATGTCCTTACTGGCCCGGCTGGTGTAGTCGCCGTAGCCTTCGATGATCGACATGAACTCGGCCATCGGCGAGATGCTGTCCGGATCGAGCGCCCGCTTCCAGCTCTGAACGAAATCGTCGGCCACGACCGCGTTGCCGTTGGCGTACTTCGCGTCGGAGCGGATCCGGAACGTGTAGACCTTGCCGTCGTCGCTGACCTCGTACGACTCGGCGAGGTCGTACTCGATCGCGCCATTCTCCGAGTAGCGCAGGAGACCACCGAAGACGTTCGGCAGGAGCAGCCAGAACGGTCCCCAGTTCACGGCCTGCTGTGGGTCGAGCACGATCGGCTCGCCGTAGGGGTCGAACGGGATCAGAAGTTCCTGGTCCGTCTGCGGGTCGCCATCCTGCGCTCGGCTCGCGACCGAAGACGGGCGGCCGGAGGCAGACTGAACGCCGAAGCGAGCGGTCGCCACGGCGCCAGCGGCCAGGGCCGACATGCGGGCCAGGTCACGGCGGGACAGCGAAGCACCCGCGGTCGATCGCAGGGTCGTCACCAAGTGCTGGAGCTGACTCTGCTCGGACAGATCGCGACCGGAGCCGTTGGGTGTCCTGGTCATTCGCTGGATCCTCCGGGGCTCGGTTCGGCCCGAGCGGTATCACGAGGTTGGGACGGGTCTCTCCGGGCGGAAATCAGCCGGTCCCGGCTGGCGACGGGTTGGACACTTCCCGAAGCAACTGGCTTCCCGATGGTCGCAACTGCCCTACGCTACCATGCACACCCTGACCGGGCCACAATCGGCCCCGTTTCGTGCGCCGCTGAACACATTGCCCTCATCTGTTACGCATGCGGATCAGGATTGGTTCCGCGAAGCCTCTATCGCTCAGGACGGCAGGTCGCGTCGATCGAAGGCGACGGCCCCGAGCACGGCTCCCGCCAACCCGACGATCCCGAGCGTCACAAGATTGCCAACGGTGTACGACTCCTGGATGAGCGTGTTGGTCGGCGCGAAGTAGTTGAAGACGCTGAGCGGCGTAAAGGGCTCCAGTGCCGACCACAGCGTCGCGAAATAATCGACGAAGTAGCTCACGACCAGCCAGCTGATCGACCAGCCAACGACCTGGCCGCTCCGGTCGCCCAGCGCCGCCAGCAGCAGGGTGACCCCCGCGACCGACCAGAGCAGCGCAAACATCGCGATCCCGGTCGGGATCAGGGCCGACCGGTTGATCGCCTGGGTCGTGTCGATCAACTGAAGGCCGACCAGGACGCCGAGCGGACCGATGACGGCGAAGGCCGCCGCCAGGACCACGGACCCCGCCGCGCGGGCCCCGTAGACCGACATTCGCGAGACCGCCCGGCTCAACGCCAACTGAATCGAGCCACGTTCGATTTCGGCCGCCAGTCCGGAGGTGAAGGAGATGATGGCGGCACAGATCATCAGGAGGAAGACCGGGCTGGTAAAGCCCACAGAGAGATACCCCTGGATTCCGGAGCCAATGACGAGGTCGGGACTGGAGCGGGTCAGCGCCTGGACGGCTGACGGCAGCGCGGCCAGGACCGGGTCGAGCTGCTCCGTCCCAACGTCGTCGGCAACCGGGGGCACGATCAGCTCGAAGATGAACAGCCCGACCAGGAGCGCCAGCGAACCGGCCATTCCCTGCCGCAGCGACCGCGACATCAACCGGAGGAGCATCAGCGTCGAGCCTCCATGGTTGTGGCCGCGACCGGTTCCGGCGCCGACTCGGCGTAGAACCCGAAGAAGACGTCCTCGAGTCTGGGCGGACCGAGGATGAGGTCGTCGACCTGCTGCCCGGCGAGGAACGCCAGCAGCGGCTGGAGATCGCCCTCGACGGCAAGATGGACCCGGTCGCCCGACCGATCGACCTGCCGGATACCGGGTATGTCAACCAGTCCGGCCGGAACCGGACCGGCAAAACGGATCTCGGCCAGCCGCAGGCGGCGTCGTACCAGATCGTCGACGCGCTCGTTCGCGACGAGCCGGCCATCGCGGATGATCGCCACCCGCTCGCACATCCGCTCGACCTCGGCCAGATCATGCGATGACATCAGGATCGTCCGGCCAGCCATCACTCGCTCGCGCAGCAACTCCTCGAAGTTGCGCTGGATCAACGGGTCGAGGCCGTCGGTCGGCTCATCGAGGATCAAGACCTCGGGGTCGGTCTGGAAGGCGGCGGTTAGCGCCAGCTTCTGCTTCATGCCCTTGGAGAAGGTCCCGAGCCGGCGGGACAGCGTGGTCCGATCGAGCTCGAGCGCATCGAGGAATCGACCCCGCAGGACCGGGCGACCGCGGCTCAGGTCGGCAGTGTAGTCGAGCTGGGCGGTGCCACTCATGTCAGGATAGAGGGAGTCGGACTGAACGAGGTAACCGAGGCGGGCCCGCGCCGCCAACCCATCAGACCAGGAATCATGACCGAAGATCGCCGTCGATCCCGTGCTGGGCCGGATGAAGCCGAGCAGAGCCCGGATGGTCGTCGTCTTGCCGGCTCCATTGGGCCCAAGGAACCCGTGGATCGTCCCGGCCGCTACCATCAGGTCGAGCCCATCGACAGCGAGCGACGACCCGAACCGCTTGCTGAACCGGCGGACGGCGATGACGCCCGCTCCACTCGTATCAGCCATCGTCGTCCCCTGGCCATGCTGGTTCGTATCTAGTCGCCCGGAACGAGAACAGTTCCCGCGACGGTTCCACCGGCAGCCTGCAGTTCACCACGAGCCTGCACCAGAGCCGAGCCGCCAGTCCGTCCGACCTCCACCAGGAGAACGATCGCCCCGACCTGCCGGGCAAGGGCCAGGGCATCGGCCGACGAGCCGACCGGCCGAACTCCGACAAGGATGACATCGTACGCCGTCCGGGCCATCGAGAGCACGATGTCCCAGCGTGGGCCGCGCATGACGTCACGGCCGTCCGCGAGCGGCCTGACCTCGACCAGCTCGATCCCTCCGTTGCGCCCGGCTACCGGCAATGGCGGCAGACCGTCCACGGCGGAACCCAACCAGGCGCTCAACGCCGTCTCGTCGGCGTCGATGGCCCGGTCCTGGTTGGCGTCGATGACTAGACAGCGTTCGCCAGCCGCCGCGGAGACATGGCCCAACCGCTGGACGAGCGCCGACGAGACCGACGATGCACCATCGGCGCCGACGAACATCCAGACCCGGCCCAAGGACGCAGACGAGGGATCGGACGGGGTGGCCTCGAGGGTGGCCCGCAGGGCACGGAGGGGTTCATCCGCCTCAGCCACTCGATCGACGTCTTGAGTGGATCGGGTTCCCTGGTCAGGCGGTGGGGTCGAACGGCGCGCGAGCACCCGCCACCACGAGCCGGGGGACTGGGCCGTCCGGAGGTCGCCGAGAACCGGAACCGGCACGACCGTCGCGGCGTCGGAACGGGAATGAATCCGCTGGTCGAACGCCGCCGCCAGTGCCGCCAGCCCGCAGCCGATTGCTAGCGCGACCAGGGTCTGGATGACCAGCGCGACGGTCCCGGTGGCCGGGCTGTCCCGGGTTGCGGTCGGCGGCTCGACGATCCGGACCGTCGCCTGCTGACCACCGGACCCGATCAGGAAGTAGTTGATCTGGGTTTCGAACGAGAGCCGGACCGCGTCAAGCAGGGCGAGCGCCTCCTGCTCATCATTGCGGGTGGCACGGATGGTGACGATCCGGCTGTAGAAGTCCGCCGACAACGAAGACTGGATCTGCTCAGCGGAGAGCGCGTACTGGGGACTCGCCTGCTGAAGTTGGGCGCTGATCGCGTTAGCGAACCCGTAGGTATTCACGAGTTGCGTCACGTCATCCAGCACCATGAGTTCGGGGCGCTCGGCGTTGCCGGTCTCCTGGGTGTCGCCGGGGATCAGGACCGACGCCCGCATCGAGGCGACGAAGGGACTGGTGGAGAGGAGCACGAGGGAGATGCCCAGGACCAGGGCCGGCATCCCGAGGACGAGCCACCAGCGCCGCAGCAGTATCGTTACGATCCGCCGCAGGTCCATGCGCTGTTGCTCCTGACCTGACGACCCGACGCCCAACGGCCGACGCCTCGCTCGGCTACGCCCCGGTGAGAGCCTACCAGACACGAGATGTGATGCCCGCCAGAGTCGATGCCCGTGCGCTAGTAAGCGCCCCGACCACCAAGGACCGCCGGGATGGTTCGAACGATGATCTTGACGTCCAGCCAGGGCGACCAGGTCTCGACGTAGTAGAGATCGAGGCGGATCATTTCCTCGAAACTCAGGTCGCTGCGGCCGTTGACCTGCCACAGGCCGGTCAGCCCCGGAACGACGGCCAGGCGCTGATGATGGGTGGGCTCGTAGAGAGCGACCTCCTCGGGCAGTGGTGGCCTTGGCCCGACGACGCTCATCTCGCCCCGGACGATGTTCCAGAGCTGGGGACACTCGTCGAGGCTCCAGCGCCGGAGCCACTTGCCGAACCGGGTCAGGCGAGGGTCGGCGGCGTGCTTGAACAGGCGCGGATCAACCGCCTTCGATTCCGCGAGGAGGTCCTGCCGCAACTGGTCGGCGTTCGCGACCATGGTCCGGAACTTCAGCGCAGCGAACGGCCGCCCGTTCTTCCCCACCCGGGGCTGTCGCAGGAGGATCGGCCCGGGCGAGTCGAGCCGGATCAGCAGGGCAATCAGAGCCATTGGCACCGCCGCCAGAACGAGCCCCGCCACGGCGATGGCAAGGTCGATAGCGCGCTTCAACGCAATTCCACGGCGCGACATGACCTCATGCACGAAGCCGATGACGGGCACTCCAGCCAGCTCCGTCACGGTCGCCCGACCCATGCGGGGCTCGAGGTTGGGCGCGATACGGACTGTTAGTCCGGCCCCGCGCGCGGCGCCGACGAGCGAACTGAGCCGTGGCAGGCTCACGTCGTCGAGCACGAAGATGACCTCGTCGACGCGCTTCCGACGCGCGACATCGACCAGGTCGTCCAGCATCCCCAGCTGAGGGGCCAGCACGATCCGGGTCTCGGACGCCACCGGGATGTCCGGTGCGTCGGGTGCCACTGAGAGGTAGCCCACGAGTTGACCGCGGAGCCGGCAATCGTTCGCCACGGCCTGCATCAGCCGGCGGCCGCTCTCGCCTTCGGCGCCGGCGAAGAGGATGCGGGAGACCCCAATTCCCCGACGCCAAGTGATTGCGTCGATCAGAGCGACCGTCCAGCGTTTGACCAGGAGAGCGACCGACAGCAACGCCCAGGTCCGGAGCAACGCACCTGTCGCCTGCGGGATATCAAGGACGGCGACTCCGACGATGACCACTGCCAGCCCGACGATCAGGACTTCGCCGAGGACGATTCCGCGATCGGAGCCGGAGGGTTGCGAGTCACTACCGTAGATGTCTCGCAGGACTGCCACCGCCAGGATCGACCCGACCAGCAGGACTGACGTCCGCGGTTCGATCGGCCCCAGGGTGAGGACGGTAGCGAACAGCGTGAGCAAGGCGAGATCGGAGAGCACGTCGGCAACCGTCCAGACGACCCGTAGCCAGTTCGGATGACGCCGTCGGTCCCACCGCGGCCGCCAGACGCGAGCGGCCGGAAAGGCATCATCTGCGATCGGAACCGGGAACGGCGGCCTGTTCACCTGCGAAAGTCCTCAGAGTCGCTACCAACCGGACCTCGTCTTGTCGCGGACCGGGCAGCGAATCAACGCGGTATGGTAGCACTTCGACCATTCCACCAATTGGCTCGCTCTGGATAGGCGCCGTGGAGAGTCGGACGCCGGATGGGTATCTGAGGACCGCCGGGACGATCTTGCCCCGCCCACGCGATGCTGCGACACCGAAGGCCGCCGATCGCGCCGCGCGTGCGACGGCCAGGACGGACGCGCCACCCGGGGACACCACGGTGGCGAGGCGAATGGGACCAGCCGCCTATACTGCGCGCTGCGCGCCCGGTCTCCCCGGAACTCTCAGGCCGGGACGGCTGCGCCAGTCGGCTCGTTCGCAAGCCAGGTCACCGGTCGCGAGCGCCCCTGTCTGGGGCGCTGCCCGATTCGCAAGAAGGATTCGTCATCGTGCCAGGAGCGGAGATCAGACGACGCGCGAACGCCGGGGCCGGCCGGACCGGTGCGTTCGTCGCGGGGCAACTGGTCGGGGTGCTGAGCAGCGCCGCCAACGCGGTGCTTCAGCCCGTGATCATCCTGCCGACCCTGATCCTCGGCTTCACGGATTCCTGGTACCTGGTGGCACTGCCGGCGGTTCTCGCCGGACTTCTCTGGGTGGTCGGCGCCCGGCTCGGCGGCCTGTCCGCGGTTCGGAATCGACCAGGGCTTTGGGCGACCGCCGGCACCCTGATCCGCCTGCTCGCCGTCATCGCCCTCGCTTTCGTCGTGGACGGTCACGATCGGTACAGCGACGACGCAGTCCTCAGGGCTGTCGTGGTCTGCTTCGGGCTGTACGTCATCGGCTCCGGAATCGGGTCGCAGGCCGGAGCGCTGGCGAGCAGCCAGAGCGTACCGCCCGCCCGGCGAACCGGCTTCTTCGTTTCCCGAGCGTTCCTGGGAAGCGTCGCCGCGATCGTCGTCGCGCTCGTCGCGGCGGCCCTGTTCGCCAATGACTCGCTCGCCTTTCCCGCCCCTTACGCGGTGCTCTTCGTCATCGCCGCCGCGTGCCTCGCGGTCGCCGCGTACTTCCAGTCCACCATCGGCGCCCCCGCTCCAGCTACCACGCCACTGCGTCCGTCGGCGCCAGCGGCCGGCCGCCCCGACCGCGGCCTGGCATCCTACATCGGGTTCCGCTGGCTGGTGGCGGCCTCTGCTCTGGCCGATCCCTTCCTGGTCGTCTACGCGATTCGCGACCTCAGCGCCTCGCCGGCCGTCATCGGGCTCTACGTCGCGGTCCTCGTCGCCGCCCGTCTACTGACGGAACCCGTCTGGACCCGACTGGCGCGGCGGGGCCGAATCAAGGGCGGACTCCAGGCAGTCGCGGTGATCCGGGTTCTGGTTCCCGCCCTTGCCCTGACGCTGCCACGGCTCTATGACTCGGCCCTCTGGAACGACCGCGTAACGGACTCCAACGCGAGTGGCCTGGTGTTCGGGTTGGTCTTCGTCGCGATCGGGATCGCTCAGGGCGGCCAGGCGCGACTCAACCTGCCCTATCTGGCTCAGGTCCAAGGGCGAAGTGGTCGTCTCGCGTGGCCGTTGACCAACGCCATCGTGGCGACCGCCGCGCTGGCCCCGCTGCTTGGGGCATGGATCCATTCGCGATGGGGCCTGGATGAGGCGCTGCTCGTCGCGGCCGGAGCGGCCCTGCTGGGCGTACTCGCCAGCGGCGGCCTGGCGGCGAGCCGAGGGGTGAGCCGGGCTGTCCGTGCATCGTGGCAGCTCCGACGTCCCGGGACGACGGCGCCCCGGATCGCCCCCGAGCCATCCAGCCAGTGGCGGCGGGGGTAGTTACCCTGACCTGTCCCCTCTACGGTCGGATTGAGTCACTCGGGAAGCAACAACGCATCAGTCAGGAGAGAGGATGTCCCTGCCACTCAGTTCGCGGGCCAGCGAATTTCCAAACCTCCACCCCAGCTCGCACCCGCTGGTCATCCACAACCTGACCGAGTTGACCGATGAGCGGACCAGCTCGCGCGCCTTTCGGGTGCTCGTCCGCCGGTTGACGACGCTGCTCATCTACGAGGCGACCGCTGGACTTCCTCTGGTGGATACGAGCTACCGGACGCCGATGGAATCGACGACGGGCGGTCGCCTGGCCCAGCGAATTGGACTCGTCCCGATCCTGCGAGCCGGACTCGGGATGGTCGAGCCGGCCCTCGACGCGCTGCCTGACGCCGAGGTCTGGCACCTCGGTCTGTATCGGGATGAAGAGACCAAGCAGCCGGTCAGCTACTACAACCGATTGCCGGAGCGCTGTCCGGACGACCACGTCATCATCCTCGACCCGATGCTGGCTACCGGAGGCTCAGCCTCGGATGCTGTCGACGTGGTGAAGGCCTGGGGCGCTCCGTCGATCAGCTTCGTCGGGTTGATCGCCGCTCCCGAGGGCGTCAGCCGGATGCTGGTGCGGCACCCGGACGTGCCGATCTTCGTCGCCGCGCTGCACCGCCAGCTCAACGCCCAGGCGTTCATCCTCCCGGGCCTGGGCGACGCCGGCGATCGACAGTTTGGGACCGGCTAGGCCAATGGAGCAGCGACATTCGGGCCCCGGCGGCGGGAGCTGACGCCCACCGCCCCATTGAAGCCAGGACGCTACTCCTCGCCCGCCGGCGCACCACTCCGGACGATCAGCACTGGAGCGGCGCCACTGCGGATGAGCTGGTCCGAGACGCTGCCAGACAGCACGCGGTCGAGGCCAGTCCGGCCGTGGGTCGCCATGACGATGAGGTCGTCGGGGTGGGCCAGGCCCTCGATCGCCTGGGCCGGGCTCCCGGTCAGGAACTCGGTGCTGTTGGCCACGCCGTCCGCTGTGAGTTGACGGCTAGCCGCCGACAGCCACTCCTCAGCCGAGTCGCGCGTCTGCTGGTAGACGTCCTCCATGTTCATCGCCATCCCGATGTCCTGCACCATGGTCGGCGAAGTCAGCGGGACCAGGTCGATCGTGGAGACGAGCAGCGCCGGGACTCCAAAGCGTTGAGCCAGGTCCGATCCGACTGGCAGCGCCGCCGTCGATGTCTGGGTTCCGTCAAGCGGAACGATGACGCGGCCGAACCGATGCGGCGCCTGGCTGGCCTCGCCGACCGGGGTGTCATGGTCGCTCCTCTCACCGTGGATGACAGCGATCGAGCGATGACTGCTCCGGACGACCTGATCGGTGACCGAGCCCAGGGCCATCCGGGCCAGACCGCCTCGCCCCCGGGTGCTCATCACGATGAGATCGGCGTCGAGCCGGTCGGCGGCGGCGATGATGCCGTCGGCTGCCTTGCCACGCTCGATGGCCGCTTCGATCCGTTCACCCTCGGCCGCCTCGCCCTGCATCGCCGCGGTGACCGAGTCGATCACTCCGAGGATGCCGTGATCCTCCCCCTCGTCGACGTGAAAGACGGTAAGGGCGGCGTTGGGTCGGGCCAGCCCGAGGGCCAGCGCGAAGGCCTGAGCCGAGAGAGCGGACCCGTCGAATGGAACGAGGATACGCTGGCCGAGTGACTGGGTCGCCATCTGGTGATCTCCCTGAACGATCGTCGTCTCCCATGGGTGACGACGATCGAAACCATTCGGCCGGCATCGCGCCGTCCGGGATACCGGTCCGAATCAGCCTTGCGACCCTCCGGCCGGCCCCGCGCGACGGTCACGCCCGGCGTACCGGGCGATGCTAGACTCGCAGGATATCGCGGCGCTGGCCCGCCCGCCCGCATCGCATCCCGCAGAACCACCAGATTCACAGGAGATCCCCTTTGACGACCGGAAATGGCACCGCACCGCATTCAGATCACCGGGCCGACCGGCTCGCCAACGCCGGCTTCGCAACCCGAAGCGTCCACGGCGGCGAGCGGCAGGGCAAGCCCGACTACACCCCGACCGTCGCCCCAATCCACCCGAGCGCCTCGTATTTCTACGATGACACGATGGACCTCGACGCGGTCTTCGCCAACGCGCGCGAGGGCTACGTCTACACCCGCTACGGTAACCCGACTCTTCACGCTCTGGAGCAGGCGGTCGCCGCTCTCGAGGGGACCGAGGACGCCGTCACCTATGCGTCCGGCATGGCCGCCATCCACGCCGCCATCCTGCTGGACGCGCGGGCGGGTGATCGTGTCGTCGCAGCGCAGGACGTCTACGGCGCCACGTATGCGATCCTCTCGAAGCTGTTCCAGTCGCTCGGGATCGAGACGACGTTCGTCGATACCCGGAACATGAACGCGGTCGAGGAGGCCGTTCAGCGCGTTCAGCCAACCCTGGTGGTCGTCGAGACGATCTCGAACCCACTGGTCCGGGTCGCGAACATCCCGAACCTTGCCCGGATCGCTCACGCCGGCGGCGCCCGTCTGATGGTCGACAACACCTTCGCCTCACCCCTGCTGGTCAACCCGGCCCGGCTGGGCGCCGACACGGTCGTCCACTCCGCCACCAAGTACCTGGGCGGCCATGGCGACTCCACGGCCGGCGTGATCGCCACTACGGCGGCGCGGGCGCTGGAGTTGCGCGAGCAGGCCAAGCTCGTCGGCCCGACGCTTGGCGCCTTCGAGGCCTGGCTGATCCTGCGTGGCATCAAGACCCTGCCCCTCCGGGTCCGGGCCCAGAGCGACGGCGCCGCCGCGCTGGTCGCCTGGCTGCGGCAACATCCACTCGTCGAGACGGTCTATTACCCGGACGATGCCGCCATCGGCGAAGCGGCGGCGATCTTCAATGACCACCGGCGCGGCGGGATGCTCGCCTTCGAGATCCGGGATGCCGATCGCGCCGCCGCCTTCCGCTTCATGGAGGCGCTGAACTTGATCATCCCGGCGACCACCCTGGGCGACGTCTACACCCTCGTCCTCAACCCGGCGATGTCGTCGCACCGCGCGCTGACGCCGGAGCAGCGAGAAGAGATCGGCATCCGCGAGAGCCTAATCCGGCTGTCGGTCGGGATCGAGGACTTCGATGACATCACCACTGACATCGACCAGGCTCTTCAGGCAACGGTCGGCAGCGAGAATCCAGCCACGGTCGCCGTTGGTGACTGACCCAGGCGCCCGGCGGCCCGACGCGAAGGCAAGCCGATGACCGACCCGATTCCCATTCGGCCCCGCGTCGACACCCCACGCTGGCCCGCTGGCTTCCGGTCGGCCCTAACGATCCTGGTCGACGCGCAGGGGCCGCAGAGCGACGTCGCCGCGCGGTACGCGACGACCGGTCTTACTCGGCTCCTGACCCTGTTCGCCGACCTCGGCGTCCGCTCGACCGTGATCTGGACCGCCGAGTCGGCGCTCGCTCAACCGGGGCTCCTTCAGGAGACCCGATCGCAGGGCCACGGCACGGCTCTGACGGTTCATGACATCTCCGATCCGCGCCAGCTCGGCGCCGCGCTCAACGACCTCGCCGGTCGCCTCGCCGGACCCGCTCCGGGGATCGTCCTGCCGGACATCCCCGGCCCGGCCGCCAACCGGATCAATGTCCTCGCCGCGACCCTGGCCGACGCCGGCTTCGGCTGGGTGGCCGACACCGCCCTCGGTCTCGACGTGCCGATCCGGGCCATGACCGCCGGGCAGGCCGTCATCCGCATCCCGCTTCCGCCCCGGGCGAGCGACGCCGGCATGGACACGGATCTCGTCTCCGATCAGTTCGTCGTGAACTGGCGGGACGATCTCGACGTCCTGCGGGACGAGGGCAACCTGCAGGTGCTGCGCCTGTCGGCCTGGCGATCCGGCCGGCCCGGGACGTCGCGCGGGATCACCCGCTTCTTCGACTACGCCACCGAGCTCGGCGACGTCTGGATGGCGCGGGCCGACGAGATCGCCGGCTGGTGGGATCAGCGCGAGCGTGGAGCAATCCCGTTTTCCAGTGAGACCGATAGCACGGTTTCCGAGCGCGACGATGGCGGCGACGACCCGGAGGACCAATGACCGGTACGACCATCCTCTACAACGGGCAGATCCGGACCATGGACCGCCACCAGCCGACCGTGGAGGCGGTGGTGTTCAGCGAGGGACGCGTCTCCTTCGCCGGCGACCTCGCTTCGGCCCGGGACGTCGCCGGATCGCGGGCTGAACCCATCGACCTTCTGGGCCGCACCGCTACGCCCGGTCTCAACGACGCTCACGCCCACCCGAAGCTGTTCGGGCAGGCACGGCTCGACGTCGACCTGACACTCGAAGCACCAGCGCCGCTCGCCGACCTTCTGGAACGTATGCGCATCGGGGCGGCCGAGCGCCCGGATCGCGAGTGGGTGATCGGTCGCGGCTATGACGACAACCTCCTCGTCGAGCAGCGGCACCCAACCCGCGAGGACCTCGACTCGGTCATCACGGACCGGCCGGCGCTGATCGTCCGGGCCGACTACCACATCGGCGTCGCCAACAGTCGGGCACTGGAGCTCGCCGGCATCACCCGCGACACACCCGACCCTGACAACGGCCGGATCGACCGGGACGAGCACGGCGAGCCGACCGGCGTTCTGCGCGAGTCGATGCTGACCGTCATCGAATCGGTCCCTCCACCGCTGACGGTCGATGAGCTCGTCTCGGCCCTCCGTCGAGCGGGCGATGTCTACCGGTCCTACGGGGTCACCAGCGTGGCCGAGGCCGGCATCCGGCGCCCGGAGGAGATGCTGGCCTACCAGCTCCTGCGCGAGCGCGGCGAGCTGCCGCTGCGCACCTACCTGATGATGATCATCGAGAATAACCTCGACGAGCTGGCGGCGCTCGGCATCCGGACGGGCTTCGGCGACGAGTGGGTCCGGATCGGCCCGGCCAAGCTGTTCGCGGACGGCACGATCGGTGGCCGGACAGCGAAGTTCCGGGAGCCGTTCGTCGGCGAGCCCGATAACACCGGGCTCCTGATGCAATCGCCCGAGTCGATCAATTCGGACGTCCTTCGCGCTCATCGGGCCGGCTTCCAGGTCGCGATCCACGCCATCGGCGACGCCGCGATCGATCTCGTCCTCGACGCCTACGAGGCCGCGCTGGCCGACACGCCGCGGGCCGACCATCGGCACCGGGTCGAGCACTGCTCGATCGTCGACGAGGCGACGATCCGGCGGATCGCGAAGCTGGGCGCGGTCCCGATCCCGGGCACCTCGTTCCTGTACTTCTTCCGCGATGGGTACGTCAACAACCTCGGCTACGACCGAATCCGGTATGCCTACGGGCTGAACACGTACAACCGGTACGGGGTCATCGCAGCGGCCAGCACGGACTGCCCGGTCGTCGCGCCGAATCCCATGATCGGCCTCCAAACGATGACGACCCGGCTCGACCGGACTGGCCGACCGACGTGGCCGGAGGAAGCCATCTCTCTCGATGCCGCCCTGTTCGCCTACACGGCGGCGGGAGCCTACGCCTCGTTCGAGGACCGGATCAAAGGGCAGTTCGTCGCCGGTCAGCTGGCGGACGCCGTCGTCTTCGAGGGCGATCTGGACGCCGTCGAGCCGAGCGCGCTGGCCGAAGTCCGAGCAGACCTGACCATTCAGGATGGCCTGGTCGTCTACGAGCGATCCGGCCCCGCCTGAGGAAGCATCGGTCGGCTGGGCCGATTCCGGGCACGAATCAAGCGACATCGGCGACATTGAAACGTTTGACGCCCAGCCTCCGTGGGCCGGGCTCTGGACCGACGTGTATCACGAGGAGCTTTTCCGACGATGGTCAATGTCAACTGGATCGGTCACGGCACGTTTCACCTGGAAGCCGACGGTCACCGCGTCCTGCTCGACCCGTTCATCAGCGGCAATCCGGCCGCTGTCCAAGGGGCAGATGACTTCAACCCCGAAACCATCCTGGTGACCCACGCGCACGGCGACCACATCGGCGATGTCGTCGAGATCGCCCGGCGAACCGGAGCGACGGTCTACGCCATCGTGGAACTGGCCAGCTGGTTCGGCGAACAGGGTGTGGAGAAGACCGTCGGGATCAACTTCGGGGGGACGGCGCAGTTCCCGGGCGGCAGCGTCAAGCTCGTTCCGGCCTGGCACACATCGACCACGCCGGACGGAAAGGTCTCGACGCCGGCGGCGGGCATGGTGATCCGCTTCGGTGGCCGGACCGTCTACTTCGCCGGTGACACGGGACTGTTTGGGGACATGGCCTTCATTGGCGACGAGGGACTCGACATCGCGGTGCTCCCGATTGGCGACCACTTCACGATGGGACCGGCCGACGCCGTCAAGGCCGTCCGGCTGCTAAACGCTCCCGTCATCATCGCTGGTCACTACAACACGTTCCCGGCGATCGCCCAGGACGTGGCGGCCTTCGCCTCGGACGTCGCCGCCACGACATCCAGTCGGGTCGAGGTCTTCCAGCCCGGCGATACTCGTGAACTCTGAGATGCGCGACGCCGACGGTGACGGATCCACCGGGGCTGAATCCGTCGACCAGACGGGGGACTCATCATCGGCCCGTTCCGTCTTCAACGCCGAGATCGAGCGGACGGCGTTCCAGCGCAAGGCCGTGTCCCGGCTCCCGGTTGCCCAGGTCCTTGATCTCGCCGCCACGTTCTTCCGCGACCGGGGGTACCGCGTCGGCCGGACCGGCCGCCCGGGACAGTTGTTCGTAATGGGACCAGCCGAGGGGGCGCTCCCGCGCGTGACCGGTGAGGTCAACGCGCAGGCTGACGTCGGTAAGGCGAGAACGACCCTGATCCGGCTCGACGCGGCTGGCGAGCGACTCGGGCCAGCCATGGCCGATTTCCACGCCCTGCTTCGGGCGCAGCGGAAACCGAATTCGGCCGCGACAGACGTCGTCCCCCCTGCCTGACCGAGGCCTATACGCAAAAACAGCGAACCAGCCTTCCAGGGCTGGTTCGCTGCGTCACGCGTTTTGGGTCCGACGGGCTACTTGTCCCGGTTGGCGTCCGGGGTACCGCGGCCGGTCTCGCGCTGGAGCTGATCGATCATCTCGGACGCGGCCGCCTTGCTCAGACCCGGCTCGAGATCGTGCTCGGATCGGCCGGCCTGCTGCAGCAACGTGCGGAGATAAGACGCCTGTGGTCCCGTCATTGGCTCGTCGCCGGTGGTCCACTCGGACGGATCCTTGATGGCATTCCGGCTCTCATCGGGCAGGTTCTCGGGCAGATTACTGTCGGACATCGAGCTTCTCCTCAGTTTAATGCCACTAGCTACGTCATCCAGCCAGCCCACACCAGCCAACCGCAGTTGGGTGAGGATGACTGGCACTCCCGTCATCACGCAGCATGCATGCCATCAATAGATCATTTGTTCGATCCGTTCGGTTCGCTGGATGCGGGTGCGTCATTGCCCAGGGTCGACCAGGGCCAGCCATACGAAATCCCCTATCCCTACTCAATTGCTGATTATCCAACATAAGATCATACAATCGATTACCGGTTAGGAGCCAGAAGGTCTAGGCGGACGAAGCAACAGGGCTTATTCTTCCTCGGCACCTTCGCTTGGATCGCCGAGCGGGTGATACCTCACGAATGAGGAAGGAACCGGGGACGCATGGCTACTACGCTGAATATCAATGGCACGGATCAGACGGTCGACGTCGATGACAACACGCCGCTCCTCTGGGCGCTTCGCAATGACCTCGGTATGACCGGCACCAAGTTCGGATGCGGTCTCTCGCAGTGCGGCGCCTGCACCGTCCACATCGACGGAGCGGTGGCTCGGTCCTGCGTCACACCGGTCAGCGGCGCGGCCGGCAAGAAGATCACGACGATCGAGGGGCTGGCGCAGGCGGGGACGCTCTCTACCCTCCAGCAGGCCTGGATCGAGGTCCAGGCGCCGCAGTGCGGCTACTGCCAGTCCGGCCAGCTCATGGCGGCCTCGGCGCTGCTCGCGGCCAAACCTAATCCGTCCGATGACGAGATCGTCGAGGCAATGCAGGGCAACCTCTGCCGCTGCGGCACCTACAACCGGATCTTCCAGGCGATCAAGCTCGCTGCCAGCCGCGGCTAGAGGGATTCCACGATGACCTTCGAAGACGCACCTGCCATTACGGAACCGGACGATCGATCCGTCACCCGTCGTCGACTTCTCCAGACGGCCGGTGCCGCAGCCGGCCTGACCATCGTCTGGTCCTCCGCGCAAGGGGCCCTGGGCCAGGACAGCTCCGGCACCCCGGCGCCCGGCGTGCCCGTCGAAGCGGGCGCAACCCCCGAAGCGACCCCGGTCACGCCT
>JAABUS010003234.1_pt1 | contig 27175 bp, 16 predicted proteins | sample 5560161 | NCBI WGS metagenome assembly JAABUS01 (sample SAMN10711885, study PRJNA513376) | rock metagenome | isolation source: Antarctica rocks | place: Antarctica: Victoria Land, Trio Nunatak nord | collected 2016-01-04
GTCAGGCAAACCTTCTAAAAATTGTATAAGACTGGTCTCCATACCTTTTTTTATACTAAATTACACCACCTAAGCTTAGAATGCAACAGCCCTGCTCTCGAGAGGGGAATGCAAGGCGGTCACTTTTCTATCTATTTATCATTTTTGTTAATTAATTGCATGGTATGCGTCATATTTCCCCTCTTGAGAGGGGTTAGGGGTGTGTTTTGCTTTCATGCTCTTGATACTCCTCACTTTTTCAACACCAACTCCTGCATCGTTCCGTAATTTTCATAACTGCTCGTAACTACCTTATCACCAGGTTTTAAACCTTGTAATATTTCGTAATAATCCGGGTTTTGGCGGCCCAGTTGCACATCTACTTTATAAGCCGTTTTGCCGTCTTCGCTCACTTTAAAAATCCAGTTGCCGCCGGTTTGCTGATAAAAACCGCCTTTAGCTAATAATAAGGCTTTGGTTTCATCGCCTAAAGCTAATCGGATTTGTAACGTTTGTCCGCGACGGATGCCTTCAGGTACTTTCCCCACAAATTCCATATCTACCTGAAATCGTCCGTTTGTAACCTGCGTAAAAACCTTTTTGATTTTCAGTTTATAGGTTTTGTCGGAGAAATCAAAGTCGCCGGTCAGTCCTGTAAAAATGCGGGAAATATAATGCTCGTCCACATCCACCCGGACTTTAAAACCGCTCAACACGTCAATTTGGCCCAAACGCTCGCCCTGGTGTTTGTTCTGGCCAATTTCTGCATCCAGCGAAGTCAACTGACCGTCAACCGGTGCGCGGACGATCAGATCGCCCACTTTTTGCCGCATCACGGCCAACGCGTTTTGTGTACGGTCATAAGATTGCTTGGCCTGGTTCACTTCCTGCTTGGTAGAAACCGAATCTTGTTGTAGAATCCGTTGCGTCAGTTTTTCGCGTTTAACCTGGTAATTATATGCAATTTGCGATTGCTTAAACTCCTGTAAACCAATCGCTTTCTGCTCATAAAGATGTTTGTTGAGCAAGTATAACCGTTCCGCTTCTTTAAAAGCATTGTCCACATCCGCCATTTGGTTCAGCTTGCTGATCGTATTTTGCTGAGCCGCATTCCTCGAAATCTGCATCTGCGTGAGCAAGTTAAAAACTGAAGTTTCCTGGTTAACCAAACTCAGTTCCAAGTCCGTATTGGCCAGTTTCATGATCGGGTCGCCTTTTTTCATAATCGTGCCATCTTCAACATATTTCTGATCTACACGTCCGCCTTCATTCGCATCTAAATAAATCGTCGTGATCGGCATCACCACACCATTCACCGGGATAAACTCCTGGAACGGTCCATTTTTCACTTCGCTGATCGTAATCCTTTCGGTATCGACATTTAACTTGGATTTGCCGGAAGTAAAATAATAACTGCTGCCGATGAGCAAAACCAAACCTGTAATCCCGCCGATGGTTAAGATCCGTTTGGTTGTCCACTTCTTTTTTTCGATGACTCTGTCCACAATGCTTCTTTTATAAGGTATTTTTTGGTGTCCGGTATTTTGACGATCTTATATGAAAACCTGTGCCATATCATTTAACTTATTGAAAAACAGTTTTTTAGGTGATAAAAGAAGTATCCGCTTGTGCGATTGCATTACAGCTTGTGTTCGGTTTTGATACAGTGCAGGCAAGCTTTGGCGAACATTTTTTTGAGATGATAAAAAAATTACCCGAAAACAATCCTGATAAGAAGCGTTTGATTAAAGGCAATAAATTTCTTCCAATTGATGCATGCTGTTTTTATCACCTAAAAAATGATAAGGCAAATTTTTCTATGGTAAAAGAAGCATATTTGGGTGTCACCATCCATATAAAAAAATTAAAAAATGAAGTATAAAGTATTAGGCAACACCGGTTTAAAGGTTTCTACGCTGTGTTTGGGCACGATGAATTTTGGCGGTCGCGGCCATTTTAAAGTTATGGGCAACCTCGATCAGCCAGCGGTAGATGAGCAGATAAAATTTGCTGTAGACGCAGGCATTAATTTTATCGATACGGCAAATGTTTATTCCAGCGGGTTATCCGAAGAAATGATCGGCCAAAGCATCCGAAACCTTAATTTAAACCGTGATGATTTGGTGCTGGCCACAAAAGTACGTGCCGGGATGGGTTCTGGTGCAAATGACCGCGGGCTATCGCGCAAGCATATTATGGCGCAGGCGGAAGCGAGTTTGAAGCGGCTTGGCACTGATTATATCGATCTTTACCAGATCCATAGTTCTGATCCACTCACGCCGATTGAAGAAACTTTGCGGGCCTTGGATGATTTGGTGCGCAGCGGAAAAGTGCGTTACATTGGTGCCAGCAATGTGGCCGCCTGGCATTTGATGAAGGCTTTAGGTTATTCAACTTATAACCATGTTGAAAAATTTGTATCGCTGCAGGCCCAATATTCTGTAGCTACGCGGGATGTGGAACGTGAATTGGTTCCGCTGCTAAAAGATCAGCAGTTGGGATTGCTGGTCTGGAGTCCGCTGTACGGCGGATTACTCAGCGGAAAATATACCAGAAAAGAAGCAGAAGATCAAAAAGGACGGCTGGCCGGTTTCAACATCCAGCCGCCGGTGATTGACCGCGCTTACAAAGTGCTGGATATTTTGCATCCGATGGCCGAAAGCAAAGGTGCCACAGTTGCGCAACTGGCTTTGGCCTGGCTGCTTTGGCAACCGGCCGTGACCAGCATTATCATTGGTGCCAACAAAATTGCACAACTGGAAGACAATTTGAAATCTATCGATATACAATTTACCGAGGCAGAACTACAGCAACTGGATGAAGCAAGCCGGTTGCCTTCAGAATATCCGGGCAATGTGGTTGAAGCCATGTCCGGAGACCGAAAGAATTAATTTTATTGCCCATTTTAAATAGCCGGGACAAACTCAATTGTGCCCGGCTTTTTTGTTGAACTCCAATTTTGAGGTGGTAAAAACAGTATCCAACTGTTCGGAAACGGACAATAGCTGTACGGCTGCGTACATTCTATTTATTGTTTATTTAGTTAATATGCTGATTTTATGACGTTTATGTTTTTGGACTGAGATGTGTTTGGAGGAAAGTTGTTGGCCTTTAGCTTTCAGCAATCAGCCTAAAAAGTTGAGGTCAACAGAAAATTATATAACATGCAGGAAGCTGATTGCTGAAAGCTGACTGCTCAAAACTAAATTATCATGTTCAAAAACTATCTTAAAATCGCCTGGCGGAATCTTGTTAAAAACAAGGTTTATTCGGCCATTAATATTGTTGGTTTAGCCGTTGGGATGGCGGTTGCCATGCTGATCTTTCTTTTCATCATGAATGAATTCAGTTTTGACTCATTTCATCAGCAGGGAAAAAATATTTACCGGGTGATGCGCGGAGTTGATGACAACGGTTCCATAAAAAAGGTTTCCTATCTTTCAGGGCCTTATGCACCTGCATTATTAAATGATTTTAAAGGGGAAATAAAAGAAGCAGTCCGCGTAAACCCAACTAACGGTCTTTTATCCTTTGGAAATAAATCTTTTAACGAAAAGAAGATTTATGATGTGGATGCCGGCTTTTTTCAACTTTTTTCATTCCCACTTATAAAAGGCAATCCTGCAACCGTTTTAAAAGATCCGGCAAGCGTAGTCCTTACAGAAACAACTGCAAAAAAGTATTTTGGCAGCATCAATAATGCCATGGGAAAAGTGGTGGAGCTCGATAAAAAACTGCAATTAAAAGTTACCGGTATTGCAAAAGACGTTCCCTCCAATTCTCACCTTGATTTTGATCTGATCGTTCCATTATCAAACTACATTCACGACGATGGTTTTAACCGATGGATCAATAACGCCATGTTCACTTATGTATTGCTTGATCAAAATGTAACACAGGCGCAGGTGGAAAAGCAATTTCCGCAGTTCATGAATAAGTATGTGGGTGCAGATATGAAAAAGTTTGGCTTCCGTTATACCCTTTCCCTTACGCCTTTAGCAGATATTTATTTTGAGAAAAATGCTTTCGATACTGTAAAGCATGGTGATAAAACTGTTGTATATATATTTCTGTCTATTGCAGTTCTCATCCTCATCATTGCCTGTATCAACTTTATGAACCTATCTACTATAAGGGCGGTTGAGCGTTCCAAAGAAGTCGGCCTTCGTAAAGTAATGGGCGCATTGCGAAATAATTTGATCGTTCAATTTATAGGCGAGTCGCTTTTATTAACTTTTATTTCCTGCGTGCTCGCTGTTTTTTTAGTGTTTCTGCTGATGCCGTTTTATAATGGCTTACTTGGTTATCATCTAAATGTTTCGTGGAATTCGGAGCCCTTATATTTGTTTCTTGTTGGTGTGATCGTCATTGTTGGTTTATTGGCGGGAAGCTATCCGGCATTTATCCTTTCTGCATTTTCACCGATACAATCCTTAAAAGGAAAATTACAACTTGGCAAAGGCGGTTCCATATTTCGCCAGGCTTTGGTAGTTTTTCAATTCAGTATTTCCGTATTGTTGATTATCGGTACGATCATCATCATCAGCCAAATGAGTTATGTAAAAACCAAAGAGCTTGGATACAACAGTGCGCAAACGATTATTGTCCCGATCAACAACAATGATATTTATAACAACAGAGATCGGTTTAAAAGTGAACTACAATCATACAAAGATGTTGCCTCTGTCTCTTTGATGTCAGGTCAGCCTGGTGGTTATTTTGACGGTCATAGATTTGATGTGGAAGGACAGAATGAAGTATGGCAATCAAATACAGAGTTTGCTGATTTTGAATTTGTTAAAACATTAGGGCTAAAAATTATTGCCGGAAGGGATTTTTCTTCGCAGTTTCCAACTGACTCCGCAGATGCAGTATTAATTAACCGTACCGCAGCAGCAAAGCTTGGCTGGACACCAGATCAGGCCGTAGGCAAATGGATAAAAAACACGGTTCGTGATGATAAAAGGCGAACTATTATTGGTGTTGTGGCGGATTTTAATTTTTCATCGCTCAAAGAAAATATTAATTCCCTGGTAATCTCACCTTCAATGGACAGAAGGGTTGTTTTGATAAAATTAAAAGCCGGGAATATTCAATCTGCTTTAGCGTATATTAAAAATGCTTATAGCAAAGCCGCTCCGGTTTATCCTTTTGAATATAGTTTTTTAGACCAGCAATTTGATGAGATATATAAAACAGACATTAGGCAGCAAAACATATTAAGCATCTTTTCTGGCGTGGCTATTTTAATTGCATGTCTTGGCTTGTTTGGTCTTGTTTCTTTCACTGCCACAAAGAGGACCAAAGAAATAGGCGTAAGAAAAGTATTGGGGTCTTCCGTGCAAAACATTGTGTTGCTGTTGTCCCAAGATATGCTGAAACCGGTATTGATCGCAACCCTGATTGCCATACCATTTGGTTATTTTGTAATGGATAAATGGCTGCAAAACTTTGCTTACCGAACACCTTTACATTGGTGGATTTTTGGCTTAGCTGCGCTGATAACTTTTGGTATAGCTTTGATCACTATCAGTTTTCAGGCGGTAAAAGCAGCATTGGCCAATCCGGTGAAGAGTTTAAGGGCGGAGTAAAAGCCTCACCCAAGCCCTCTTGATGGGAAGCACAGTTCAATACTTTTCTACGGTTTGAAAGGCCTGCTTTAGATTTCCCCTTTTTGAAGGGGATTAGAGGAATGACCTTTGATCTTTTAAATAGCATATCAATAAAAAAGTAAATCTTAAATAGCTTCATTTAGCCACTATTACCTCAAACCCACACTTCCAAACCTCAAATTTTAAAACTATAAAACCATGCTTAAAAACTATTTTAAAATTGCCTGGCGGAATATTGTAAAATACCGCTTTCATTCATTGATAAATGTTGGTGGCCTTGCCATTGGGGTTGCTTTTTCGTTTTTAGTTGGCTCTTATGTATGGAGTGCTTTGCAGGTAAATAGTTCCCTGAAAAATGAAAACAATCAGTATATCATCCAAACAAAATATGGCACTGATCCAAACTTGTATTTAACAACGTTTGGCAATCTTGCAAAAGCACTTAAAGAGCAATATCCCGATCTGGTTGCTAACTATTACCGTTGGGATGGCATCACCTCAACAGTATCAAAAGGAGATAAGTATTTTCGTGAAAACATACAAATCAATGATAGCACCTTTTTTTCCATGTATGGGTTTCCTGTTTTGTATGGCGACACTAAAAGCGCGTTTGATAATCCCTTTTCAGCAGTTATAACTGAACAGGTTGCAAAGAAATATTTCGGCCGCATCAATGTAGTAGGTCAAACTATTACGATCGAAAATTTTTCCGGAGACAAACATGACTTTATGATCTCTGCTGTATTAAAGTCATTGCCAGATAATTCGGTCACAAAAATCAATAATGATAATATTAACGGGATTTTGTTGCCTGTTACAGCGGCAAACTATTTTAACCGGAAGATAAATAGCTGGGGCAATACTTATATTGTAAGCTATATTGAACTGCAACCAGGCGTTAAGCCCGAACAACTGCAGCAACCGATCCGGTATCTTATCCGGCATAATTCATCAACGGACCTTAAACAGGTGCATACTGTTCTTGTATCATTGAACGAATATTACCTCGAAGCAAATAATAGCCTTATCAAAAAAATGCTTTACACACTTTCGTTTATTGCAGCATTTATTCTGTTAATGGCAATCATCAACTTTATCAATATTTCTATCAGCAAAGCTTCCTCAAGGATGAAGGAAATTGGTGTCCGTAAAGTGCTTGGCGGCACAAGGCGACAACTGATTTTACAGTTCCTGGCAGAATCTGTGTTGCTGGTATCATTTTCAACGATGCTGGCGATTGTCGTTTATCAAATAATGCGCCCTTATGTAAGCATTATTTTAGATAAAGAAATTCCATCGGTGATTGATTTTCCATATTACATTTATTGTATTCCGTTATTGCTAACGTTAATTATCGGATTATTGTCAGGAATTTATCCGGCACTAATTTTATCTTCTCTAAGATCTGCTGAGGTAGTAAAAGGTAAACTTTCGACCGTAAGTGATAATATAATGCTGCGTAAATTCCTGGTTTCTTTCCAGTTCTGTATTGCGGCGATTGTTATGATTGCCTGCATATTAGTTTCTAAGCAGGTTAATTTATTTTTTGGTAATGATTTGGGATATGACAGAGAATATTTGCTATCTGCCCAAGTACCGAGGGATTGGAGTGCAAAAGGTGTTGCACACATGGAAACGATCCGTAATGAGATAGAAAAAATACCACAGATAAGTGCTGCCACATTATCCTGGGAAATACCTAACGGTAATAATGGAAATGGGAATGCCTATAAGCCTGGATTAGATTCAACCAGTGCTAAGTACACGGAATTGTTTACTACTGATGAAAATTATTTGCCGACATATAAAATACCATTGGCCGCAGGTAGCTTTTTAGATAAAAGCGATGCGAAAAAAATTGCCATCAACCAAACGTTTGCAAAAGCATTTGGCTGGAGTAATCCGCAAGCTGCCGTTAATCAGCAACTAAAGCTTCAGGGTTTTGGAAATACGGTTTTTACCATAACCGGCGTGGTAAAAGATTTTCATTTGTGGAGCATGCAGGGCGCTATTTCGCCAATGGCTTTTGTAAACGTAAAACTTCAAAACAACTACCGTTATTTTTCTTTCAGGATAAAGCCCGGAAACATTGCTGGAGCTATTGCCGCGATACAAAAAAAGTGGTCTGAACTTATGCCTGGTGCTCCTTTTGAATACACGTTTATGGATGATACACTACAAAAAATGTACACCGCAGAATTACAATTGCAACAAGCTGCCTATGCATCAACTTTTCTCTCACTGGTCATCGTATTACTTGGTGTACTTGGACTGATATCTTTAGACATCCAAAAGCGGACAAAAGAAATCGGTATCAGGAAAGTTTTGGGATCTTCTATTCCCGGTATTATCGCACTTTTTTTAAAGGACTTTTTATGGGTGATCTTAATTGGTGGATGTGTTGCCTGTCCATTAGCTTATCTAATTATGCATTACTGGTTAAATGGATATGTATATAGAATAAGCATTACCGCGCTGCCATTTATTATTTCGATAGGCGCTTTAGGAATAATAACATTGCTGATCATTTGCCTGCAAACTATAAAAGCAGCATTGGCCAATCCGGTGAAGAGTTTGAGGAGTGAGTGAGGAAGAGCGATCAGCCATTAGCTGTCAGCAATCAGTTGAATATCTAATGTAATAACGACCGCCGCCAGACAATTATATACCATGTAGGAAGCTGATTGCCGAAAGCTAAACGCCAAAAAGGTAGGACGCTTGGTTCCTCCCCTTTGGGGAGGTTAGGTGGGGCAAAAATTATACCGATAAAAGAAGCATTAGTAATCAAAACTAAAATATCATGTTCAAAAACTATTTAAAAATTGCCTGGCGCAACCTGATCAAAAACAAAGTTTATTCGGCCATTAATATTGTTGGTTTGGCTGTCGGGATGGCAGTTGCCATGCTGATCGGTTTCTGGATTTATGATGAGTTAGCGTTTAATAAATCATTTAAAAATTATGACCGGATCGTGCAGTTCATTCACAACTCAACAAACGGAAATGATGTCTCAACTAATCCTACCATTCCGATTCCGTTGGTTTTAGAACTTCGAAATAAATACGCTTCTGATTTCAAGCATTTGGCTTTAACCCGCTATCAGGAATCGCATATTTTAGCTTTTGGTGATAAAAAGGTGAATCAAACCGGTATTTATGCGGAGCCGGAATTACCTCAGATTTTATCATTAAAGATGATCGGAGGGCAATTACTTGGCTTACAAGATGAGTCGGGTATGATGATCAGTGAATCGCTAGCCAAGATCATTTTCGGAAACGTAAATCCGATCAACAAAATCCTTTTGACAGACGATAAAAAGTCTTATAAAATAGATGGCGTTTTTAAAGATTTTGCGCCAAATTCGGAATTTAAAGACGTCAATTTCCTGATGCCCTGGTCTGCTTTAGTTGCCCAGAAGGAGTGGATAAAAAACGATTATTTGGAATGGAACGACAACTCGTTTCTTCTTTACGGCGAATTGAGCAATAACGCAGATCTTAGTAAAGTAGATGCCAAAGTCAAGAACATTTTAGTTGGAAAACCTAACCGGAATGATAAACCGGAAGTTATTCTGCAACCGATGCGCAAATGGCATTTATACAACGAATTTAAACAAGGGAAAAATACCGGCGGAGCGATACAATACGTTTGGATGTTTGGTTTGATCGGCTTGTTCGTTTTACTGTTGGCTTGTATCAATTTCATGAATTTGAGTACCGCGCGCTCTCAAATCCGGGCAAAAGAAGTTGGCGTGCGGAAAGCGATTGGTTCGCAGCGTAAACAATTGATTATTCAGTTTTTAAGTGAATCGGTATTGATTGCATTTCTTGCGCTGCTATTTGCTGTTTTGTTGGTACAACTTGCGTTGCCGAGTTTCAACATGCTGGTGGATAAACAACTTCATTTTCCCTGGTCAAACGGTTTGTTTTGGTTGACGGTTCTGGTTTTCACTATACTAACTGGCTTGATTTCCGGCAGTTATCCGGCTTTGTATTTATCATCGTTCAACACGATCAAAGTTTTAAAAGGAACGTTTAAAGTTGGACGTTTTGCTGCCCTTCCGCGCCAGGTATTGGTGGTTTTACAGTTCACCATCTCGGTTTCGATCATCATCGGGACAATCGTTGTGTTTAAGCAAATTCAATATGCCAAAAACCGGCCGCTTGGTTACGATAAAAATGGCTTGATCACCGTTGCTATGTCCACGCCGAATATATATAGAAAATATGATTTGCTCAGAAGTGAACTGCTTAATTCAGGCGCTGCAATAAATATGGCCGAAGCTTCTAATTCTGCAACGGACGCGGGTGCCCATCTAATCGGATTTGAATGGCCTGGAAAAGACCCGAACCTCAATACAAGTATCAGTATCTCTTGGGTAACGCAGGATTTTGGAAAAACGGTTGGCTGGCATTTTAATGGAGGCCGAGATTTTTCCAGACATTTTAAAACCGATACGGCCGCAATGGTATTGAACGAAGCTGCCGTAAAACACATGAAATTAAAAAATCCGGTTGGGGAAACCGTTAAATTTGATGGCAAACCTTATCGTGTGATCGGTGTGATCAAGAATGTGCTGATGGAATCGCCTTACGAACAAGTGCCTCCCACGGTTTTTTTCATGAATTATGACCAGGCTGCTGTCATCACGATCCGGCTAAACCCAAAGATGGGTACCAGTGAATCCATCTCAAAAATAAAAGCCATTTTTGAAAAACTGGATCCTGCTGCACCTTTTGACTTTCAGTTTGTGGACGAAGATTTTGCCAAAAAGTTTGCCATAGAACAACGGATTGGAAGCCTGGCAACCTTCTTTGCAGTTTTTGCGGTGTTGATCAGTTGTCTGGGCATTTTCGGTCTGGCATCTTTCATCGCAGAACAACGTGTTAAAGAAATCGGCATCCGCAAAGTATTGGGCGCAACCGTTTTTAACCTTTGGGGCTTGCTTTCGAAAGACTTTTTGGTTTTGGTGTCGATTTCTTTTCTCATCGCGATCCCGGCTTCCTGGTATTTTATGCACCACTGGCTGCAAAATTATGAATACCGGACCGGCATTTCCGTTTGGATATTCGTCATCACCGCAATCGGTACAATTACGATCACATTGGCCACCGTCAGTTTTCAGGCGATAAAAGCAGCATTGGCCAATCCGGTGAAAAGTTTGAGGAGTGAGTGAGAGGAGGCTTTTAGCTATTAGCTGTCAGCCTGAATAGCTAAACGGAATAGATGGAGCAAAAAATACCGATAAAAGAAGCATCAACATATATAGAACCATGCAGGATGCTGAGAGCTGATCGCTGACTGCTAATACCTAAACAAAAACCATACATCCGCTGAAAGCCGAAAGCTAAAACCATAAGTTATGATTAAGAATTATTTTAAAACTGCTTGGCGAAATTTAATAAATAATAAAGCGCATTCCTTTATTAACATTGCTGGTCTTTCTATTGGTTTAACCTGCAGCCTTTTTATATTTCTTTGGGTGCAGAATGAATTAAGTATTGATGCTTTTCATAAAAATAATTCACGTTTATACAAATTATATGAACGGGAATATTACAAAGATCATGTCGATGGGAATTATGATATGCCTGCACCGCTTGCGCAAGAATTAAAAAGTAAAATCCCCGAAATACAAGATGCTGTTATGATACAGGTTGAAAACAATAATATCGCTTTGCAGGCAGGCGATAAAGTTTTGAAGACCGAGGGCACCGCAGCTAGCGCTGGTTTATTTACAATGTTCAGTTATCCTTTGCTGCAAGGCTCTGCTGAAAAGGCTTTAAGCTCGCCAAATAATATAGTTATATCAAAAAAAACGGCTGATGTTTTTTTTGGAAGCCCCCAAAATGCAATGGGTAAAATAATGCGTTTTGACGACAAGCAAAACTTTATTGTATCGGCAGTTTTTAAGGATTTACCTCAGAATGTATCCCGGCGGTTCGATTATGTTATCCCTTGGGAAGCCTGGCAAGCAAATCATCCCTGGGGGAAAGAATGGCAAAATTCAGGCCCGCTGGCCTTTGTGTTGCTGTCTGCCAAAGCCGACCCTGTTTTGGTCGATAAAAAGATTACACATTTTTTAGATGCTTATAAAAAAGATCAAAGCGATGCTTACCGTATACAATTAGGGCTTCAAAAGTTCGATGAGGTCTATCTGCATAATCATTTCGAAAATGGATACATATCTGGCGGCCGAATTGAGTATGTGCACCTTTTTGGTATTATTGCCATATTTATTTTGCTTATCGCCTGTATCAATTTTATGAATCTTACAACGGCCCGTTCTGTAAAAAGAGCCAAAGAGGTTGGTGTTCGTAAATGCATTGGCGCAAATCGCTCTGGTTTGATTAAGCAGTTTATCGGTGAATCATTATTGCTTACTGCGTCAGCTGTTCTAATTGCATTGCTGTTGTTGATAATAGTAATTCCGTTTTTTAATTACGTAATGCATAAGCAAATACAGCTTCCTTTTTACCAGCTTTCATTTTGGTCAAATATCGTTATCATCACTATTGTCACGGGCGTTGTGGCAGGCAGTTATCCAGCTTTATATCTATCTTCTTTTAATCCTGTAAAAGTTTTAAAAGGAACCATTAAATTAAGCAGTGGTGCAGTATGGTTTCGCAAAGGTTTGGTTATATTTCAGTTTGTGCTTTCACTTATATTAATCATAGGCACTTTTGTGGTTTCAAAGCAAGTTAATTTTATCCAGAACAAGAATATAGGTTATAACAGAGATAACCTTTTATACATTCCTGTTGAGGGAGAACTGGCAAAAAAATACGCGCTTTTCAAACAAGAAGCATTAAACATAAATGGCGTAAAAAATATAAGTTGCATATCTGAAAATCCTACCAGTCTAGACAGCGAAACCAACGGTGTTGATTGGGATGGAAGAAATCCGGCTACTATGATCTCTTTTCAACGCCAGACAGTGGGTTACGATTTTGTAGAAACAATGAAGCTAACTATGATATATGGGCACCATTTTTCAAAAGATTTTGCTGCAGATAATAATGGTTTTATGCTAAACGAAACAGCGATAAAAAACATAGGCTATAAAAATCCTATTGGGAAATTTATAACAGTTAATGGTAAAAGAGCAGCTATTATCGGGGTATTGCAAGATTTCAACTACAAATCGCTGCAAGTAAAAATACAGCCTTTGATTCTCAGTTTAAATGTAGAAAAAGGTTATGGTTATATCTTATTGCGTACACAGGCAGGGCAAACAAGACAGGCGATCGCTGGTGTCGAAAAACTTTGGAGGCAACTAAATCCTGCATTTCCGTTTAGTTATTCTTTTTCTGATGATGAATATCAAAGGTTATATGAGAATGAAAAAATGATTGGAAAACTATCAAATGCTTTTGCTTCTATTGCCATCTTTATTTCCTGCTTGGGTTTATTAGGTTTGATCATGTTTACTGCTGAACAACGTTCCAAAGAAATTGGCATCAGAAAAGTGTTGGGTGCATCGATAAGTAGCATTTTAAGATTATTATCGGCAGATTTTTTACAACTCATTTTTATCGCTATTCTTATTGCATCTCCAATCGCTTGGTGGGCAATGAATTCATGGCTAGGCAACTACGCTTACAAAATAACTATAGGTTGGTGGATGTTTGCAGCAGCAGGCGGAGTGGTAATTTTGATCGCCCTAGCCACCGTCAGTTTTCAAGCGGTAAAAGCAGCATTGGCCAATCCGGTGAAGAGTTTGAGATCGGAATAAAAGCCTCACCCAACCCTCTCCAGGGGAGAGGGCTTTGTATGCCGAATAGACAGGTATCGAACTTTGGTTCCACCTTTTGGAGATGTTAGCCAAAATATACCGATAAAAGAAGTATTAATATAAAACGAACAGCTAAAACATAAATCCATGCTCAAAAACTATTTAAAAATCGCCTGGCGCAACCTGTGGAGAAATAAAGCATCCGCCTTTATAAACATTTTTGGTCTTGTTATCGGATTAAACAGTTGTCTTTTGATCGGGGCTTATATCCAACATGAATTAAACTATGATAACTTTCAGCAGAAAGGGGAAAGGATAGTAAGGGTGATCATGGAATATAAATTTAACGGAGGCGAAGAATTTAAAAAGGGGAATTTTACCAGTGTCAGGGTTGCGCCGGTTTTTAAACAAACATTCCCGGAAATAGAATCGGCTGTAAGAATGGTAAACCATTATGAAGTTGTACAATACAAGGATAAGCTAATCAATGAAAAGGCTTTTATGTATGCCGATCCTGCTTTTTTTCATATTTTTTCCTTTGAATTATTACATGGCGATCCAAAAAATGTTTTGAACGCTCCAAATCGGGTAGTACTTACTGCATCAACGGCAAAAAGATATTTTGCGAACGAAGACCCGGTAGGAAAAACTTTACGGGTGGGAACTGATAGCAGCTTGTTTCTGGTGACCGGTGTAATGCGCGACTGCCCGTCTAACTCCCAGATAAAATTCGATTTCCTGGCATCTTTTTCATCATTAAAGCTTACAGATCAGGAGAAAGCCTACTGGGACGCAAATTATACCACCTTTTTATTACTCAAAAATAAAGCTTCTATTGCTACGTTGCAGCCAAAGATTGGTCCTTTTATGAAAAAGGAAATGGCAGGTCAAGGCGCTACCGTCAATTTTCTTTTGGAACCTTTTACCAAAATACACTTGTACTCAGAATTTGAGGGGTTTGAAACCAACAATAACATCAAATATATTTATATTCTGGAAGCTGTTGCCCTGCTCATCTTACTTATTGCAAGCTTAACTTATATCAATCTGAATACGGCACGATCTTTTGAACGGGCAAGGGAAGTGGGAGTGAGAAAAGTAATAGGCGCAGAAAAGATGCAGTTGTTCTGGCAGTTCATCAGCGAATCGGCAATACTTTGCACTTTATCTATTATGATCAGTTTGCTAGTTGCAATTTTATTATTGCCGGTATTTAATCAACTGGTTGATAAAAGTTTAACCGTCCAATCTTTTTTCTCATTACCATTTGTTATCGGTGCACTCATCATGACAGGGCTGGTAAGCCTTCTGGCCGGAAGCTATCCCGCATTGATATTATCAAATTTCCAACCTATAAAAGTTTTAAAGGGGTCGTTTAAAAATACAGGTTCGGGTCAATGGGTTCGTAAATTTTTAATTGTATTCCAATTTTCTATCTCCGTGTTACTGATTATATCAACTTTGATCATGCAAAAACAGCTCAACTATGTACAAAACAAAAATTTAGGCTATAACCGGGATCATGTACTGGTATTGCCTATGGATAAAAAAATGTTAAATAACGTACAGGTAATTAAACAAGAATTTAAACAAAACAATAAGGTTTTGAGCGTTTCAGGTTGTGTAAGTACACCGGTGAATATTGCAGGGGGATATAACATGCGCTCATCTTTAATGCCTGACAATGAACAAATAGCAGTTACAGCCAATCCTGTAGATGAGGACTTTATAATAACCACAGGCTTGCATATTGTTTCAGGAGAAGACCTTACCCAACAGGATATAAAAGATGCATCATTTGAAGATCGTAGTCAAAATGTTTATCATTTCATATTAAATGAGTCCGCTGCCAAACAATTGGGGTGGACGCCCGAACAGGCCATCGGCAAAAAAATGTTTCTGGATGCTTCAAGGCCAGGCTATGTCAAAGCAGTGGTAAAAGATTTCAACTTCGAATCCCTTCACAATACGATTAAGCCATTGGTTTTATTTCCGGAACCAAGGTGGCGGGTTTTGTTGCTAAAAATAAAGGGCGATAACCTTCCTCAAACTATATCTTTTATTGAATCAAAATGGAAATCACTGATCCCTTACAAGCCTTTTGAATATCGTTTTTTAGATGAAGATTTTAATAAAGTATATAACTCGGAATTGCGTCTGGGGAAAGTACTAAACATCTTTGCTGTTATTGCTATTGCCTTAGCTTGCTTAGGCTTATTTGGCTTGGCATCTTACATGGCCAAACAGCGTATCAAGGAAATTGGCATACGGAAGGTATTAGGCGCAAGCGTCAGCAATATCACAATCTTATTATCTGTAGACTTTTTAAAACTTATTGTTGCAGCCTTCATTGTTGCATCACCTGTAGCATGGTATTTAATGTATAAATGGTTACAAGGTTTTGCTTACCGGACTGTAATTCCCTGGTGGATTTTTGCTCTTTCAGGCGTGTCGGTTGTACTCATCGCCCTAGTCACCGTTAGTTTTCAGGCGATAAAAGCAGCATTGGCCAACCCGGTGAAAAGTTTGAGATCGGAGTGAGGAAGAAAGACATCAGCAATTAGCTATCAGCTTTCAGCAATCAGCTACAAAATCTAAACTGATCCGACCTTTAAAAAACAGATTATAACTTTGCAGGAAGCTTACAGCTGACAACCGAAAGCTGATAGCCATTTCCTATCTTTCCAACAAAAATATACTTCTTTTATGAGCTTAAAACACGCTTCCGTTTTAGTGATTGATGATGATACCGATGTGCTGACGGCTGTTCGGCTCTTGCTGAAAACGGAAGTAAAAGAAGTGGTGACAGAGAAAAACCCGGAAAATCTGCGCGCTATTTTAGCCCGCCAAAACTTTGATTTGATTTTGCTGGACATGAATTTCAACAGCTCCATCAATACCGGCAACGAAGGTTTGTTTTGGCTGAACAAAACCCGGGAATTTAAGTCAGACGCGGCCGTGATCATGATTACCGCTTACGGCCATATTGATCTGGCTGTAAGGTGTTTAAAAGAAGGGGCAGCGGATTTTGTGGTGAAACCCTGGCACAACGAAGTCTTAATCAATGTGCTAAAAGAAGCATTGGCCAAACGGTCGAAAAATAAATCGCCGCAAACGCTTTCGGCTACCAAAAATACCCTTGTGGGTACGGAGCTGATCGGTGAATCTGATGTGATGCAGGATATTTTTTATAAGATTGAAAAGATCGCCCCAACGGATGCCAATATTTTAATTTTGGGCGAGAATGGGACCGGTAAAGATTTGATTGCCAAAGCGATACATCAGCAATCCCTCCGCGCAGCAAAACCTTATGTCAAGGTGGATGTAGGTGCGCTGTCCGAAAATTTGTTTGAGAGCGAACTTTTCGGTCATAAAAAAGGTGCTTTTACAGATGCCCGCGAAGATCGGGCGGGCAGGTTTGAAGCTGCAAATACCGGGACTTTATTTCTGGACGAAATAGGTAATATCGCGCTGCACCAACAAGCCAAATTATTGAGCGTGCTGCAAAACCGGCAGGTGACGCGGCTGGGCAGCAACCAGCCGGTGGCGGTGGATATCCGTTTGATCTGCGCCACCAATGTTCCGTTGGCCGAACTGGCCAATGAATCGCGTTTTCGCCGGGATTTGATGTATCGCATTAATACCGTGGAAATTACCGTTCCGCCGTTGCGCAAACGTGGCAGCGACATACTTCTTTTAGCCAGGTATTTTGGCAAAGTTTACAGTAAAAAATACTTGAAACCAGAACCTGAATTCGACACAAAAGCGACCGAAAAACTGCTGCAATATGGTTTCCCGGGGAATGTGCGCGAACTGCAATACACCATGGAACGGGCAATTATTATGGCTGATGACCACGTGCTTCAACCCAAAGACCTTATATTTTCGCCGATAGAACAAGCACCGGAAATGAACGAACCGGATGAACTGCGCTTAAGCTCCATCGAAAAAAATACGATTTTGCGGGTGATCGAAAAAAATAGCGGCAACATCACCAAAGCCGCCAAAGAACTGGGCATTACGCGGACGGCTTTGTACCGGCGGTTGAGCAAGTATGATATTTAGGTCTGTTTAAATTTTTATCTTAAAAAATTGATGCTTCTTATATGCCTGTAAATCTTGTTTTTGCATTTTATACCGATAAAAGAAGCATTAATATTTTCTGTTTCTCAGGTGATAAAAGAAGCATATAAAAGAAACCGAACAAAATTTAAACAGGCTCTTAAAATTGTATTTGATTTTAGCAAACTTACAGTTGCTGATGTTACGTTCTTTTCCCTTGATGGAAAAAGAAAAAATGAATGAAGGGCTGCAAGCGTGATGGAAAATTTTTGATTGTAAAAGAAGTATCCTAAATATCAACCAGCAAAATTCTTCTCCAATTTTATGCCGATAAAAGAAGCATTGCACTAAACTTTTTTCTCTACAAAAACTCTTTTCATACTTCGATAAGCCAGCACTGTACTCACCAAAATCAAAATCGCACCAACAAAAAACGGCGCACCAGGAAATAAAAATGGTGTTTTTGTACTGGTAAAATAAGCAAATAAGCTTGTCATCATTACCGGTGCAAAAATGGTGGTGGCACTCATCAAACTGGTTAACGCGCCTTGCAATTCGCCTTGTTCGTTTGCTGGTACAAAGCCCGACATAATGCTTTGCAAAGCCGGACCGGCAATTCCGCCAAGCGAATAAGGAATAATAAAGATGAACATTTGCCATCCGTTTAAAGCAAACGCAAACAGGAACAAGCCCAAACTGTACAAGATGAAGCCAACATACAAACTTTTTTCAGTGCCCAACTTCGGGATCGTCCAGCGGATAACGACTGTTTGTACAATTGCCGTCATCAAGCCAACAAAACCAAGCGAATAACCAACCATCGCTTCGTTCCACTTAAATTTCTCCATGCCGTAATAACTCCAGGTGCTTTGCATACCATTGTTGGCGGTATAAAGCAGGATCAGGGAAATCACTAAGCCGCTGATGGCCGGATATTTCTTTAATTGCAATAAAGCACCAATTGGGTTTGCCCGTTTGAGTTGAAACGGACGGCGGTTTTCCGGAGAAAGGGATTCGGGCAAAACAAAATAACCATACAAAGCATTGAGCAAACTTAAACCGGCAGCAGCCATAAACGGCACACGCGAACCATACTGGCCCAACAAACCGCCTAAAACCGGACCGATAATAAAACCAAGGCCAAAAGCAGCACCAATCATCCCAAAGTTTTGAGCGCGGTTTTCCGGCGTACTGATGTCGGCAATGTAAGCCGAAGCGGTGGTAAAACTGGCTCCGGTGATGCCGGCAATGGTACGACCGACAAACAGCCACCCGATGCTGGGCGCAAAAGCCAGGAAAATATAATCCATCCCAAAACCGAGAAGCGAAAAAAGCAAAACCGGCCTTCTGCCAAAACGATCACTTAAATTGCCTAAAACCGGTGCAAACAGAAACTGCATAATGGCATACGCAAAAGTAAGCCAGCCGCCGATAACCGAAGCCTGACTTAAATTTCCATGAATCAATTCGGCAATTAACTTGGGCAGCACCGGGATGATGATGCCAAAACCGGTTACATCGATCAAAAGGGTAACAAAAATAAAACCGAGTGCAGCTTTGCGCGAAGAAGCCATATTGAGATCAGGTTTAGGTTGAAACCGAATATCGTAATTTATGCCGATAAAAACAGCATCAGTCTTCCTTGTACAATTCCCCGGCTTTGATGGCCGAAGTTTTGATGCCTTTGATCATGGCCGAGCTAAATCCGTTGTGTTCCATTTCGTTCAAACCGGCAATCGTACAGCCTTTTGGCGACGTTACTTTGTCTATTTCCTGTTCCGGGTGAGAAGCCAGCTGTAGCAGCAGATCTGCCGCGCCTTTGGCCGTTTGGGCCGCCATTTTCAGCGCATCGTGGGCATGAAAACCGATTTCCGTTCCGCCTTGCGATGCTGCCCGGATCGAACGCAAAAAGAAAGCAATCCCGCAGGCGCACAACGCCGTGGCCGAAGTCATCAGTTCTTCATTAATTTCGATACTCACGCCGACGGTGTCGAACATAGATTTCACCAGGTCCAGTTTTTCTGGGGAAGCATTGTCCGTCGCAAGGCAAGTCATGGATTGGCCAATCGCAATCGCTGTGTTGGGCATTGCGCGCACCACTTGCACCTCCGCGTCCAGCTGCTTGCGTATCGCCGCGCAACTCACCCCGGAAATAACCGAAATAAAAAGCTGTTTTTGGATATTGATGCTTGGTTTGATCTCCTCCAGCAACTTGTTCAGCTGTTGCGGCAGCACGGCGATAATCACAATTTCAGCTTCTTTTACGGCGGATAAATTGTGATTGGAAATTTGAAAACCGGCATCGGCCTGCGGTTGCAAAGCAGCCAGGTTCCGGCGGGTTAAAGTAATTTGCGATGGTTCGGAAATCTGTGCTTTTACCAAGCCTTTGGCCAAAGACAAACCAATATTGCCGCTGCCGAGAATGGCTATTTTTTTATCAATCATTTTTGAGAAGTTGTATGTTTTTCGTTGTCAGTTGCGGGTTTTCGGTTGTGGGTTTTCAGTTCGATGCTCGAAAATAATCTTCAAGAACCTGCAACTGAAAACCGGCAACTTTTAAGAGCCTGTTTAAATTTTTATCTGAAAAAATATTAGTGCTTCTTTTATGCCTGTAAATTTTGTTTTTGTATTTTATACCGATAAAAGAAGCATTAATATTTTCTGTTTTTGGGGTGATAAAAGAAGCATCTGAAAGAAAGCAGACAAAATTTAAACAGGCTCTAACTCTTCAGCGTTGTGCCAAAAGTTTTTTTAGTATTCAAAAAATGCAGTTCATCCGCCTGGCCGATAATGACTTCTTTGACACCGGTTTTTATCGCCTCAAAAGCATTGTCTAATTTCGGCAGCATTCCTTCAGAAACAATTTTTTCCAGTTTCAATTGCTCGTATCGTTTCGGGTCGATCTCGCTGATCAATGAATCTTCATCGTCCACATCCTGCAAAACGCCTTTCTTTTCAAAACAATAAATCAGCGTCGTTTCATGAATTTTGGCCAAAGCAACCGCCAGCGCAGCAGCAATGGTATCGGCATTGGTGTTGAGCAATTGCCCGTCGCCGTCATGCGTCAGCGCGCAAAAAACAGGCGTAAAACCAGCATCCAGCAATTTGCCAAGGCTTTGTGCCTCAACAGAATGCGGGTTCAAATCCCCCACAAAACCATAATCAATTGTTTTGACCGGCCGTTTTTTGGCCCGGATAAAATTGCCGTCGGCACCGGTCAAACCAATGGCATTATTGTGGTAACGCTGCAATTGTGCCACCATATTTTTGTTGATCAGCCCGGCGTAAACCATCGTCACCACACGCAGTGTTTCAATATCTGTAATGCGGCGGCCATCCACCATTTTGGCTTCAATCCCTAAAGAAGAAGAAATTTGCGTGGCCACTTTTCCGCCGCCGTGCACCAGCACTTTCAGGCCATCCAGCGCGGCAAAATCTTTTAGAAATTGATGCAGGCTGGCAGAATTATCGATCACGTTGCCACCTATTTTGATCACGTAGAGCTTCATGCTTCTTTTATCGGGTTAAAATTACTGCGCCGAAATTAAGCAATGATTTGTTTTGAGCAGACAGGTTTATGCAGAATATCGGGATTGCTGCCGATGCTGTTTTTATCGCCTAAAAATCCATCCCGGCCGATTTCAAAATTTATTGGGTTTGAAGCTGGAAAACCCTACATTCGCAATCGCAAAAACAGGAGAGATGTCAGAGTGGTCGAATGAGCCAGCTTGGAAAGCTGGTGTACGGGCAACTGTACCGAGGGTTCGAATCCCTCTTTCTCCGCCTGTTTGTTAATAGCTAAAATCAACGTTTTGGTTTTCGTAGAGAAAGGGATGTTCGAACATCCCTTTCACATTAAGCATGAATGATGCCGTCTAGGACTTTTGCACCTAACTATTCAGCGGCAATGTTCGGTAGATCGGAGAATGTTAGTTAAACGATTGCCTGAATTCCAAAGGCGATTGGTTAGTTTTACTCTTAAACAACTTACTTAATGATTGCGGATGCTCAAAGCCTAAGCCATACGCAATCTCGCTCATGGTCAGATCAGTAGTGGACAGCTTTTCCTTTGCCAGGTCAATCACTTTGTCAATAATGAACTGCTTGGTACTTTGCCCGGTTAAGGTCTTGAGCAAACGACTCAAATAGTTGGGTGACAAATGCAGAGCATCTGCAAAGTAAGTTACGGGCGGCATACCTTCGGATTGTAGTTTATCACCTTTGAAATATTCGTTCAGTAGTTCTTCCATCCGGCTGATAATCTGGTAATTGTTTGCCTTGCGGGTGATGAACTGGCGCTGATAAAAACGCTCGGCATAGGTGAGCAGCAGTTCTAACTGCGCTATGATGACGTCCTGACTGAAATTGTCGATCCTTGCGCGATACTCCTGCGCAATATTTTGCATGATACCGACGATCATCTGTTCCTCATTCTCCGAAACGTGAAGTGCCTCGTTCGCCTTGTAGTCGAAATATTCGTATTGCCGGATTTTTTTAGCCAAATGGGTGTTCCATAAAAGATCGGGATGAACAAGCAGCAGCCAGCCCTTATGGCTGGCTGCTGGCTCATGGGGACCCTCAATAGCAAGTACCTGCATGGGTGCCATAAACAGCATCATGCCCTCATCAAAATCAACTTCCTGCTGGCCGTATTTGAGCCTGGCATGAAAGCTCTTTTTCAAGGCAACACTGTAAAAGTTATGGATGATAGCTTGCGGTGCACGCTCGGGATCGTAATGTATATCCTCAAACCTAGTCAAACTCACCAGGGGATGCTCCGGCTTGGGCAAACCTAATAGTCGGTGATACTCCGAGATGGTTTTAATATGAACAGGTGCTCTTTTGATCATCAAACAAAAATACCTATGTTCTATAAGTTTAACAATAGCTTTAAACCCGTTTTTAAGTCAACTGGCTTGCGCCCCAGCACCTCTTCCAAATCCTTGCTTACGGTGCTTCCTTGACCATTTTTGATGTCGGTCATGAAGGTTGCAACAGCTTTCATAACATGTTCGGGCACACCCAGTTCTTTTGCGTTCGCTCTATAAGTCTCCTCTGTAATAGTTGTATAAGAGATATTCTTCCCTGACAGCTGGCTGAGGGCATCAGCAACATCATAGAATGAATAAGTCTCGCTGCCCGTGAAATTGTAGGTCCGGTTATTGCAAACCTCTTCTGCCAATACATTACCTATAGCCTCCGCTTCATCACTTCTAAGTGCAAAGGAGACACGTCCGTCACCGGCAGGTAAAGTAACACCTTTCTCTAGTACATTTTTCCCCACTAACATCGACATAGAATCCATATATAAAATATTCCGAAAAAGGATGTAGTTCAGGCCGCTGGCTATAATGTAATCTTCCGTTTCAAAATGCCGGATCATAATATCATTAACCAGCGTATTTCTATCCTTCAGGCAGTGGCTGGTGTAAGCTATACATTTCACGCCTGCTTTTTTTGCGGCATCCACCACGTTTTGGTGCTGTTCCAACCCGTTATCGGCATTTCCACCTGAGACCAACAGCACTTTGTCAATGCCTGTCATGGCCTCGTCCAGGGAATGCTTATTGTCGTAATCGCCGATGCGAACGTCAATCCCTTGTTCTTTTAAGCCGGCTGCTTTGTTCTCGTCCCGTACCAAAGCTGCAATCTCTGTAGCGGGTACGTTCTTCATCAGCAAGGTTTCGATTACCTTGCCACCTAATTTGCCTGTGGCACCTGTAATTAAGATCATAGTTATCTGTTTTATTATGCCATAAAGTTCCGAAAAGGTCAGTTACCGGAATGAACAAAATCTTGCTTTGTTTAAACAAAATCTGACCTATGATGCATACTGATTCAAATCCAATATATTCCGGCTGCATGGCTGGGAAAGCAAGAGTGCATCATTAGGTACCGCTTTTTACATTTTAATACTATCAAAAAAAGTCAAAATGATTATGAGGTGTTCGATTGGGATCCCTCTTTCTCCGCAGGGAAAACCCATAATGTACTGATAAACAGTAAGTTAAGGGTTTTTTGATTTATGGTTGATTTAAGGCGGAATAACGCGTGAAAACTAATTTTTGGCTATAGGAATCAGGCGCGGCAAATTGTTATAGCTTAGCTTTTTATTCAGAAAATCATTGCCGGCAATTTCATCAGCTGTCTTTTTTAATTTTGTTCCGGTGGTTTTTCATGCTTCTTTTACCCTATAAAAAATAGCATCCCGATTTTTAGGTGATAAAAGAAGCATTATCAAAACTAAAAACTGTTCTGCCTGATTCAAATATAATCTACATGAAAACAAAAAAATACCTGGCCTGCGCAATTGTATTGCTGTTTGCCGGAAACCAATTGCAAGCACAAACCCTGTACAACGCAGCTACGGAAGCTAAAATTACGGGCCTCATCCAAAAAATGACTTTGCAGGAAAAAGTGGCCATGATCCATGCCAGTTCTTCCTTTACTTCCGGCGGTGTGAAGCGGCTTGGTATCCCGGAAATAACCACATCTGACGGCCCGCACGGTGTACGGTTTGAATTCGGCCGTGATTGGGTCCCTGATCAAGGTGCAAATGATTCGGGAACTTATCTGCCCACCGGCAATACGCTCGCCGCAACCTGGAACCCGGCTTTGGGTTTTGCTTTCGGTTCGGTTTTGGGCAGCGAGGCGAATTACAGAGGCAAGGATATTATCCTGGGGCCGGGCATCAACATCATCCGCAGCCCGCTGAACGGACGTAATTTTGAATACCTGAGTGAAGATCCGTACCTGATTTCTAAAATGGTAGTCGGCTATATTAAAGGTGTGCAATCGCAGGGCATATCTGCTTGCGTAAAACACTTTGCAGCTAATAATGAGGAAGTTGACCGCAATACCGTAAACGTACTGATGAGCGAACGGGCACTGCGGGAAATTTATTTGCCCGGGTTTAAAGCAGCCGTAACCGAAGGGCAGGTGAACGCCGTGATGGGTTCTTACAACAAGTTCCGTGGCCAATATGCCACGCATAATAAATATTTGGTAAATGATATTTTGAAAGGCGAATGGGGATTTAAAGGTTTGCTGATGAGCGACTGGGGATCGGTACACAGCACCAAAGAAGCACTGGAAAACGGCACCGATCTGGAAATGGGCACCGATTTGATGCTGATGTACAGCAACGTATCTCAAACCAACAGTGGCGGAACGAGCAATAAAAGCAATATGTACGACCGTTTTTTTATGGCTGATCCGGCAATCCTGATGGTGAAAAATGGTACGGTAAAAGAAGCATTGATTGATGATAAAGTGAGACGGATTTTGAGGGTGATGTACCTCACGCACATGATTGGCTCCAAACGTGCTGCCGGTAGTTACAATACTTTGGATCATCAAAAAACAGCTTTAAAAATAGCAGAAGAAGGTATTGTGTTGTTGAAAAATGAAGGTAATTTGCTTCCCCTGAATAAAACTTCGGTCAAATCAATCGCCATCATTGGTGAAAACGCCAGCCGGGAAAACGCGATGGGCGGCGGCAGTTCCCAAGTGAAAGCAAAATATGAAATTACACCGCTGCAAGGCGTAAAAAACCTGTTGGGCAGCAGCGCGAAAATTACTTATGCACAGGGTTATAAAATTGCCCGGAACCAACAAGCTGACCCTCAAATGATTGAGCAAGCTGTAGCTGCTGCCTCAAAAGCAGATGCCGCCATAATTTTCTGCGGATGGACGCATGGTTATGATTACAATAAATGGGACGACAACGCTTACGATGCAGAAGGCGTAGATAAACCGGATATGAACATGCCTTTCGGTCAGGATGAACTGGTCAAAGCCGTGCTGAAAGCCAATCCTAAAACCATTGTGGTGCTGATGGGTGGTGGCCCGATTGATGTTTCTGAGTGGATAAACAAAGCAGATGCCGTGCTGGAAGGCTGGTATCCGGGCATGGAAGGCGGCAATGCTTTGGCTAAAATTATTTTTGGTGAAGTAAACCCTTCCGGGAAACTGCCAATGACGTTCCCAAAAAAACTGGAAGATTCTCCGGCAAATAAATTAGGCGAATTTCCGGGTAAAAACGACGTGGTGCATTACAACGAAGGCATTTTTGTGGGCTACCGTTATTTTGATACTTATCATGTCCAGCCGCAATTTGCTTTTGGCCACGGGTTGTCTTATACCAAATTTGATTATTCCAATCTGGCTGTTTTGGCAGGAAAAGACAAAGCGACCGTAAAAATCCGGATCAAAAACAGCGGCAAACGTGCCGGTGCAGAAGTGGTTCAGGTTTATGTAAAACAAGATAACCCAACTGTGGAGCGGCCTGAAAAAGAGCTGAAAGCTTTTACAAAAGTATTTTTGCAACCAGGCGAATCCAAAATCATTGAACTGAAATTGAATTCGGATGCTTTTCAATATTACAACGAAGACCGGAAAAAATGGGTTTTAGAACCGGGCAAATTTACGGTTATAGTTGGAGGGGCTTCAGATCAGATCCTTCAAACTCAAAAAATTACCTTATAAAAGAAGCATCTTGTGATTTAGGGTTTGTTTAAATTTTTTTCGGCTGTTTTGGCTAAAGCCATATTTAACTGCCTTTAATCCACGGCCTGAAGGCCGTGGCAATTTGAGCCAGCCTGCTATTAATTTCTTTGCCTGTTATTAATTTCCTTGCCTGTTATTAATTTCCATACCTACCATTAATTTCCTTATTTCGATTTCAAACCAAATCCGTATTTACCTATTTTTTGGTGAAAATAACCTCGGCGTTTACCGGCATCTGATAATGATTTTTCATCGATAAAAGAAGCATCGGTAATTTTGGGAACGGCAATGCGTTGAGAACTGTAAATGCCGCTGTGGCCGCTGAAAAAATAGGCTGTAAAACAAGCCACTGCAAAAAGCAGCGCATGTTCGCCGCCAAAAAGTTCGATCCCCATAAAAGTACAAGCTAAGGGCGTGTTGGTGGCCCCGGCAAAAACCGCGATAAAACCCAACGCGGCAAATAAACTGACCGGCGCATTCAGCAGCATCGATAAAGTGTTCCCCAGCGTGGCACCGATATAAAAAAGCGGTGTTACCTCGCCGCCTTTAAAGCCGGTACCGAGCGTTACAGTAGTGAAAATCGTTTTCCAAAACCAGCTCCAGGTATCCGGGCCGCCCGTATGAAAAGCCGACGGAATGGTAACTGCGCCGGGATATTGCGGATCAACGCCTAAGCTCAGATAATCCGGTTTGCCCAGCAGATAAGTTAGCGCAATAATAATTAACCCACCCAGAAACGGGATCAGCCATTTGCGGGAAACCAAACTCAAAAAGAAGGTTTTGATCTCGTGCACCAAAATAGAAAATACATAACTTACCAGTCCGAACAAGGCCGAAGCAAAAATTACTTTCAGCAACAACAGCAGGTTTAAGCTGATATGATCCGACCATAAATAAGGCGTTTTGGGCAACACATCAATGTGGTAAGCAGTATGATGAACGCCCCAGGCCGAAACTGTAACATCCGCAACCAGGCTGGCAATCAGTGCCGGAAACAACGCGTCATATTTTATTTGGCCAATACTAAGCACTTCCAAAGCGAAAAACGCACCGGTAAGCGGCGTGCCAAAAACGGCACCGAAACCGGCAGCAACACCGGCTGTCAGGATCAGTTTTACTTCCGCCTGCCCCAACTTTAACCAGTTGCCCATCAAACCGGCCATGCTTCCGCCAATCTGTACGGCCGTTCCTTCGCGCCCGGCAGAACCGCCGAAAAAATGGGTAATGACTGTGGTGATCAAAACCACCGGAGCCATTTGCCAGGGCACGCCGCCACCCG
>JAABUS010003235.1_pt1 | contig 27168 bp, 32 predicted proteins | sample 5560161 | NCBI WGS metagenome assembly JAABUS01 (sample SAMN10711885, study PRJNA513376) | rock metagenome | isolation source: Antarctica rocks | place: Antarctica: Victoria Land, Trio Nunatak nord | collected 2016-01-04
CGCCCAGCCCGAACCCGACGACGAGCACCGTCGCCCACGAGGCGCCTGCCGGCGACACGAAGCCCTCGGCGAGCCCTGCCGCCACCGTGAACGGGACGAGCCCGAGCACCACCGCCATCGACGGTCGTGCGCGGGCCGCCAGTGCCGCGCTCCGGGTCAGGCGCCCCGGATCGACGAGCGCCCAGCCCAGCGCGAGGCCCGCGGCGCCCTCCACCACGATGCCCGACAGCTCCAGCACGCCGTGCGCCGTGACGAGCCGCAGGATGTCCGGAAGGGTCCCGGCGTCGATCGCGACCCCGAGCAGCGCGCCGACGATCAGCCCGTTGTAGATCAGCAGCAGGCCCGAGCCGACCCCGAACAGCAGTCCGGCGGCGAAGACGGTCAGCCCCACCTGGATGTTGTTGACGAAGATCTGGCTGGAGAACGCGCCCGCCTCGGCCCCCGTCAACCCGCGGTCGCCGCGCGGCGGGTCGGCAGCGTCGAGGAACGCGCCGGGCACCATGCCGCGCGCGGCGTCGGGATCGGTCGCGCCCCAGAGCATCCCGAGCCCGATCGTCCCGAAGAGCAGCAGCGCGGAGATCGCCAGGAACGGACCGAGCTCAGCGACCGCCCGCCAGAGCCCGGTGGTGAGGAAGCGCAGGGGCGAGCGCGTCGACCCCGCCTCGGCGTAGACCGCCTGCCGCGCGCGGGCGACGAGGGTCTCCAGGGCCGGCGTGACCGGCTCGGCCGGGAAGGCGCGGCGTGCGAGGGCGAGATCGGCGGCCGCCTCGCGGTAGCGCACTCCCAGCTCGCGCACTCCGTCGCCCCCGAGCGCGCCGGGCTTGCCGTGCGAGCGTGCCAGGAGCGCCTCGAGGGCGACCCATCCCGGACGACGCTCGGATTCGAAGCGCTGCAGCCGCACCCCGTGAGTTGTAGCTTGCCGCGACGTGCGCGACTACGAGGACCGCTTGGCGATCGCTACGCCGGAGGGCGTGCGGATCGAGCTCGTCCTCGCCGGGTTGGGCTCGCGCTTCACCGCCGCGCTGCTCGACCTCGTGCTCAAGGCGGTCCTGTTCGCGGCGGTCGTTCTCCTCAGCACGATCCTCGGGGAGATCGGCGTCGTCATCGCCTCCGTCGGCTCGCTCGTGATCTACCTCGGCTACGACATCGCGTTCGAGGTGCTCGCGGGAGGCCGCACGCCGGGCAAGCGGCGAACCGGCCTGCGGGTGCTGCGCGCCGACGGCCGCTCGGTCGACCTGCTCTCGAGCGCGATCCGCAACGTCGTGCGGCTCGTCGACGGCCTCCTGCTGCTCTACCTCCCGGGCATGGTGAGCATCCTCGTCACGCGCCGCAACCAGCGCCTCGGCGACCTCGCGGGCGGCACCATCGTCGTCAACGAGGCGGGTGGTCGGGCCCTGCCCGCCGCGACGTTCGCCCCCGAGCAGGACGACATCCCCATGCCGGCGTTCCTCCCTCCCGCCGGCGCCGCCTCGACCCTCGACGTGACCGCCGTCACCGCGCAGGACGTCGGGACGCTCCGTGCGTTCCTCGCTCGCCGCGAGGGCCTCGAGGCGAGCGCGCGAGCGGACCTCGCCGCGCGGCTGTCGGGCGCCGTGCGTCCCCGCATCGGCGGCGCCACGGAGCACCTCGGTCCGGAGGAGCTCGTCGAGCGCGTCGTCGCCGCGAAGGACGGCGCGGGGTAGGACCTCAGTGGCTGGTGAGCACCCGGTCGATGAGGCCGTACTCCTTGGCCTCCTCGGACTTGAAGAAGCGGTCGCGCTCCATGGCCTCGTGGACCTCCTCGACGGGACGGCCCGTGTGCTTGGCGTAGATCTCGTCGACGCGCCGGCGCGTCTTGAGGATCTCCAACGCGTGGATCTCGATGTCCGAGGACTGGCCCTCGAACCCCGCCGAGGGCTGGTGGATGAGGATGCGCGAGTTCGGGAGCGCCATGCGCTTGCCGGCCGCGCCGCCGGCGAGCAGCAGTGAGCCCATCGACATCGCGATCCCGCAGCAGATCGTGGCGACGTCGGGCTTGATGAAGTTCATCGTGTCGTAGACCGCGAGGCCGGCGTAGATCGAGCCGCCCGGGGTGTTGATGTACAGCGAGATGTCCTTATCCGGGTCCGCGCTTTCGAGGTGCAGCAGCTGCGCGACGATGAGGTTGGCGACCTGGTCGTCGACGGGCGAGCCGAGGAACACGATGCGCTCGTTGAGCAGCCGGGAGAAGATGTCGAACTCGCGCTCGCCGCGGGCGGAGCGCTCGATCACCATGGGGACGAGGGGCATCGCTAGACCCTAGCCCCCACCCAACGCCCGCTTGTGCCGCTCGGGCTCGCGCCCGACGGGCTGCTTCGGCCGCGGGAGGTCCTCCACGGGCGGCGTCGGCAGCTCGAGCGGCGTCCCCGCCTCGACGCGCACCTCCTCGCCCCAGTGCGCGAACGCCACCGCCTCGCCCGTCTCGAGCTCGTAGCGCGCCCGCTCCTGGTCGATGTGCACGCGCATCCGCGCTCCGCGGACCGTGACCGCGAAGGACACCGCCGGCACGTCGCGCGGCAGGCGCGGGCAGAACCGCAGCCCCCCGGAGTCGCGCATGCCGCCGAAGCCGTTGGTCACCGCGAGCACCGCGCCGGCCAGGGAGGCGATGTGCAGCCCGTCGCCGGTGTTGTGGTGCAGGTCGTGGAGGTCCACGAAGGCCGCCTCGCGCAGGTAGTCGTAGGAGAGATCGAGGTGGCCGACCTCCGCGGCCATGATCGCCTGGGTGCACGCCGACAGCGACGAGTCCCGCACGGTCAGCGCGTCGTAGTGGTCGAAGTTCCGACGCTTCTCCTCCATGGTGAACACGTCCCCGTGCAGGTGCAGCGCGAGCACGAGGTCGGCCTGCTTGGCGACCTGGCGGCGGTAGAGCTGGAAGTAGGGGAAGTGCAGCAGGAGCGGGTACTTCTCCGGAGGAGTCCCCTCGAAGTCCCATGGGTCGTGCAGGAGGAATCCCTGGTCCTGCGGATGCACCCCGAGGCGCTCGTCGTAGGGGACGTACATGGCCTTGGACGCGTCGCGCCAGCGCTGCACCTCCTCCTCGGAGACCTCCAGGCGCTCGGCCAGCGCGGGCAGCCGCGCCGCGGTGTCGGCCGCCGCGGAGAGGTTGACCTGCGCGCCGAGGTTCGTGAAGACGTTGTTGTCCACCAGGGCGGAGTACTCGTCCGGCCCGGTCACGCCGTCGATGCGGAAGTTGCCGGCGTGGTCGTAGCAGCCGGCGCTGATCCAGAGCCTGGCCGTCTCCACGAGCAGCTCGCCGCCCTCCTGCTCGGCGAACGTCTCGTCGCCGGTCACGTTGACGTAGCGGCGCACGGCGTCGGCGACGTCGGCGTTGATGTGCAGCGCGGCCGTGCCCGCCGGCCAGTACCCCGAGCACTCCTCGCCGTGGATGGTGCGCCACGGCAGCGTCGCCCCCCCGAAGCCCTGCAGCCCCGCACGCTCGCGCGCGAGGTCCAGGGTGGAATGGCGCCAGACGAGCGCGTGGCGCACCACGTCCGGCATGACGTAGGTCATGAACGGCAGCACGAACGTCTCGGTGTCCCAGAAGGCGTGCCCGTCGTAGCCGGGGCCCGTGAGCCCCTTGGCCGCCAGCGCCCGGCCCTCGATCCGCGCGCCCGCCTGCAGGAGGTGGAAGAGCGAGAAGCGCAGCGCCTGCTGCACCGCCGGGTCGCCCTCCAACGTCACGTCCGCCTTCTCCCAGTAGTGATTCAGGAACGTGCGCTGGTCGCGCAGCAGCCCCTCCCAGCCCTCCGCGTACGCGTTGGCCAGGCTCGCGGTGACCTGGTCGCGGAGGAACTCGGGCGACTGGCGGGAGCTCCAGTGGTAGGCCATGAGCTTCACGAAGCGCATGGGCCGGCCCGGCGTCAGCTGGCAGGAGATCGTCACGCGTGCGAGGTCGTCCTCGACGTAGACGGCGGTGTGCAGGTCCTTCGCCCCACCGTGGATGACGTGCTCCATGCCCGCCGCGCAGGTCATCTGGCTGGTGCGCGTGGTGTGGGCGAGCACGGCGCGCAGCTCGAAGCCGCGCGCGAGGCGGCCCTGCAGGACGGCGCCGAGGTTCTTGTTCTTACGCGGATCCCGCGCCTCCTCCTGCGCCGGGACGTTGGCCATGAGGCTGGACTGCAGCGCGATGCGCATGGGCCGGTCGACGGCCTCGATCTCGTAGGAGATCGCGGCGACCGACCGCTGGGTGAAGGAGACCAGCCGGCGCGTGCGGATCTTCACCTCGCGCCCGTAGGTCGAGCGCCAGTGCACCTCTCGGTTGAGGGTTCCCGTGCGGAAGTCGAGCACCCGCTCGTGATGCAGCACGGTTCCGCGCTCCATGTCCACGGGCTCGTCCTCGAGCATGAGGTGGATGACCTTGCCGTCCTGGACGTTGACGAGCGTCTGGCCGTCCTCGGCGTAGCCGTAGCCCGACTCGCCGTACTGGAGCGGGAAGGACTCGAAGAAGCCGTTGACGTAGGTGCCGCTGATCCCGCGCGGCTCGCCCTCGTCGAGGTTGCCGCGCAGGCCGAGGTGGCCGTTGGAGAGCGCGAAGACCGACTCCGTGCGCGCGAGCTGGTCGAGGTCGAGCTCGGGCTCGCGCACCGCCCACGGCTCGACGGGCCATGGCGCGTCGGCGGCGCCCTCGGCGCCCTGCAGCTCGTCCCCGGCCGTCGTGCGTCCGTCGTCGCCCGTCCCCGCGGTCACGACAGGAGCTCCGCGAGGTCGTCGACGACGACGTCGGCCCCGTGCTCGCGGAGCGCGCCGGCCTGATCGGCGCGGTTGACGCCGACGACCCAGCCGAACTTCCCTGCGCGCCCGGCCGCCACCCCCGCGAGCGCGTCTTCGAAGACGGCGCAGTGCGCCGGCTCCACTCCGAGACGGGTCGCCGCGAGCAGGAACGTGTCGGGCGCGGGCTTGCCCTTGATCCCCTGCGACGCGATCGTGGTGCCGTCGACGCGCTCCTCGAAGAGGTCGAGGATCCCCGCGCTCGTGAGCGCCGCGACGGTGTTCGCGCTCGAGGAGACCACCGCGGTCTGCAGCCCCGCGTCGCGCGCGGCGTGGACGAACCGGATCGATCCCTCGAACACGTCCACCCCGTCGCGCGCGAGCACCTCGAGCAGCTTGACGTTCTTCGCGTTGCCGACCCCGCGGACGGTCTCGGCCGCCGGCGGATCGTCCGGGCTGCCCTCCGGCAGCGTGATGCCGCGTGAGGCGAGGAAGTCGCGCACGCCGTCCTCGCGCGGCTTGCCGTCGACATGGGCCGTGTAGTCCGCCTGCGGGTCGAAGGGGACGAACGCGGGGCCGTGCAGCGCGCGGTGGCGTAGGAGCGTGTCGAAGGCCTCAGCCCAGGCCTTGGCGTGCACGGTCGCGGTCCGGGTGAGCACGCCGTCCATGTCGAACAGGCAGGCGGCGATGTCAGGCGGAAGGTCCGGGCGTGGATCGGGCATCGCGAGATCCTGCCATGAAGCCGCGCCCGGCTCACCCGTGCCTGCCCGCTGGAGCTTCTCTCCCAGATCAACCAGAAAGTGGCGGCGACCACTCAGATCAGCGACGGCTCACCCGCCATGCTCAGCGACGCCGTGCGGCAGGCGCTGACGGCGGGCGCGATCGACGAGCTCGTGCTGAACATCGTTTCCGTCCTGCTCGACGACGGCGAGCGCCTGTTCGACGGCGTGGAGGATCCCGGGCTCGAGCCCGTCGAGGTCATCCACTCACCGCACGCGACGCACGTCCGCTACCGCGTCGGCCGCTGACCATCCTGTCAATGGTGCGAAGCGGGTCGCAGCATGAGACCGCGGATGCCTGAGGGGCGTACGCCCGCAAGCTGAGCCGGCCCTCCCGCGCTTGGGGCGCCTGAGATCGACCGCTTGATGCCTAGCCTGGGGCGGGTGCCCGACGCACCCGCCCTCCGCCTCACCGGGCTGAGCAAGACCTACGAGACCGGCGAGGGATCGTTCCGCGCGCTCGACGACGTCGACCTCACGATCGCCGACGGCGACTTCTTCGGGCTGCTCGGGCCCAACGGCGCGGGCAAGACGACGCTGATCTCGGCGATCTGCAACCTCGTCCGCGTGACGGACGGCGAGATCAGCGTGTTCGGGATGGCGCACGACACGATGGGGGCGAGGCGCGCCGTCGGCCTGGCCGAGCAGGACGTCAACCTCGACCGCTTCCTCGACGTGCAGGAGACGCTCGTCTACCACGGCGGCTACTTCGGGATGACCCGCCGCGACGCGCGCTCGAGGGCCCGCGAGATGATGGACGTCTTCGACCTGCGGGCGAAGGCGGGCGTCCGCGCCCCCGCGCTCTCCGGCGGGATGCGCCGCCGCCTGCTGCTGGCCCGGGCGCTGATGCACGAGCCGCGCCTCGTGATCCTCGACGAGCCGACCGCTGGGGTCGACGTCGAGCTGCGCGCCGAGCTGTGGCGCTACATCCGCCGCCTGCACGCGGACGGCACGACGATCCTCCTGACGACGCACTACCTCGAGGAGGCCGAGGAGCTCTGTCGCGAGATCGCGCTGCTGCGCGGCGGGCGAGTGATCGCGCGCGACACCGCGGACAACCTCCGCGAGGCATACGCGGCCGACTCGCTGACCGGCGTCTACCTCAAGGCGATGGCGGCGTGAGGGGCTGGACCGAGGCGCACCGCGGGATGCTCTGGCTCGCCGAGCGCGAGGTGCTGCGCGTGCTCAAGCTGTGGACGCAGACCGTGCTCGCGCCGGTCGTGGCGAGCTTCCTGTTCATCCTCGTCTTCGGCTTGTCGCTGTCGGGGCGCATCTCACCCGCGGGCGGCGTGGAGTACCAGGTGTTCATCGTGCCGGGGCTGACGATCATGGCGATGGTCCAGGCCGCCTACGCGAACAACGCCTCGAGCGTCTTCCAGGCCCGCAGCGACCGCTACATCAACGACGTGCTCGCCGCTCCGCTGCGCCCGTGGGAGGTCAACGTCGGCGTGAGCCTCGGCGGGGTGGTCCGCGCGCTGCTGATCGGCGCGGGGCTGCTCGCCCTGGCGATCCCGGCCACCGGCGTCCCGATCCGCGAGCCGCTCGTGCTCGCGCTCGCGATCGTCTTCGCCCTGGCGCTGTTCGCGAGCCTCGGCGTGGTCGTCGGCATCTACGCGCCGACCTGGGATCACGCGGGCTTCGTGAACAGCATCGTCATCCTGCCCCTGACGTTCCTCGGCGGCGTCTTCTACTCCGTCGACACGCTGCCCGAGCCGTGGCGGGAGGTCTCTCACCTCAACCCCATCTTCTACCTCGTGCAGGCCGTCCGCTTCGGCTTCCTCGGCCGCAGCGACGTGAGCCCCGTGCTCGCGCTCGCGATCACGGGCCTCCTCGCCGCGGCCGTCGTCGCCTGGAGCGGGCGGCTGTTCGCCACCGGCCGCCGGCTGAAGGCCTGATGCGGCCACGCCGGTTCGCCCAGGTCGACGTCTTCGCCTCCGCGCTCCATCGCGGCAACCCCGTCGCCGTCGTGCTTGACGGTGACGGGCTCGAGACGGCGGCGATGGAGCGCTTCGCGCGTTGGACGAACCTCTCGGAGACCACCTTCGTCCTGGCGCCCACCGACGCGGCGGACTACCGCGTGCGGATCTTCACGCCGACGCTCGAGCTCGGATTCGCCGGCCATCCGACGCTCGGGACCTGCCACGCGTGGCTCGAAGCGGGCGGGGACCGCAGCGGCGGCGACCGCTTCGTCCAGGAGTGCGGCGCCGGGCTGGTCGAGGTCCGGCGGACGTCGAACGGGCTGGCGTTCGCGGCGCCGCCGCTCACGCGCTCAGGCCCGGTGGAGGAGCGGCTGATCACGGAGATCGCCGCGGCGCTGCGCATCGCGCGCGACGACGTCGTCGACGCGCAGTGGGTGGCCAACGGGCCCGGGTGGGTAGCCGTCCTGCTGGCGTCCGCGGCGCAGGTGCTCGCGCTCGAGCCGGCGTTCATCGACCTCGATCTCGGCGTCGTCGGTCCGCACGAGCCGGGCGAGGAGGCGGCGATCGAGGTCCGCGCCTTCTTCGCGACGGATGGCGTCCTCGTCGAGGACCCGGTGACGGGAAGCCTGAACGCCTCCCTGGCCGGATGGCTCCTGGCCGCGGGCCGGGTCACCGCTCCGTACGTGGCCCGGCAGGGAGGCCGGCTCGGTCGCGAGGGTGAGGTGCACCTGACGCAGGAGGCTGACGGGTCCGTGTGGGTCGCGGGCGCAACGCGCACATGCATCGAGGGCCTTGCCACCCTCTGAGGGCAGGCCCATCATCGCGTGCAGCCGCCGGTGAGACCCCTGACGACGATCCCGCTGCCGGCGGGAGCCAGCGTACTCAGGTGCGAGAGATCCCCGGTGAGGACCAGCCCGCCACCCGCGGCGGCGCAGACGGAGATGACGGTGGCGTCCACGTGGTGCTCTGACCCCCACCCGGCCGCCGCGAGCAGGTGTCCGACGCGGCGCGCCAGCGGACGGTCGGTGGACGCCACGTCGATGCCGCCCTCGCGCGCGAGGCAGGCGTCGATGACCTGATCGTGCTGGACGCCTCGATAGCACTCGGAGAGCACGGCCGCAGGGACGAGGACGTCGGCGCGCTCTGCCACCGCCGCGGCGAGCGCCGCGCGCACCGCGCCTTCGTGGCGACCGCCCCGGGCCACGCTCGACAGGGCCTCGGCGTCGAGGATCAGGCACGTCATCGCAGCAACTGACGGTACTGCGCCACCTGGTCCTGATCGACGGGGCCCCGCTCCTGCTCCAGGCGATCGAGGAGCTTCGTGAGGGCGTCGAGCCGCTGGCGACGATCGACCTCGCGCCGGAGGATCGCGTTCACGGTGGACGACAACGCGGCGTCGTCGGCACCGAGAGCGTCGATCAGCTCGGGATCCAGCGTCAGCGTCTTGCGCATCTTGGCCACACTCATACGAGCATCATACAGCAATCATATGTCCTCGAGGCTGAGCCCGCCCGCGCGGGTATCAAGGCGTCGCGCGGCCTCAGCCGTCGATCGTCGCCATGCCGATCTCGTCGTAGCGCTCGCCGACGGGCTCGGGAAGCGCCGCGCCGATCCGCTCGAGCTCCTCCGGCGTCAGCACGACGTCGGCCGCGGCCGCGTTCTGTTCGAGGTAGCTCACGCGCTTGGTGCCCGGGATCGGGACCACGTGCTCGCCCTGGGCCAGGACCCACGCGAGCGCGAGCTGCGATGGCGTCACGTCCTTCTCGTCGGCGAGCGCCTCGACCGCGTCGACCACAGCGAGGTTCTTCTCGAAGTTCTCGCCGGCGAAGCGCGGCGAGTCGCGGCGGAAGTCGCCCTCGTCGAGGCCGTCGAGCGAGCGGATCTCGCCGCTGAGGAAGCCGCGGCCGAGCGGGGAGTAGGCCACGAGCGCGATGCCGAGCTCCGAGAGCGTCGGGATCACCTCGTCCTCGATGTCGCGCGACCACAGCGAGTACTCCGACTGCACCGCGGTGATCGGGTGGACGGCGTGGGCGCGGCGGATCGTGTCCGCGCGGGCCTCGCTGAGGCCGAGGTGGCGGACCTTGCCCTGCGCCACGAGCTCGGCCATGGCGCCGACGGTCTCCTCGATCGGCGTGTCCGGGTCGACGCGGTGCTGGTAGTAGAGGTCGATGTGGTCGGTTCCCAGGCGCTGCAGCGAGGCGTCGCAGGCCGACCGCACGTACTCCGGCGTGCCGTTGATCCCGCGCTTGGCCGGATCGTCCGGATCGCGCTGGATGCCGAACTTCGTCGCAAGGAACACGCCGTCGCGGCGGCCCTGGAGCGCGCGGCCGAGGAGCTCCTCGTTCGTGAAGGGTCCGTACATGTCGGCGGTGTCCCAGAACGTCACGCCGAGCTCCAGCGCGCGGTCGAGCGTCCGCAGTGACTCTGCGTCGTCGCGGCTGCCGTAGAAGTCCGACATGCCCATGCAGCCGAGGCCGAGGGCGGGGACGGTGGGTCCGTCGGGTCCGAGGGTGCGGGTCTTCATGCGGTGCTCCTCTTGTAGTGGGCGATCTTGTAGTCGATGCGGGCCAGCCTCTTTTGAATTTCGGCCATCCGAGCGAGCACGGTCGCGCGGTGCTGCTCGAGCAGCAGGAGGCGCTCGGCGGCCGTGTGGTCTCCGGCCCACACGAGCTCGGCGTAGCGGCGAACGTCGCGGATCGGCATCCCGGTGGAGCGCAGCTTCATCAGGAAGTCGATCCAGCGCAGATCGTCCTCGTCGTAGCGGCGGTGGCCGCTGCCCGCGCGCTCGACGCGTGCGAGGAGCTCCGCGCGTTCGTAGTAGCGCAGCGTGTGGGCGCTGACGCCAGCGTGACGAGCAGCGTCGGAGATCGTGAGCCGGCCATGGGTTCCACCGTAGGACCTGGAGCGCGCTCCAAGTCAAGGGGGTCTTGGAAGATATGCCGGTGAGCACCGCGGACGCCTCGCCGACCGATCGGTTTCCGCCGATCGCGCTCGTGCTCACCGGAATCGGCTCGGTGCAGTTCGGCGCCGCGCTGGCCGCCACGCTCTTCGACGAGCTCGGGCCGAGCGGCACCACGCTGCTGCGCCTGCTGTTCGCCGCGACGATCCTTGTGGTGCTGTGGCGGCCGGACCCGCGGGCCTACGCCTCCGCGCAGCTGCGGCTGGCGGGACTGTTCGGGCTGGTGCTCGGGCTGATGAACTTCTCCTTCTACCTTGCGCTCGACCGTGTGCCGCTCGGGGTGGCGGTGACGATCGAGTTCGCCGGACCGCTCGGCGTGGCGGTGGCCACCTCGCACCGGCGTGCCGATCGCGCCTGGGCGGCGCTCGCCGCCGGCGGCATCGTCCTGCTGGTGGACCCGGGCGGCGGCTCGATCGACCCGCTCGGGCTCCTCCTGGTCCTCATGGCCGGGGCCTGCTGGGCGGCGTACATCCTGCTGGCGCAGCGCGCGGGGCCCGGCTTCGAGGGTGGCCGCGGCCTGGCCATGGCGATGGTCGTCGCCGCGCTCGTCCCGCTGGTTCCCGGTGCACTGGAGGGTGGCGGCGCGTTGCTGGATCCCCGGCTGCTGCTGCTCGGAGCCGCCGTCGGGATCTTGAGCTCGGTCATCCCCTATTCGCTGGAATTCGAGGCACTGCGCCGGATGCCCGCCAACGTTTTCGGGGTGCTCATGTCGCTCGAGCCCGGGGTCGCGGCGCTCGCGGGCTTCGTCGTCCTCGGCCAGGCGCTCGGGGCGCGGGAGCTCGCGGCGATCACGCTGGTCGTCGCCGCGAGCGTCGGGATCACGCGCGCGGCGAGCCGTGCGGACGGCTTGCCGGTCAACTCCTGACATCCTGGGCGGCCCCGTGACCACGCTCAACGCGCCCAATGTGCTGACGGTGCTGCGGATCCTCCTGGTCCCGGTCCTCGTCGTCGCCCTGCTCGAGGAGACCCCCGACGGCGACCTGCTCGCGGCGGTCGTGTTCGCCCTGGCGTCGATCACCGACTACGCCGACGGCTACCTCGCGCGGCGCACGGATGCGATCACCACGTTCGGCAAGCTCATGGACCCGATCGCCGACAAGCTGCTGATCCTCGCCCCGTTGATCGCCCTCGTGTCGCTGCAGCGCCTGGAGGCGTGGGTGGCGATGGTGATCCTGGGCCGGGAGTTCGCGGTGACCGCGACGCGGATGGCCGCCTCGCAGCAGGGCGTCGTCGTCGCCGCCGCGGCGTGGGGAAAGGCGAAGACGGTCGTGCAGGTCGTATGCGTGTTCTTCCTCATCGCGATCGACGGGTCCCCGCTCGTGCTCGACCTGCTCGTCTACGCGACCGTCGCCATCACGCTCGTCTCGGGCGTGGACTACTTCCTCAGCCTGCGGCGGCTCCTGCGCGAGCACGATGCACGCAAGACCGATCGGGCCGGGGCGCTCGGGTGAAGTGGGCGCTGGCGGCGGCGCTCCTCGTGGTGGCGGGCGTGGTCGTCGTGTTCGTCCTCGCGGTGGGCTCCACCCGGGACCCGGTCCCCGGCCGTCTGCGCGACTGCGTTCTCGACGGCCAGGCCGGCGTCATGCGCAGCGAGGCGGACCTCGGCGCCCAGCCGCGCTCGGACATCGCCGCCGGTGCCGTACGTGAGCTCTCGCGCACGCGAGCAGGAGGGGATACCGCGGTGCTCCTGGAGGGCACGAACTACCGCCTTCTGGTTCTCGCGGGCCGGAACAGCCCGCCGCTCGACGGCGACCTGGCGCTGCGCGTCTACGAGCGCACGCCCGAGTTCGCGCTCGTGGCCAAGGAGGTCGACCCGACCGAGGGTGTCCTGCACGACTGCGTCGTGCTGGCCGCCGGCCGCTGAGTTCGTTACCGACACGGTGTCAGTTGGCGCCTTGCGCAGCTGGGGCGGTGTGCTATCACTCCGCTCTGGCAGAGAGGGAGCTCCCACCGGCCGAGGAGTGCGTCCGGCGGGAATCCGAAACGTTGAAGCGAAGGACCGGGGTTGAGCACCGAGACGGAAGTGCTGCTGGCTGACGAGGCGCCCATCTTCGAGATGGAGGAGCTGAGGTCGCTGATCGCGGAGGGTCACGAGAAGGGCGTGCTGACCTTCGAGAAGCTGTCGGCCACGCTGGAGGAGGTGGACGTCAGCAAGGAGCAGCTCCAGGAGCTGCACGCCTACTTCGTCGAGCACGGCATCGAGGTCGTGGGCGCCAACGGGAAGCCCGCCACGAGCGAGAACGAGAAGGTCGAGATCGCCGCGCAGGCGCGCCGCCAGCCCACCGAGGGCGGCCCGAGGAAGCCCGAGATCGACCTCACCGTCGAGCCGTCGCTCGACTCGCTGCGGCTCTACCTGCGGTCGATCGGCCGCGTCTCGCTGCTGACCGCCGAGCAGGAGGTGTCGCTGGCCAAGCGCATCGAGCGCGGGGACATGGCCGCCAAGCAGCAGATGGTCGAGGCCAACCTCCGCCTCGTCGTCTCCATCGCCAAGGGCTACCTCGGGCGCGGACTCACGTTCCTCGACCTCATCCAGGAGGGCTCGCTCGGCCTGATCCGCGCGGTGGAGAAGTTCGACTACCGCCGCGGCTACAAGTTCTCCACCTACGCGACCTGGTGGATCCGCCAGGCGGTGACCCGCGCGATCGCCGACAAAGGCCGCACGATCCGCATCCCGGTCCACATGGTCGAGAAGCTCAACAAGGTCGTGCACGTCGAGCGCCAGCTCGTGCAGTCGCTCGGCCGCGAGCCGACCCCCGAGGAGATCGCCTTCGAGCTCGAGGTCACCGAGCGCGAGGTGCGCGACATCCTGCGCATGAGCCAGCAGCCCATCTCACTGGAGAAGCCGATCGGCGAGGAGGAGGAGTCCGAGCTCGGCGACTTCGTCGAGGACCAGAACGCGACCTCGCCCTTCGACCTGGCCTCCGACAACCTCCGCAAGGAGAACGTGCACCGCGCGCTCGCCGCGCTGCCGCAGCGTGAGCGCGAGGTCATCGAGATGCGCTTCGGCCTGACGGGCGGGCGCCCGCGCACGCTGGAGGAGGTCGGCCGCGCGTTCAACGTGACGCGCGAGCGGATCCGCCAGATCGAGAACCACACGCTGAAGAAGCTCGAGTCCCTGCCGGAGGCGCAGCGGCTGCGCGACGCCTCGTAGGTTCCGTTTCCGTCCGACGGCGAACATATGTTCGTCGGTGTGAACAGGCAGGAGCAGGGCGACAAGGGCGAGCTCTCCGGCGATGAGCTGGTACATGGGGGCGGGACACGACGTGTACGTCCCGCTCGGACACAGTCCAGACGCGGACTTCATCGCGGACGATGGCGAGTGGTGCATCCGGGTGCAGGTGAAGACGTGCGGCTATCGCGAGAAGAATCGCTGGGCGGTGACGGTTTGCACTCGCGGCGGGAACCAGTCGTGGAGCGGACTCGTCAAGCGCTTCTCTGCCGCACGCTGCGACGCGCTCTTCGTCGCGACGGTCGACGGGGGCGCTGGTGCATCCCGGCTGACGCCGTCGAGGGGACCACCAAGGTGTTTCTCGGTGGGCGGAAGTACGCGGAGTTTGAGGTGGAGCCTGGGCCGGCCCTGAGTGCCTCGCGGGCTCCGCAAACGCTACGCTGCCCGACCCCGGCGGGATAGCGAAGTGGCCAAACGCGACCGGCTGTAAACCGGTTCCCTCGTGGTTCCCAGGTTCGAATCCTGGTCCCGCCATTCGCCTCGAGAACCCCGCGTCCATGTGGGGTTCTCGCGACCGGACAGCTTCACGAATCGCCGGACGAGGCCAGCCCTCCACCGTGTCCCCGATGTCCTGACGGCGTGAACAGCGCGATGCGACGCAAGACTTCCTAGGAGCTCGACTTCGCGAAGCTCGACGCCGTGCGTAAGGCGCTCGGGACGAAGACGCTGACCGACACCGTCGACGCTGCGCTGGACGAGGTCGCAGGGAGCAGGCTCGCCGACCTGCTCGCGACGCCGGATCTGCTCGACCTTGACGATCCCGCGGTCATGGCGAGCGCCTGGCGCGAGTAGCTCACACCTCCGAGCGGGTCTCGTAGCGTGCCAGCACGCTCTTGTCGACGAGATGCGTCGCCAACTCCTCGCCGACCAGCAGCGCGCCGACCAGCCAGACGCCGGTGCTCAGCGCGATCGACCACGACCACCCGTCCTCGAGCGCGGTGGCGAGGGCGAGCGCCGTCGCCCCGGCTCCGGCGATCGGGGCCCACACGCGCGGCTCGCTCACCGCCACCACGCGCACGAGGCCGACGAACGGAGCGACGTAGATCGGCCCGTCGCCGTATCCGCCGAGCAGATAGCCGACGGTGCACGCGAGGGCGACGGCGTAGCCGGCGTACGCGTGGCGCCCGCGCGCGCCGAACGAGAGGCCGGCGCTGACGAGCAGGACGTAGGCGAAGGCGTCCAGCGGCGTCGCGCCCGGGTCGTCGTACTGTGCGAGCGGTGACACCACGACGAAGAACGCCGCAAGCGCCATGCCCTACGCGACTTCCCGCGCTCTGGGGACGTGAGACTCCACGGTCGTGAACGCTACGCGCGCGACGCGCGCCGCGCATCCGTCCCGGTGCGTATCTGCGCCTACGCCGAGCGGGGCATCGCGGCGGCGCTCCTGGCACCATCACGACGATGCACGCTCCTCGTCTGTCCGTCGCCCTGCTCGCAGCCCTCTCAGTCGCCGTGGCCGGCTGCGGCGAGGAGCTGCAGGACTCCGGGATCCCCGACGGCTCGCAGACGGGTCAGTCTGCCGCGGCGGCCCCGACCGGGACCACCCCCGCTGCGCCCGTCGAGGACGCGGCGAAGACCTACGCGGAGGGGGAGGCGGTCGAGCCGATCAAGAACGCGAAGGACCTCGAGAAGAAGCCCGGCATCCCGAAGCCGTCGGGCAAGCCCGGCAAGGCGCTGGTCGTCAAGGACCTCGTCGTCGGTGAGGGGCCCGAGGCCAAGAGCGGTGACGCGCTGACCGTGCGCTACGTCGGCGTCTCCTATGCCACCGGCAAGGAGTTCGACGCCTCCTGGAAGACCGCGGAGAACATGTTTCCCTTCACGCTCGGCCAGGGCGGGGTCATCCCGGGCTGGGACAAGGGCATCGTGGGGATGAAGGCCGGCGGCCGCCGCGAGCTCGTCATCCCGCCCGACCTCGCCTACGGCGACCAGGGCCAGGGCGACATCAAGCCCGGCGCGACGCTCGTCTTCGTGGTGGACCTCAAGAAGATCGGCTGACCGCCACCCGGTCGGGGAACGGCCGATCGGAGGAGGACTGCCTCATCCCTACGCGCACCCGCCGCACGATGCGGGAGGCACCGCCAGGCCGGAACATGCGGGGCCCAGATGGAAGGAGCTCCCTTGCGAGTGGTCATTGCCGACGACAGCGACGCGTACCGGTCGGGCATGGCCCGGGCCATCCGCGCTCACGACGACCTCGACCTCGTCGGGGAGGTCGACGGCGGGGTGGCGGCGCTGGCCGCGATCATCGACCTGCAGCCCGACGTCGCGCTGCTCGACGTGCGCATGCCGGGCCTCGACGGCCTCGAGGTGTGCGAGCGGGTGCGTTCCGTCGAACCGGCCCCGACGACGCGGCTCATGCTCCTCAGCGCCTACATGGACGACACGCTCATGGAGCGCGCGCGTGAGGTGGGTGCCGACGCCTACCTCTCCAAGGCCGCCTCGCGCCGCGACATCTGCGCCGAGGCGATCCGGGTGGGGCGCGGGTAGGGTAGGCGCCCCCCGGCCGATACACGGCTCGGGCTCACGAGAGACTGAGCTCCAGCGCCAATGAGTGAAGCCAAGGCACCGCGCGTCCGCGTGTTCGTCGCCGACGACCACCCCGTCTACCGGGAGGGCGTCGCGCGCGCGATCAAGGCGCGCCACGAGTTCGAGCTCATCGGCGAGGCCGAGAACGGCCGCCAGGCACTCGACGCCATCAAGGCGCTCCTGCCGGACGTCGCGATCCTCGACGTCCAGATGCCGGGCCTGCAGGGCAGCGAGGTCCTGCACGCCATCAAGCGCGACGGCGTGCCGACCCGGGTGGTCCTGCTCTCCGCGCACGTCGACTCCGACACCGTCTACCGCGCGGTTGCCTCCGGCGCCGGGGCGTACCTCTCCAAGGAGTCGAGCCGGGAGCGGATCTGCGACGCGGTCGCCGCCGTCGCCCGCGGCGAGGTGGTCCTCTCCGCCGAGGTGCAGGCAGGGCTGGCCTCGGAGATCCAGATCCGTGAGCGCGACGAGCGCCCCGCGCTCACCCCGCGCGAGCACGAGATCCTCGTGCTCACCGCCAACGGGCACTCGGCGCCCGACATCGGCAAGCAGCTGCACCTCTCGCAGTCGACGGTCAAGACGCACCTGAAGTCGCTCTACGAGAAGCTCGGCGTCTCGGACCGCGCGGCTGCCGTGGCCGAGTCCATGCGGCGCGGCCTGCTCGAGTAGCGGCGCGAGGCTGTAGGGCGCTGCGGGAGGTAGCGTCGCGGCATGCGCGAGAGCTCCGGGCGCCTGGTCGTCACCTGCCATGACCGGCCCGGCGTCGTCGCGGCCATCTCGCGCTTCCTCTTCGCGCACGCCGCGAACATCACCGAGTCCGACCAGTACTCCTCCGATCCGCCGGACGGCCGCTTCTTCCTGCGCATGGTCTTCCATCTCGACGGGCTCGGCGAGCGGCTCGATGCGCTGCGCGCCGCGTTCGCGGATGAGGTCGCGCGGCCGCTGGGGCTCACGTGGCGCATCCATCCCGTGAACGTCCGCAAGCGCGTCGCGCTCATGGTCTCTCGCGAGGATCACTGCCTGCTCGACCTGCTGTGGCGCGCGCGGCGCGGAGAGCTCGAGGACGTCGACATCGGTATCGTCGTCTCCAACCACCCGAGTCTGGGAGACGCCGTGGCGGACTTCGGCGTCCCGTTCGTCCACGTGCCGAACACGCCCGCGATCCGTCCGGAGGCGGAGGCGCGCCACCTCGAGCTGCTCGTGGGCTACGACCTCGTGGTGCTCGCGCGCTACATGCAGATCCTCAGCGGGGACTTCCTGCGCGACCTCGGCGCTCCCGTCCTCAACATCCACCACTCGTTCCTGCCGGCCTTCGCGGGCGCTGACCCCTACGCCCGCGCCAAGGCGCGCGGGGTCAAGATCATCGGCGCCACCGCCCACTACGCCACCGCGGAGCTCGACGCCGGCCCGATCATCGAGCAGGATGTCATCCGCGTCAGCCACCGCGCGGACGTGGAGCTGCTCACCCGCCTGGGCTCCGACATCGAGCGCATCGTCCTGCGGCGCGCCGTGCAGTGGCACTGCGAGGACCGTGTGCTGCGCGACGGCGCCAGCACCGTGGTCTTCTGAGCCGGCGTCCGCCGGGGCTCGGTACCTCATGCCCCAGGAAGTGGTCGTTGGCTGCCGAGCCCCGGGCGAGAGCCCGACCTCCTCCTACCGTCGCTTGCTGCAGGTGCGGTACGTCCGCGTCTCGCGGACGACCCGGCCCGAGGTGGTGCGCGCGACGACGCTCACCCTCGCGGTGCCCTTCGCCAGGCCCGCGAGGCTGATGCGGGCGGTCAGGCGGCGGCCCTGGCGGCGTACCTTCACGCGCTTGGCGTTGACCTTCACCGTCGCGGAGCGCAGCCGCGCACCTCGTGGCGCGCGCAGGCGGATGGTGAACGCGCGGCGGCTCGCGCAGCGGCGGGCGCTCGGCAGGCCGACGGTGCTCGGCGCCGCCTCGAACGGCCACACGCCGTCGGCGACCCTCAGCGCGTAGAAGCCCGAGTTGCCGTCGGAGTACCAGATCTCCCCGCGCTCGACGTTGAACGCCGGCTTGCTCATCGCGTAGTTCGAGCGCTCCACTGGAACGGGCGAGCCGCCCAGGTTGCCGGGCGGCGCGACGAAGTACGCGAGCTCCTTCGGCGCGTACGGGTCGCGGATGTCGAACACGCGCAGGCCGCTGGCGATGAACGAGCAGGCGACGATGCCGGGATCGACCTGGGTCGGGACCGAGCAGTAGTGGCCGGCGTAGCCCTGGGCCGGAGAGGTGGCCCCCGGGTCGCCCGCGAGCTGCGCGCGGCTCTCGGGCTGGTGGACCGCCAGGCGCAGGTTCGAGATCACCTTCGGCGCCTGCTCGTCGGAGATGTCGATGATGCGCGCGGCGCCGACCTCCGGGCCGTTGGAGGCGGCGACGACCGTGCCCGGGCCGCCGGAGAACTCGTCGACCTCGACGAGCATCGCCTTCCCGCCGATCGTCACCGGGATCGCGACCTGCGGGATCGTCCGGCGCTTCCAGGTCAGGGCGGCGATCTGCGGTGCGCGCGGGTTCGGCTTGCGCGCCTGGACCTCCGAGAGGTCGACGATCTGCAGGCCGTCGGAGCCGGCGACGTAGCCGCGGTTGCCGTCGTCTGAGACGGTCAGCCCGTGCGACGGGTAGTCGAAGACGCCGAGGATCGTCGGGAGCCGCGGGTCGGTCACGTCGACGGCGGTGACCGTCCCGCCGGAGAGCGAGGTCGCGTAGAACGTCCTGCCGTCCGGGGCGAAGCCGCTCTCGTGGCCCAGCAGGCCGACGGGCGCGCTCGACTGCAGCACGGGCCGGCGGCAGTCGGCGTTCAGGTCGTAGAGGTCGACGACGCCGGGGGCGAAGGCGGGATTGCCCATCACGGCCGCCAGCAGCCCGCGCCGCTGGTTGACCAGCAGCGACTCGTGCGGCGTCTGCATCGCCGGGGTCACGAGCGTGGCGGTGCGCACGGGCTTGGCCGGGTTGCTCATGTCGAGCACCGCGACGCCGGTCGGCCGGCCGCTGAGCGTCGCGCTCGCCGCATTGCTCGCGAACAGCAGCGTCGGGTCGTAGTAGGCGCACTCGTGTCCGGCCCGGTCGACGAAGCGCTCGACCTTGTAGCCGCCTTGCGTTCCCTCCCGGCCGAGCAGCGCGAGGTTGCAGAAGTAGCCCGCATCGGCGGCGCCGGAGGCGACCGCGTCCGCGGGCACCCGGCCCTGGATGCTCGGCTCGGGGCGCGCCCCCGGGCCGCACCGTGCGCGCGGCGTGGCGGTCTGCGCGGGCTCGTCGCGCGTCGGGAACGCCGCCTGGAGCTGCTTCGGGGCCAACGGCTCGCCCGGCGCGACGGCGTCCCCGCCGAGACCAGCGCTCTGGCGCGCGGCGGCGGGAGCGGCGGAGAGCGCGAGCGCAAGGCAGGCGAGCGGCAGCAAGCCGGTGTGTCGACCCATGCGCGCGACGGTACCGCGGCCGGGGAGCCGGCGCATCAGCATGTCGCCCAGACGGGTAGGGACCGGGACCATGCCCCACGTCACGCCCCGATGAGGCTCTTCGTCGCGCTCGAGCCGAGCGCCGTGGTCCGCGACGCGCTGTTCGCGTGGACGCTGGACGTCGTCGGCGACGACCCGGCGCTGCGGCCCGTGACGCCCGCGGCCCAGCACGTGACGCTCGCGTACCTGGGCGAGCTGCCGTCGCCCGACGCGGCCGTCGACGTCGTCGAGGCGCTGGAGGTGGACGGCCTGGGCGGCGTGCGCACCGCCGGCGTGCTGTGGCGCGAGCGGGTCCTGAGCGTGGCGGTCGCCGAGCAGCCCGCGCTCACCGCGCTGCACGACCAGCTGTGCGACGCCCTGGACGTCGCGCCCCAGCACCGGCCGTTCCGTCCGCACGTGACGCTCGCGCGGCTGCGCGGGCGTCGCCGGCCGGCCTCGCGCGATCTGCCCCCGGCGCCCGGCCTGGACCTGGAGCCCACAGGCGTCGTGCTGCTGCGCTCTCACCTCGACGGCCCCGGCGGGCGTCCGGCGCGCTACGAGGAGCTGGCCCGCGCGCCAGTCGGATGGAGGTAGCCGCGGCTCGCTGTACCACCGCGTGCATCCCGGATGGTCGGCGAGGATATACTCCCCGGACGTGACCAAACGGCTGGTGGATCTCGATGACGACAAGCTCGCGCGGGTGCGCACGCTTCTGGGCACCTCGACGATGAAGGCGACCGTAAACGGTGCGCTGGACGAGGTTCTCGCGCTCGCAGCGCGCCGGGAGGCCCTCCTCGATCTCGAAGCGGACGCGGGGAGCGCGGAGCTGGCTGACGACGAGCGTCGCCGGGCCGCGTGGGCCTGAGCCTCCGGTTCCTCGTCGACACGTCGGCGATCGCCCGCATCGGTCAGCCGACCGTCCGAGACCGCCTCGTTCCGCTCCTGGAGGCCGGCTTGGTCGGGCACTGCACCGTCACCGATCTCGAAGCCGGCGTCAGCGCTCGCAGCGGCTCGGATTGGAAGCGAACCAGGCGGGCCCGATCGACGTGGCCGCAGGCGTCCATCGACCAATCCGTGATGGATCGCGCGTTCGCCGTCCAGGGGCACCTGGCGGACCGGGGCCTTCACCGTGCCGTGAAGATCGGCGACTTGGTCATCGCCGCCGCGGCAGAGCACGCAGGACTGACCGTCCTTCACTACGATCGCGACTTCGATCGGATCGCCGAGATCACCGGGCAGCCTGTGGAGTGGGTGGCACGTGCCGGTACGGCGGACTGACGCGCCACCCCCGGTACAGCATCGTGCCGTCCCCATCTGGAAGGATGCGCCGGTGAGCTCCGCGCCCCCCGACTCTGCCATCGCGCCCGCGCTCGAGCTGTTCGTCGACGTGCTCGCGCAAGCCGACGCCGACGCGGTCTCCGACGACTACTTCACCCGGCTGGCCGGCGCGCTGTGCCGGACGACCGGCATGCAGCGCGCGCTGATGATCCTCTACGACGACGCGCGCCGCCGCGTCCGCGTGGTCGGCGCCCACGGCGTGCCGACCGAGCGTCTCGAGGGTCTGCACGTCAGCCTGGAGGACGCGCCGGTCGCACGCCAGGCACTCGCCGAGGACCGCGTGGTGCAGGTCGAGAGCGGCACCGGCACCGGCCTCTCGCCGGCCTTCGCCGACCTCGTCGCGGGGCGCTCGTTCGTGTGCGTCCCGATCGCCGCGTCGGGGCGCTGGATCGGCGTCATCCTCGTGGACCCGGGCTCCGACGAGCCGCTGGACGACGCCCGTCGTGACCTGCTGTGGACGCTCGGCAAGATGCTCGCGCTGGCGATCTCCGCGCGCGCCGCCACGAATCAGCGCGAGCGCGCACGGCAGTTGGAGGAGCGCATCACGCTCGCGCGCGACCTCCACGACTCCGTCGTCCAGCGGCTGTTCGGGATCTCGCTCGCGCTGGGCTCCGCGGCGCCGCTGGAAGGCGAGTCGCGGGAGCGCTGCGTCACCGAGCTCAACGCCGCGCTCGGGGAGCTGCGCACCGCGCTGCAGCGGCCGCTCGGCCGCCCGTCGCGACCGACGGGCACGACGCTGGCGGCCGAGCTGGAGCGCCTGCAGACCGAGCATCCGGACCTTCGCCTCGAGGTGGACGGCGCGGTCGCGGCGGTGCCGCCGGAGGCCGAGCCGCTCGCGCAGTCCGTGTTCGCCGAGGCGATCCGCAACGCGCGCAAGCACGCCCACGGCGCGCGCGTGGTCGTGCGGGTGCAGCGCCGCGAGCACGCGCTCGTGCTGGAGGTGGAGAACGACACGACGCCGGACGCGACGACCAAGCCGCCGGCCGGTATGGGGCTGCGCCTCGCGGCACTGGAGGCGCTCAACCTCGGAGGGATCGTGGAGTTCGGCCTGCAGCCCGCCGGCACGTGGCTCGTGCGCCTCGTGGTGCACCTGGGGCCGGACGCATGACGTCGCAGGAGGCCGCGCCGGACGTCGAGCCCGAGCGCTTCCGGGTCCTCGTCGTCGACGACCACGACGTCGTCCACTGGGGCTTCCGGCTGATGCTCGGCGAGCTGCCGTGGGTCGAGCGCTGCCTGTCGGCGCGCACCGCCGCCGAGGCCACCGCGCTCGCCCGCCGCCACGAGCCGCACATCGCGCTCGTCGACCTCTTCGTCGGCGACGAGTCGGGCCCCGACATCTGCGAGCGCCTGCACCTCGAGCGCCCCGGCCTGCGTGTGCTGCTCATCAGCGGTGCGGGGCGCATCTCCGCGCCGACCGCGCGGGCCTGCGGCGCGCACGGCTTCGTCCCGAAGGACTGGCCGGCGGCGGACATCGCGCGCGCCGTCCGGATGGTCGGGCAGGGGATGACCGTCTTCGACGAGGGCGACGTCGTGGCGCCCACGGGCCCCGGCCTCTCCGACCGCGAGCAGGACGTGCTGAGCGGCATCGCGACGGGCGCGACGAACCGCGAGATCGCCGAGGAGCTGCACCTGTCGCCGCACACCGTCAAGGAGCACACCAGCGCCGTCTACCGCAAGCTCGACGTGCGCAACCGGACGGAGGCCGTGCAGCGCGCGCAGCGCCTCGGCCTGTTCGGGTGAGTTGCCCAGCGCACGGGGAAGTGATCCCCCGACCCGTCCCCACCGCACCCCCCGGTTCGGTGGGTTGTCGTGTCAGCGGTCGAGCAGATCGTTAGTGTCGAAGTCGTGCTCACCTCCAGCGCCACCGCAGTCGTCTTCCCCGGTCAGGGATCCCAGGTCTCGGGCATGCGCGACGCCGTCGCCGCCACGCGGCCCGACCTGCTCGAGAAGGTCTCAGAGCTCGTCGGAGACGACCCCTTCGAACGCGACGACGAGTCGACGCGCTTCGCTCAGCCCGCGATCTTCTGCGCCTCGCTGGCGGGCTGGACGCGGCTGCAGGGCCATGTCGATCCGGTCGCCCTGGCGGGCCACTCGCTCGGCGAGCTGACGGCGCTGGCCGCCGGCGGCGCGCTCGACGAGCTCGCCGCGCTGGAGCTCGTCGTCCTGCGGGGGAAGCTGATGGCGGAGTCCGGCGAGGCCAGCGGCGGCGGCACGATGCTCGCGGTGATCGGCGGCACGCCCGCCCAGGGCGCCGCGCTCGCCGCGCGCCACCGCGTCAGCCTCGCCAACGACAACGCTCCCGGCCAGGTCGTGCTCTCCGGAGCGCCCGACCAGCTCGAGGCCGCCGCAGCCGCCGCCAAGGAGGACGGCCGGCGCGCGATGCCGCTCGACGTCGCCGGCGCGGTCCACTCGCCGCAGATGGCCGCCGCGGTCGAGCCGTTCGCCGCGGCGCTCGCCGAGGTCGAGTGGCGCACCCCGCAGGTGACCGTCTTCTCCTGCGCCTCCGCCGCCCCCTTCCGCGACCCCGCGACCGAGCTGGCCGACGCGCTCGTGAACCCCGTGCAGTGGCGCAAGACGATGGAGGCGCTCGTCGCCGACGGCGCCGCCGCCGTCGTCGACGCCGGCCCCGGAGAGGTGCTGGTGAAGCTCGCGAAGAAATGCGCTCCGGACATCGGCGCGTCTGCCGCCGCCACCCTGCTGGAGGCCGCCGATGTCGCTTGAGATCGCACCGGACCCGACCGCGGAGCGCTCCGATTCGCCCGTTACGCGGACCGCGGGCGTCGTCGGCTGGGGCGCCGCGCTGCCCGCGACCGTCGTGACCAACGAGGCCGTCGCCGAGGGCGTCGGCGTGACGCCCGAGTGGATCGTCAAGCGCACGGGCATCCGCGAGCGCCGGCACCTCGCGCCGGGCGAGCGCCTCGACGCGCTGTGCACGCAGGCGGGGCGCGAGGCGCTCGCGCAGGCGGGCCTCGAAGCCTCGGCGCTCGACGCCGTCATCGTCGCGACCTCCACCCCCGACGGCGTCTTCCCGCAGGCCGCGCCGATCGTGGCCGGGCAGCTGGGCGCCGAACGGGCGCTGAACTGGGACGTGAACATCGCCTGCACGGGTTTCGTCGCCGGCCTCGCACAGGGCGCCGCGCTCATCGAGAGCGGGCGCACGGAGACGGTGCTGCTCGTCGGCGCCGACGCGGTCAGCCGCTGCATCGACCCGACCAACCGCGGCTCCGTCTCGCTGTTCGCCGACGGCGCGGGCGCCGCGGTGCTCACGCTGGGCGGCGAAGGCCGGATCGGCGCGACGGTCATGGGCAGCGACGGCGCCAGCGCCGACTTCCTCGTCGCCGCGCGGGAGGACAGCATGATCCGGATGGAGGGCGCAGAGGTCTTCCGGCACGCGATCAAGCGTATGGCCGAGGCCGGGCAGGACGCGCTGGCCCGCGAGGGACTGACGATGAAGGACGTCACGCTCGTCGTCCCCCACCAGGCCAACGGCCGCATCACCGAAGCGCTGGCCGAGCGCCTCGCGCTCACCGACGCCCAGGTCGTCGACGACATCGGCGACCGCGGCAACACGTCGGCGGCCACGATCCCGCTCGCCCTGCACCGCGCCGCCGCCGAGGGCCGCATCCCCGAGCGCGGCCACGTCCTGCTCGTCGCCTTCGGTGCCGGCTTCGCCTGGGGCGCCACCGTCCTGCACTTCGGAGAAGCCTCATGAGCGCAGAGCCCGCCACCAAGACCGAGCGCGGCGCCCTGCGCCCGACCGACGCGACGATCCTCGTCACCGGCGCCGGCGCCGGCATCGGTGCCGCCACCGCACGCGCCCTGGCCGCCGACGGCTGGCTCGTCGCGGTCGGCTACGGCGGCAACGCCGACGGCGCCGCGGAGATCGTGGCCGAGATCGAAGAGGCCGGCGGCCGTGCGCTCGCCGTCGGCGGCGACATCGGCGAGTCCGGCGCCGGCGAGCGGCTCGTCGCCGAGGCGCAGGACGGCCTCGGCCCCGTGCTCGGCCTCGTCAACAACGCCGGCGTCCGCGCCGACAACCTGGCGCTGTCGCTGACCGACGACGAGTGGGATCGCGTCATCGCGACGAACCTCACCGCCGCCTTCCGCCTGACCCGCGCCGTCCTCAAGGGCGCCCTCCGCGCGCGCTACGGCCGCATCGTCAACGTCTCGTCGGTCGTCGGCCTGCGCGCCAACGGCGGCCAGGCCAACTACGCCGCCGCTAAGGCCGGACTCGTCGGGATGACCAAGACCGTCGCGGTGGAGGTCGCCCGCCGCAACGTGACCGTCAACGCCGTCGCCCCGGGCTTCATCGACACCCCCATGACGGCCGACCTGCCGCGCGAGCTGCTGGAGGGCGTGCCCGCACGCCGCCCCGGCCGCCCGGAAGAGGTCGCCGACGCCATCTGCTTCCTCGCTTCCGACCGTGCGTCCTACGTCACCGGCTCGACCCTGTGGGTCGACGGCGGCATGGGCGCCTGAACATCACCACCATCAAGGAGAACACCACCACATGCCCGCCACCACCACTGACGTCCAGGCCACGGTCAACGAGGCCCTCGAGAGCTTTGGCGCTGAAGCCTCCGAGATCAACCGCGACGCGACCCTCGAGAGCCTCGACATCGACTCGCTCGACCTCGCCGAGCTCTCCCAGATCGCCGAGGAGAAGTACGGCGTGGCGCTGAAGAGCTCCGACGCCGAGCGCCTCAAGACCGTCGGCGACGCGATCGACCTCATCGTCGAGCGGGCGGACTGAAGTCGTGAAGCGGGTCGTCATCACCGGGATGGGCGCGGTCACGCCGCTCGGCGTCGGCGCCCGCACGCTGCACGAGCGCTGGACCGCCGGCGCCTCCGGGATCGAGGACGGGGAGGGGGCGTGCTCCTCCTTCGTCCCCACCGATCACATGTCCAAGAAGGAGGCGCGCCGCGCCGACCGCTTCTCCCAGCTCGGCATCGCCGCCGGCGACGAGGCGATCGCCTCGGCCGGGTGGGACGACGGCCTGCCCTACGATCCCGAGCGCATCGGCTGCATCATCGGCACCGGCATCGGCGGCATCACGACGCTGGAGAACAACTTCGGCTCCCTGCGAGACGGAGGGCCCGAGGCGGTCTCGCCGCTCGCCGTGCCGCTCATGATGAGCAACGCGAGCGCCGCCGTGCTCTCCCTCCGGTACAACCTGCAGGGACCCGGGTTCGGGGTGGTCTCGGCCTGCGCGGCCGGCGCCCACGCGATCGGCACCGCGCTGCGCCTCATCCAGCACGGCGACGCCGACGCCGTGGTCACCGGCGGCGCCGAGGCGCCGCTCACGCCGCTGGCGCGTGCCGCCTTCGGGCAGATGACCGCGCTCTCGCCCTCCGGCATCTCGCGTCCGTTCGACGCGCGTCGCGACGGCTTCGTCATGGGGGAGGGCGCCGGCGTACTCATCCTCGAGGAGGAGGAGGCCGCCAAAGCGCGCGGTGCCCGGATCCTCGGCGTGGTGGCGGGCTACGGCACCACGGGTGACGCGCACCACCTCACGGCACCAGACGTGGCCGGCATCGGCGGCGCACGTGCGATCACGCTCGCGCTGAAGGAGGCGAACCGCTCCGCGCCCGAGGTCGACTACGTCAACGCGCACGGCACCTCGACGCCGCTCAACGACCGCGCGGAGACGGTGGCGCTCAAGCTCGCGCTCGGCGAGCACGCTGCGAACGTTCCGATCTCCAGCACGAAGTCCGCGATCGGCCACACGCTCGGCGCCGCCGGCGCGGTCGAGGCCGTCGCCACCATCCTCGCGCTGCGCGACCGGATCGCGCCGCCCACGATCGGCTGGGAGGAGGCCGAGGAGGGCCTCGACCTCGACTACGTGCCCGGTCAGGCCCGTCCGCTCGAAATCTCCGACGCCGGGCCCGCCGTCGCGATTTCGAACTCGTTCGGCTTCGGCGGCCACAACGTCACACTCTGCCTGGAGGCCGCATGACCGCCGCCGCCGCACCCCCCGACGAGAAGCTCGGCGCGCTGGAGCGCCTCGAGGCGCTCTGCGACCCCGACTCGCTGCAGCTCATCCGCGGCGAGGTCATCTCCGACCGCATGGGCAAGAAGGCGGTCGGAGGCGACGGCGTCATCGGCGCCACCGGCATGGTCGACGGCCGGTCGATCGCCTGCTACGCCCAGGACCCGACGTACATGGGCGGCTCGCTCGGCGAGGTCCACGCGGACACGATCTGCCGGGTCCTGGAGGTCGCGGGGCGCAGCCGCATCCCGGT
>JAABUS010003237.1_pt1 | contig 27145 bp, 17 predicted proteins | sample 5560161 | NCBI WGS metagenome assembly JAABUS01 (sample SAMN10711885, study PRJNA513376) | rock metagenome | isolation source: Antarctica rocks | place: Antarctica: Victoria Land, Trio Nunatak nord | collected 2016-01-04
CGAAGAAGATCATTACTCATAAAATTCTACTCAATCTCACAGTCAAAAGTCATAAGAAATTGACTGTTTCAATGTTAATAGCTGATATAGATCATCATGACGTCATATTAGAAAAGTTCTGAATGAATAAAAATGAAATACTACTAGATATGCAAAACGATGTCATCGTTTTTTCGAATCAATTAGAAGCTTTCATTTCTGTTTTTTCAATGTCAGTCAGAGCTTCACACTCAAAATGATCACGATCATCAAATTCTTCTATCAGTTCAGCTTTCAAAGTGCTTCAACGACTCACTTCTACTGCTTTGAAAAAGAACTTTTCTATGTTCAGTGTGAGAGCTGCATCTTTTCATGCACTGATTAAATGATCAAAGAAGAATCGCATCGAGATTTTCGCTATGTCGATCGAAGATATTGATAGAAAAATAGTTTACAACATTCAATGCAAACTGAACGTTCTAGACATCGCTTTTATCGATGCATCAGCTCAAAATCTAGAAGACATCAAAGTCAAGCTATCTTCAAAACATCAGAATTTTCTTGACGTGTTTGATCGAGCTCAAGTTGATAAGCTATCATCTCATCGTTCATATGATCATAAGATAAAGCTCACTAACGATGTCACTTCTTCTAGATGTCAAGCTTATTGAATGTCACTCTACAAGCTTCAGAAGATCAAAGAATATCTGAACGAAAATCTGTCAAAGAATTTTATTACTTCTAGCAAGATCTCATATTTCTCACTCGTTTTATTCACTCTGAAGATCAATGACAATCTTCGCTTCTGCATCAACTATCGAAAGCTCAATGTCATTATCAAAAGAAATCGCTACTCTCTATCGCTCATAGATGAGATGATTGACAAAATCGTTGACTGCAAGCATCTGACTCGACTGAATATAATTTTCGCTTTCAACAAACTTCGTATGCATCTCGATAGTGAGAACTATACGATCTTTATTATCGCTCTAGAAGCGTACAAATCAAAGATTCTATCATTCGAATTAACAAATGATTCGATCTCGTTTCAGCAATATATGAACGATGTTCTATGAGACTTTCTAAATGACTTCTGCCAAGCTTATTTAGACGACATTCTCATATACAGCAAGATTCAAAAGAAGCATAGACAACATGTCAAGATGATACTAGATCGTTTACAAGACGCTGATCTGCAGATAGATATTTGAAAGTGCGAATTCAACGTAGAAGAAACAGTCTTCTTAAAGATCATAGTATTCAAACAAGATCTTTGTATGAACTCTATTAAAGTGAAAGCTATAGTCAATTGAGCTACATCTATCAATCTAAAAGAGATACAAGACTTTGTTGACTTCGTCAATTTCTATCGATGCTTCATCAAGAACTTTTCGAAACTAGTCAAGTCATTCACTCAGCTGACTTGAAAAGACACGTCTTTTGTTTGAAATGAAGTCTGCGTCGAAGTCTTTGACAATCTAAAGAAGCAGATCAGCTCGACTTCAGTTCTGCGTCATTTCGATGTCAAACGTCAAGCTATTTTGAAAATCGATGCATTCAACTATGTAAAAGACGACATACTATCTCAGTACGATGACGAGAATGTGCTTCATTTGATAGTCTTCTATAGCAAGAGCATGATTTCAGCTGAATGCAATTATCACATCTATGACAAGAAATTACTAACTATCATTCGATGCTTTGAACACTGATGATTCGAACTAGAAGATACTGAGTTATCTATTCAGATGTTTACTGATCATCAGACTTTGAAGATCTTTATGAAAAACAAACAGCTGACTCAACGACAAGCGAACTATCTGAATATTCTATCGAAGTTTAACTTTCAGATTATCTTTCGATCAGGCAAAATAAACATCAAAGTCGATGCTTTAACTAGAATGTCAATGATCGATAGTTTTGAATCAGCTAAAGAAATAGATGATCATTTTCAAACTATACTGATCTCGAATTGAATAGACATTCTATCGATTGAGTTCGAAATCGAATCTGAATACGAGACTAATTTCTATCAACGCGTACATCTAGTCAATCAGAAGAATAAACTATGCAATGAGTATCAACAAGCTATGAACAAAGATGAACTGAAGCTTCATGACATGAAGCTAAAGAACTGTCAAATCATTGACAATGTTTTATTCAAAAAGAGTCTACTATGAATGTTGAAACAAATGCATATGAAATTGCTTTGAAAGATTCACGATCAATCATCAATCTTGCATTCTGACATTAGATGAATGATTGATCTAATTCAATGCTTCTACTATTGATCAGATCATCGAGCAACTATTTGACAATACATTTGAAACTGTCATGTTTGTCAGCGAAGCAAAGCATCTTGAGATGATACGAATGATTTGCTTCAGTCTCTATCAATTTCTCAGCAGCGTTGACAAGATATAGCTATGAACTTCATCACTGAGCTATCTCTATCGAAAAACTATAACGTTATTTGCATGATCATATGTTGTCTCTTCAAAGAACGTCACTATGTTTTCTGTCATTGAGAAGACGATGACATCTCAATTGAAGAAACAGTATGAATCATGCTATGAAACGTCTATCGACTTCATGATCTACTCAGTTCTATCGTTTCAAATAGAGACTCTCAGTTCATATTGATCATGTGACAAAGTCTTTGTAAATGACTGAAGATTCAAGTCAATCTATCAACAGTCTATCATTCAGAGATCGATGATCAGTCGAAACAAGCTAATCAAGATGTTGAATGCAAACTTCGAATCTACTGCAATTACATGCAGAATGACTGAGCTAAATGATTTTCAATGATGAAATTCAGTGACAATTTCAATACATTCTCGACTATCTTGATGATCTCTTTCTACTTCAATAAAGACTTTCATTCTCGAATGAGTTTCGATTCAGATACGACTGATTACAAAACGACTCGTCAACGTATTGAGACTAGAAAGATCGATGACATTGTCATTCAAATGAGCGAACTTCTTATCTTCAATCATCAACAATTGAAAAAGATCAAGCAGATCACTGAAGCTCAGATGAACAAGCATAGACGAGACATCATCTATGAAGTAGATGATCAAGTTTGATTAGTCTTTGAAAACATCAAAATCACTAGATCATGCAAAGATTTGAAAGACAAGCAGCTCGATTTCTATTCAATCACAGTCAAAGTTGAGATCTTCTATCATCTTCAGCTATCTAGAAGCATGAAGCATATACATTCAGTGTTCAGCTCAAAGTATCTACGATCTTCATCAAACGATTCTCTATCAGAACAACACTTTGAGTTCTCTAGATCAATGATCATTGAAGAGAATGAAGAGCACTGAAAAGTAGATGATATATTGAACTTCAGACGATATAGAGAAAGACTACAATACAAAGTCAAATGAATTGAGATAGATCGTGACAACGAATGATACTATGTCGATAAAGAAAAATTCGATGACTCGAAGAAAGTTCTGAATGAATTTCACAAGCTATACTTGAATAAGTTGCACTAAATTGAAAACACGATGAATTTTTTGCTTTTATTTCTTTTCTATTCATGTGAACATGAATGTTCAAAGAGAAGAGTAATGTTACGAACATGTCTGAATCGATCAGAGTTCAGATCTAACTCTAATCAATTTGATTAGAGCAAGTCATGATGCTATGTCTAGTTTGAATCTAGCGCATTTCTTCAAGTCATTCTCAGCACTTCTTTTCGTTGTTCAGCACTTTCTTCATTCATTTCTTTCATCATTCTTTTAGATAAACACATCTGACATATTACATTACATCTGTATCGAGTCTAGCGCAGTCTCAAGCCATTATTTATAGAAGAGCTTGCACTCTTTCTCTTCTGTATTCTTAATGTCTTGTTATAGCTATCTTTAAAAAACAATACATACATATCAGTTCTAAGTTTCTTTGATTGAATGATCTAGACACGATCTCAACAATGAAGTGATTGCGCAGATTGTTTATGATCAGTTGCAAATTGAGTCTCTGACTTTGATCAAAGCGAAGTTAATTTAAGAATTCAACAATCACTATGTTAAAAAACTTATTACTTATGTCATTTATTTAAATCTGACTGTTCAAGATCATATGATTGATACAGCTTCTATGTTGATCATTTAATTAAATTAACATCAAATGATTCTTGAAAAAACATGAATGAACAAAATCAATCTAGTAATTGATATGTAAATCAATTTTCTTCAATTTTCAAACTTCATTCTCAATTTGAAATCAATTGTTCTATTCACAAGCAACAAGATAATTACGAAGCAGAAGAATTTGACTTCTACTTTTATATTAAAGAAATCATTCACTATCTTTCAACTCAGTCTGAAATCACTCTCTTTCAGTCAGTTCAATGAGAAGTCAGTTAAATTAATTGAACAGTTAAAATTGTGTGACGCGACTTTAACTAACATCAAAATCTTTAAATCAACGTCAGATTCAATGAACATAGCAATAATAAAGACAGCAACATATAGAATGTTAATTAAATAATCAGATGTCAAGATCTTTACTGTTATCATCTTGAAAATTGATTGACTCATAACTACAGTTGAAAACAAGTTTGAAGAAGTGAATCTGCATGAGCTTTTTCACGTTAAAGCTTTCAAGCAAGTCAAGATTAAGCTTCTCTTTGAATATCACAACTATTTAAACATCTTTGATTAAGTAATGATCAATCAACTATCATTGCATCATTTCTATGATTATAAAATTGAGTTGATCGATGAGAAAATGCTTTCACGAAGCAAACTATATCAGATGTTCAATCACAAGCTTCAGAAGATAAAGAAGTATTTGATTGAACATCTGAACAAAAAGTTCATTTTCTTCAGCTTTGCATCATACATCTCGCTCATCTTATTTGCTGAAAAGAAAGACGAAAGTCTGCATTTCTGCATTAATTATAAAAAGCTCAATGCTTTAATCAAATGAGATCACTACTTTTTGCTCTTAATAGACAAGACTCTCGCTTATATACAAGAAAGCAAATATCTGACTCAATTAAACATCATTGCTGCATTTAATAAATTGTGAATGCATTCAGATAACAAAGATCTGACTATCTTTATCATTTTCTTCAACTTATACAAATATCATGTAATGCTTTTTGAATTAATCAATGAATTGACATTCTATCAACACTATATGAACGACATGCTGTTTAAATATCTTCATCAATTTTGTCAAATTTATTTAAATAACATTATCATTTACAACAAAATCTTGAAGAAACATAAGCAACATGTATGATTAATCTTGAATAGACTACGAGAAGCTGATTTACAGATAGACATTAATAAATGCAAGTTTCATGTTCAGAAAATCATCTTTTTAGAACTTTTGATGTCAATCAAGAGACTTAAGATGAATTCACAAAAGATACAAGCAGTAGTTGATTGATTTACACTCAATAATCTCACTCAGATGCAGTTTTTCATTAACTTCTGTAATTTTTATTGATGCTTCATCAAGAACTTTTCAAAGATTATTCATTCAATAATTTAATTCACTCAAAAGAAGATCATATTTGAATGAAATGAAGTCTGTCAAACTGCATTTAATCACATGAAGAAATGTATGACTGAAACTTTTATACTTCATCACTTTGATTAAACTTACGATTTCATTCTTGAAATTAACTCATTCAACTACGTCAATGATGAAGTTCTGTCTCAATATGATGATGAAGATGTTTTACATTCAATTGTCTTTTATAGCAAGAACATATTTTCTGCTGAATGCAACTACAAAATATATGATAAGAAACTGCTGATCATAATTCAAGCTTTTGAACATTGATGATTTGAACTGAAGTTGATCAACATTTCTATCAAGATGTTCATTGATCATCAAGCGCTCATCTCATTGATGAAAGATAAGAAGCTGAGTCAATGATAAATGCGTTGAGTTCAGAAGTTAGCTGACTTCAACTTCAAGATAATATGTTAATCTGACAAACAGAACATTAAGATTGATGCATTAACTTGTTAAGCTGACTTCATGTTTAAAGATTTTGATGAAGAACGCATTTAATATCAAAGAATTACTATTTTGACATTGAATTGAATGAAGATTATTGATTTAAAAAAAATGATCAATCAATTTATAAACAAGTTCTTGATGTGAATGAAATTGACAAGAATTGTACGTTACTTCGCGAAGCAATAGCAAGAGATGAAGTATAATATGAAGATATCAAATTGAAGAATTGTTGAACTCAGAATGAAATCTTGTTTTATAATAGTCAGTTATGAGTTTCATTCAATGAACTTCTACAAATGAATCTGATTCGTGAAGTACATGATCAGTCATTGATTGATCATTCTGAAATTCTTAGAACAGTGAAAATCATAAAGCGAAATTACTATTGATTTTCTATGCAAAAAACGATAGATCAATATATTTGAAACTGCTATGTATGTCAACGTTCAAAGACATCAAGAGATAAATCAAATGACTTGCTTCAATCTTTATTTATATCTAAACAGCAATGATAAAACATAGTCATGAACTTCATTATTAATTTATTTAATTTATATGATTACAACATTATTCTGACTGTCATTTGCAAATTGTTAAAAGAAAGACATTATATTTTTTGCATCATTGATGATGAAGATATCACAGTTGAAAAGACAGCTGAAATGTTGTTTCAATGAATATATTGAACTCATGATTTATCAAGCTTCATTGTATTCAATCAAGATTCTCAGTTCATCTTCATTCTTTGAAAGTTTCTTTGCAAATGACTGAGCATTTCTCTTTGATTATTCATCATTTATCATTCTCAGATTGATGATCAAAGCAAATAAGTCAATCAGAACATTAAGTGATATCTTCAATTCTTCTGTTCATATATGCAGAATGACTGATTTAAATGATTACTTATGATTGAGTTTGTTAATAATAACATCTTGTCATCAATTATTTTTTTGACTCTCTTCTTCATGAACAAGAGCTTTCATTCTCATATGAGCTTTAATTCTGACATTGTCACAATTTTAGTCTTGTCAGACTTAGTCTTTTAATCTTGTCAGATTTATTCTTGCTTCGTCATCTTGACTAGTCTTTATTAAGTCTAGCGTTGACTGAGAAATACATATATGTAGTCAACTTCTTTTCTGTAGCTATCTTTCTTTCATAGCATTTATCTTTTAGTTAAATGCAGTGACACTCATATTGACTCACTTTATGCTGATCTCTAACATTAAATAAATGCTCATCAACTACTCTGCTATCAACAAATAAACGATATGAAACAATTTATTCAGTAAGAAAAATTTGCAAGAGATTCTTCAAATTTGCATCATCATCATTTTAAATCGCAAGAGATTCTTCAATTCTACACTCATTTTCATCATTTTATTTGCAAGAAATTCTTTAAATAAAGCACTTAATTATTCTTTGAAATTCACAAGAGATTTTTTGAATTTTCACTCATCAAAAAATATTAATTCAAAACATCAACTCTTCATTTACTTTTATCTCAACAACTTCTATTTTCTTTCATCATGATACATGATGTCAAGTCAGTTGAGCTTCAAACAATTTATTTGCTTAAAAGCATTATCAATAGAAGAGTTTTGTAATAATTGTTTCTTTAATAACACAAGATATATACAAAAATCAAACAGTAATCACTATTACTAAACTTAAGATTTGAAGATAGTTGAAACAATAATATGTATTAACTACTTACATGAGTTGAGCATGAAGCTTCTATTTAAAAGAATGATCATTGTTATATAAATGTAGAAAAATCATGTCAAATCATTTCTGCTCTGAATGATCACTTTAATCATTTTTGAGTAAGATGAGTAAGTCAAGCATTATGCTCATCATGCTCACTGTAATCACTTCTGATTCAAGCAATCAAAGCAATCACTTCAAGACTTTGATTACTCAATGATTATTTAATTATTGCTTATTACATAATTGCATACAAGAAAATTTTAACACTAAATTCTCTTCTAAAATTTTCATCTTGAAAATCACTTTTTCTTCATATTTTCTCATCATACAATTAAAAACTTTATCTTGTGTTGCAAAGATTTTCTGAAATGTACAAGTTTTAAGTATGCTGTCATGCATTCTTATGAACATTGCAATCACTTGCAAAAGAAATGTTGTATTAACAATGAAATTGATCATTGCATCAAGTGTATGCATCTTGATCACAAGTGCAATCTTACTTTCTTAATGATGAAGTGAAAAAGAATAAAGACAGAATGCAATCATGTTCTTGATGAGTTACTGAACATTCACAAGCAGATGCAAAAAATCTTCGCGAAAGCTATTTATTTGCAAAATCAATTTATGTTTTTAAAAAATAAGAAATAAATGATGATTAAATGAAAGTTTCAAAACATCATTAAGCTTAAGAAGAATGAAAGAAAGACTAGTAAATTATTGTTGAATGATTTTCTTTTTGACATGTTTTTTAAGCAGATTGAGATTCTATCAGACTTTGACTGACTGAGTTTCTCAACTGAAACTATCACAAAAGCATCTGACAGTTCTTAAGATTTTTCTCTGATTCTCAAGTGTTCTCAATATGTTCATAATCTTTTCACTTAACTAATCAATGAGACTGATCTTTGATATTCTGTTGATTCAATATATTTTTTACTTTGTATTCAATGTTTTGACTTTTCAAATTTATTTCTGAAGATTCTGTTTAAATTGATGTATTTGCATTTGCAAATTTCAATAAACAAATATGAAATATTAAATGTATTTTCATAAATGCTGATAAATTTAACTTATAGTTAATTAATTCTTTAATTTATAAAATTTTATAAAATTTTAACTTTGTATGATTCAACTTGTTACTTGATCTTTTTGTTTTGATGTTTCATCTTAATAAATACACTTTGTTTCTTTTCTTAAAAGTAAATTCTTTATCTCTTTTCTTATTTGCATACAGAATCATGCATTTGCTGAAAAACTGTATGTTCTTCTGTAATTCTTTCTGTAACAATTGCAATTGTTTTATTTGTAGTATAACTTTCTGAGTTAATTGTACAAATTCATGCAATTTCTTGAAAGTTTCTGACTTGAATTTGTAGTTTGCAAAGAATGATGACATGCTGATTACTTTCGTTGTTGTGCTATTGAAAGTCAACTGTGCTACTGACAGTAACTGTATTCAATCATTCTGTCTATAGTTAATATAACATCTGAGATACTGTTTCAATGTCTGATTCATTCTTTTTGTTTATTCATTCATTTGCAAATAATAAGCTGTTGACAGCTTATGATGAATTTCTAACTGATTCATCAAGAATTTTCAGAATTTCAATGTAAAGAACTTATCTTTATTTGAAATTATCTCATCTGATAATTCATGATTTGCTACAATCATTCTCAGAAATGTGTAAATTAAATCTTTTACGAATGTTGTTTTCTTGTATGACAAGAAGTATTCATACTTGATTAATTTATTTGTTATAATCAATATAAAATCATACGTTGTTTCAATAACTTTTTCTTTTGACTTAAATAGCTTGACTATAAAGTTCAAAGCTATGCTTTTTCATGCATGATTCAATATGCTGAGACTTTTTAAAAGTTCATAAAGTTTATGTCAATTATATTTTGTATAAATATACACATTGCACTTTCTAATAATATCTTTTATCTGTTTTCTCATTTTCAAAAAATAGTAAATTCTGAATATTCTTTCAATGATTTTATTCAAATTCTGATGTTCATGTATTATTAATTTATGATGATCATTTATCATTTCTTATCTGCATCTTGTTGAAACATAGATCAGATCTTGAAATGTTAGTATTTTGTTAATAATTTCAAAGTTTACGTTGTTTTTAATATTCTTTATAATATCTTACGTGACTGAATTCTTCATTAGCTTTAACTTTACTCATTTCTCAAGATTTTTATTGTTGATTTGTAAAGTAGCTACATTTTGTTTATTATAAACAATTGAATCATTCAAGTTCTCTTGTAAAATAGTCTGATTTATCTGTAATTTATCTATCATGTGATCTGCTCTTCTGCTCAAGACATCAATTTTTGAGTTTTCAAATTCTTTTCAATATTGAATTTGAAAGTTGTATGATGACAACTTCTTTGATCATTTAATCTGTCTTTAATTTAAAACTTTCATGATCATAAAGTATAGCAAATTCTTATGATTTATATATACTTGAATCTGATGTCTAAATTCTTTCAGATATACTTTTCATTGTTTGAAAAAGTTAACAATAATTAACAGCTTCTTGTCATGTATCTTATAGTTCAATTCAGCATCTGTAAGCTTTTTGCTGTGAAATGCAATAAGATGCAGATGTTTCTTATCATTTGATTGACTGATACATGCTTCAATAACTTTGTTTGACATATTTATTTCAAGCATAATGAGTTTTTCTGATTCAAACATGATCAGTATTGACTGAAAGATGAACAATTTCTTCAACTTCTTGAAAGCTTCTTCTGCTTTTTCAATTCACATGAATAATATGTTCTTTCTTGTAAGATTCATAAGTGATGAGATAATTTTGAAGTATTTTTCTATGAAACATTTATAAAAGTTCGCGAATTCTAGAAAGAATTACACTTCAATCTTTGACTTTGACATTAATTAAGTAGTAACAACTTTTATTTTCTTTAAGTTCATTCTTAAATTCTGAGACGTGATTATGAATCTTAAAAACTGTACATTCTGTATATGAAATTTACTTTTTTCTGACTTGATGCACAGATTGACTTTCTTCAAAGTCTGTAAAACTTTCTTAACATGTTGCACATGTTCTTTCTTCGTCTTTAAGTATACTATAATGAACTGATTCAAATAATATTATAGCAAGTTATTCACAAAGATCTGAAACATAACTGAAGCATTGATTAAGTTGAAAGACATGATCAAATACTCATAATGTTTTAGTTAAGTGCAAAAAACTATCTTTCACTCATTTTTTTCTTTAATTTATATTTAATTGAATGTTTCTGATATATTGAATTTCATAAATCACTGTGCACTCTGCAATCTATTTTGCAATTCTGCTATGAGCAATAACAAATAGCTGTTTTTAATCATGATGTTATTCAATGCTCTGTAGTTGACACATAGTTTTAAACTTTCATTTAATTTCAAAATAAACAGAATTGAGTATTCTGCTAACAACTGTGATTCTTTAATGAATTTTTTTCACATGTTCTCTTTCAGATATTGTTGCAAAGCATTAAGTTTCTCTGTCAACAATGAATAAATGAACTGTTTCATGAGTTTCTTGTCATCAACAAGCTTAATCTTGTGATTTCATGATTAATGTTTAAGTAGTGTCTTCTGATCACTTTCTTTCTCAAATAAAATCTTATATTTCTGATATTCTTTAAAAATAATAGCGATAATGAGATTCTTCAAGTGATCACTCTGAATCTCTTTACTTCATAACATCTGTGCATCATTGATTTCTCTGAACTCTTCGCGCATTTCTTCGCTCATCATGATGAATATCTTCACATTTTATAATGACTTCAATATTGAGTGCAATTGCGTTGCTTCTGTATCTAGAAATGCAATTGTCTCGTTGACTCAATCAATCATCAAATTGATCATACAAAGTCATGATATGTTTAGAACTATATTGCTATTTGACTGCTGTTAGAAGTCAGCATAGAGCGAGTCATATGAGTGTAATGTAACGAGTATATAAATGCTAAGAAAGAAAAGTATCTAGAAGAGAAGAATCGACTATCTATATGACTCAGAAGAACATAAGCTAACTCTGAATAGAGTTGACTTCGAAACAACTCGATAGCTTAGTGACGAGCGATCGATGATAGTCAGAAACATAGTCATCAACATAGTCATCAACATAGCTATCAACATAGATGCGTAGTTAGAATCGTAACAGTATTTTCTCTCTTCAATGATTCATGTTTGCATGAATGTATTTTCTTAGCCTTGTGTAGAATCGAAATGTCTATTGTAGCAGACTAGCTATGTAGAGAGAAATCGACTTGCTTAGCGAAGAGATCGACTATTGACTAATGTCATTGAAGCAGACTCACTAGAAGAGAATCGACTAGCTTATTGAAGAGATCGATTGTGATCGTGTCATTGAAGCAGACTCACTGCTGATTCAGATCTACTACATAGTAGAGCTTGTTTCGTTCGTTGATTGACTCAATCAAGAGATCAATCATTGTTCGTCTTTGTAGCAGACTCACTAGTTGCACGTGAACTCGATAACGAGTCAGATTCACTGATAGATAGAGCGATGAGAGTGAGTAAATCATTGCATTGAGAATGTTGTTGAAGCAGACTCACTGAGATTTCAATATAGAAACAAGCTCAAAGATTTGCTTGTTGTTGAAGACATTATCGTGTCATTGTAGCAGACTCACTAGTTGATACAGAAACACGAGGTAGATCGATTCGCTGATAGGTAGAGCGATGAGAAGATCATCGCATTGAGAATAGATGTCATTGAAGCAGACTCACTAGTTGCACGTGAACTGATAAACGAATTGATTCACTGATGAGTAGAACGATGAGAAGATCATCGCATTGACGATGCCTTTGAAGCAGACTCACTAGTTGCACGTGAACTGGTAGGCGAATCGATTCATTGATAGATAGAGCGATGAGAAGATCATCGCATTGACGATGTCATTGAAGCAGACTCACTGAGGGTTTGCTTCTCGAGATAGAGACTTCACGCAGTTCTATGACTGATCTCGTTTGATTATTCAACAAATTCGAAGAATCTCTTGCGAATCTGAATGAACGATTAATTCGCTGATCTTTGACCTAGTCGAATGATTTCAATCGTTTGTTTATACTCACTGATCAGCGCACGAGTTCGAATCTTTTGTTTATTCTCGCTGAATCAGCTCACGAGAAAAGAAAGATGAATGCTGCTGCACGAACGCAAGTCGTTAGATCAAAGTCGATAGAGGGTTGAAGAACTACTAGCAGAAGCACTCGAAGAAATCAATGCAGATTATTTCACTTCGTCTGTAATGAAGAAGCATTTATATAATGTTAAAGATCAGCATAGAGCGAGTCATATGAGTGTAATGTAACGAGTATATAAATGCTAAGAAAGAAAAGTATCTAGAAGAAAAGAATCGACTATCTATATGACTCAGAAGAACATAAGCTAACTCTGAATAGAGTTGACTTCAAAACAACTCGATAGTCTAGTGACGAGTGATCGATGATAGTCAGGAACATAGTCATCAACATAGTCATCAACATAGCTATCAACATAGATGCGTAGCTAGAATCGTAACAACTGCTTTGTAACATTTAAACGTAACTTTTCTCAATGTCATTCAAGTCTCAAATGAATGAATCAAGTTTCTTGATTTATTAGTTCATTATTGTACTTTATGAATGTTTCATTAAAGTTTTGCAAATTGTAAGATTCTTTCTTCTTCTACATAAATATTTGCGCTTTTCTAACAAATTTTGAAAATATGTAATTTCTTGTGCAGTCACTGTTTATGAATATTCATGCTGCGTGATCATTAACTTTAACTCAAACTCATAACTGCAACAAGTTATTAATGAAGATAAATATGCTTTTGATTTTTGATCTTTGACTAAACTTCTTCAATGATTTATTAATCAAAAAGTCTTTTAGTTTTTTGAACTAGAAGTTTCTTTCTTCAATACTTGTTTTATGTACTGAAATTAATTTGTATCACGATTCTAGTCTTCGTCTGATTTCATTCTAATCGAGTCTAGCACAGAGCTGAGAAACACACATATAAGAATCGAGTTCTTTTCTGTAGATACTTTTCTTTCTTAGCATTTATCTATTAGTTAAATGACATTTCTATGACTTGCTCTAGATCGATTTCTAACAGTAGATAAATGCTAATCAACTACTCTGCTATCGACGTGTAGATGATACGAAATAATCTACTTCGTTTATTCAGAAAATTCGCAAGAAATTCTTTGAATTACTTTCATCAAAACACATCTTCAAATTTACTCAAATTTACTCAAATTTATCAAAACAATCACTCAATCAAATCTATCTATCTATCTTTCTCACAATGACACACGACTTCAAATCAGTCGAGTCACAAACAGCTCATCTGCTTAGAAGCACTGCTAGCAGACGCGTTTTCATTATTTCTTTTGATGCTTCAGCTGAATCTCAGAATGTCACTATCTCATGAAACATCAACACAAGTCAACAACTTCATCAATGAACTCATGATCAGTTGAATGAGATCATCAAGATGTTGATCGAGCTAAGAGATCAACGAGACATGACTTTGAAACTGAACAAGCAGTGAATCGTTGTTCAAGTTGAACATGACAAGAGATTGAATCAACTAGAGATCAAACAGATGATTATAAACACTCTAGAAGAGACAAACAAACACTATCAAGAGAAGATGTTGAATCTCAAGAATAAACTCAAAAAAGTATCACATTCAGCGAATCAGTCTCGATCTCGTCAATCTACTGAATCTCGAGTTTCTACGAAATCTTTACCTCGTCAATCTATCGAGAATCATACTTGACGTAAGTCGTTCACTTTATTTAATAATAATCATCACAAGTCTTTCAAGTTTTCAAACTCATCTGTATTCATCGACGAGAATGAATCAACATGAGATAGCTGAAGAATCAAGATGAACGACAAGCTTCAGACAAATGTCAATCACTTCGATAATGAAAATATCTGTATTGTCTATGTAATATCTAGACTAGAAAATGATGCTGCTGAACATATCTACGCTTGACGTTGTTATGATGCTTTGCATTCTTACATCTCGATCTACGAGCTATTTGAGCATCTGAAAGAAATATACGATGAACTGAATAGAAATTGAAAGTGTCGTCGTGAGTACAACGCTTTGAGACAAACAGACAAGTCTTTCAATGTCTTCTACTTCGACTTTATGAAGCTATTCAGCTATCTTGAATACGATGATCGTATTCTGATGAACAATCTTCAGAATAAAATCAATAATCGATTGCAGAACGCTTTATCAGTCTGTTCAGAGAACTTTACTTCGCTCACTCGCTTAAGAATCTTTCTTCAGAGTGTGAATAATAAACAGCGAGTCAACTATCAGCTACGCAGTCAGCTTCGCACTATCATCGTCAAAGTCACTGTCGTACCTGATAAATGCGCTGCTACTTCATTGTCAGCAGTGATGACTTCGATAATCAAATATATCAAGTTGACTATCTTTTTTATCTCTGAGTCAGTCAGATCATCTATCATCTGCTATATTTGCAAGATCTCAGATCACTTATTCAAGAACTGCTCTCAGAACAAGATCAACATCTCGACATCTCATGCATTCATCTCTCGTCTACATGAAATCATCATTTCGAAGAATAAAGAGAATAAGAAAATGTCTTTTGAGAACAGCGAGACAAAAAACTAGAGACTTTCATCAAAGACGCGATGAAAGATGTGTTAATTTCTTCAACGATAAGCATGTCAGATGATTCTTTTGCTTCTGAATCTTTGATTACTGAATGTGTACTTTCTAGCAATGAAATTAGTTACTCATTAAAGTCATTGATAAACATTGAAGCTGCTGACTATTCATTCATTGATGAAGTGATCACGCAGATTGTTTGTGATCAGTTGCAAATCGAGTCTCTGACTTTGATCAAAGCGAAGTCAATTCGAGAATTTGACGATCATTATGCTAAGAAACTCATTACTCATGTCATCTATTCAAATCTGACTGTTCAGAATCATACGATTGACACAGCTTCTATGTTGATCACTTGATTAGATCAACATCAAATGATTCTTGAAAAAACATGAATGAACAAAATCAATCTAGTAATAAATATGCAAATCGATTTTCTTCGATTTTCGAATTTCATTTCTAGTCAGAAATCAATTGTTCCACTCTCAAGTCATAAAACAATCACGAAACAGAAGAGCTTGACTTTTACTCATATATTGAAGAGATCTTTCACTTTCGTTACATCTCAATTCAGTCAGAAATCACTCTCTTTCAGTCAAAAGAAGAGCTCAACTGAACAGTTAAAATCGCGTGACGCGACTTTAACTAACGTCAAAATTTCTAAATCAACGTCAGGTTCAACGAACATAGCAATAATAGAGACAGCAACATATAAAATGTTTAGTCAAATGTTCAGATATCAAGATCTTTGCTGTTATCATCTTGAAAATCGATCGACTCATAACTACAGCTGAAAACAAGTCTGAAGAAGTGAATCTGCATGAGCTTTTTCACGCTGAAGTTCTCGAGCAAGTCAAGATCAAGCTTTTCTCTGAATATCACGACTATCTAAACATCTTCGATTGAGCAATGATTGATCAGCTATTCTTGCATCGTTTCTACGATCACAAAATTGAGTTGATTGATGAAGAAACATTCTCGCGAAGCAGACTATATCAGATGTTCAATCACAAGCTTCAGAAGATAAAGAAGTATCTGATCAAACATCTGAACAAAGAGTTCATTTTCTTCAGCTTCGCATCATACATCTCGCTCATCTTGTTCGCTGAAAAGAAAGACGAAAGTCTGCGTTTCTGCGTCGACTACAGAAAGCTCAATGCTTTGATTAAATGAAATCACTATTCTTTGCTCTTGATAAACGAAACTCTCGCTCGTATACAAGAAAGCAAATATCTGACTCGATTGAACATCATTGTTGCGTTCAATAAACTACGCATGCATTCAGATAGCGAAGATTTGACTATCTTTATTATCTTCTTCGACTCATACAAATATCATGTAATGCTCTTCAAATTAATCAACGAATCAATGTTCTATCAACACTATATGAACGACGTGTTGTTCAAATATCTATATCAGTTTTGTCAGATCTATCTAGATGACATTATCATCTACAGCAAGATCTTGAAGAAACACAAGCGACATGTACGATTAATCTTGAATAGACTACGAGAAGCTGATCTACAGATAGACATCGATAAATGCGAGTTTCATGTTCAGAAAATCATCTTTTTAGAACTTTTGATGTCAATCGAGAAACTTAAGATGAATTTACGAAAGATGCAAGCAGTCGTTGATTGATCTACACTCAATAATCTCACTCAGATGCAGTTCTTCATTGACTTCTGCAATTTCTATCGACGCTTCATCAAGAACTTTTCGAAGATTGTTCGTTCAATGATTCAACTCATTCAAAAGAAGATCATATTTGAATGAAATGAGACTTGTCAGACTGCATTCGACCACATGAAGAGATGTATGACTGAGACTTCTAAACTTCATCACTTTGATCAGACTTGTGAGACTATTCTGAAAACTGACTCATTCAACTACGTAAACGACGAAGTTCTCTGTCAATATGATGACGAAGAAGTACTACATTCAATTGCTTTCTATAGCAAGAACATGTCTTCTGCTGAGTGCAACTACGAAATATATGATAAGAAACTGCTGATTATCATTCGAGCATTTGAGCATTGATGACTCAAACTGAAGTTGACTGACATTTCTATCAAGATGTTCATCGATCATCAAGCGCTCATTTCATTGATGAAAGACAAGAAGCTGAGTCGATGACAGATGCGTTGAATTCAGAAGCTAGCTGACTTCAACTTCAAGATAATGTATCGATCTGACAAACAGAACACTAAGATCGATGCATTAACTCGTCGAGCTGACTTCATGTCTAGAGATCTCGACGATGAACGCATTCAATATCAAAGAACTACTATTCTGACATTAAATCAAATGAAGATCGTTGATCTAGAGAAGAATAATGATCAATCAATCTATAAACAAATTCTTGAGACTAATGAGATTGACGAGAATTGTACGCTACTTCGCGAAGCAATAACAAGAGACGAAGCACAATGCAAAGACATCAAGCTGAAGAATTGTTGAATTCAGAATGAAATCTTATACAAAGACAGTCAGTTATGAGTCTCGTTCAATGAACTTCTGCAAATAAATCTGATTCGTGAGATGCATGATCAATTCTCAATAGATCATCTCGATATTCTTAGAACGATGAAGATCATCAAACGAAACTACTATTGATCATCTATGCGAAAAACGATAGATCGATATATTCGAAACTGCTATGTATATCAACGTTCAAAGACATCAAGAGATAAATCAAATGACTTGCTTCAACTCTTATCTATATCTGAACAGCGATGACAGAACATAGTCATGAACTTCATTATTGATTTATCTGATTCGTACAACTACAACGTCATTCTGACTGTCATCTGCAGATTGTTGAAAGAAAGACATTATATTTCTTGCATCACTGATGATGAGAATACTACAGTCGAAAAGACAGCTGAAATGTTGCTTCAATGAGTATATCAAACTCACGATTTATCAAGCTTCATTGTATTCAATCGAGATTCTCAGTTCATCTTCATTCTCTGAAAGTCTCTTTGCAAATGACTGAGCATTTCTCTTCGATTGTTCATCGTCTATCATTCTCAGATCAACGATCAAAGCGAACGAGTCAATCAGAATGTCGAGCGATGTCTTTGTTCTTTCTGTTCATATATGCAGAACGACTGATCTAAGTGACTACTCATGATCAAGTTTGTCAACAATAACGTCTTGTTCTCAATCATCTTCTTGACTCTCTTCTTCATGAACAAGAACTTTCATTCTTGTATGAGCTTCAATTCTGACATCATCGAGTATGAAAGCATTCGCGAACGACTGCAGATCGCTCGAATCGAAGATATATTCAATCACATGAATAAGACACTGATCTTCGCTCGCGAAGCTCTGATCAAAACACGAAAACAAATGATGAATCAAGCTAACAAGCATAAAAAGAAGATCAATTACAAGATCGAATCAAAGATGTTTCTGAACGAATGAAACATCATTACAGTGAGATTTTTCAAAAAATTAAATGACAAGATGCTCGACTCTTTTCAGATCATCGATCTCATCAACTCATTCTATAAATTGAAACTATCTGAGACTATGCATATACATGATGTATTTCATTCAGAGCTTCTTCGTCTCGTCGTCAATGACTCTCTGTCTGATCAGAAGAATGAACTCTCGAGATCAATAGTGATAAACGATGAAGACGAATGAAAAATCAATGATATACTGAACTTTCGACGCTATAGAAGATGACTTCAATATCGAGTCAAATGAAAGAGTTATGACAACAATCTCAACTGATATAACGCTGATGACGATGAATTTATGAATGCTCAAGAGATGATTGACGACTTTCATATCAAATATTCAAGAAAAGCGCATTAAGAAACAACATTCATGCGAACATGAATAGTCAAGAAAGAAAAGTAATGTCACGATTCTAGTCTTCGTCTGATTTCATTCTAATCGAGTCTAGCACAGAGCTGAGAAACACACATATAAGAATTGAGTTCTTTTCTGTAGATACTCTTCTTTCTTAACATTTATCTATTAGTTAAATGACATCTCTATGACTCGCTTTAGATCAATCTCTAACAATTTGAATTGATCTTCTTAAGTGAATATTTCTTTGAATCATACAAATCAAATCTCTTTCTGATGACTTTTATCATCTGTTTAAGCTTTCTGAATATATGATCTTCATCAAAAAGTACATATTCTTCTTGCTTAATGAACTTGACTTCTGTGAGTGACTTTTTCATGACTATGTCATGATATTAAATGTTTTTGCATGATGCAATCAACTCATCTTGCATAATGTTATAAATAACTTGATGTATATCATTCTTGATTTGTTGCATTCACTGTGAAAAATCTTTCTCTTTCTGCTTAAAGAGAATGTACAATTCATTGTACATGCTTATAAAGCTTGCTTGACTTGTGAACTTTTTGAAATCTTTCTTTACTTCAAGATGATTTTCTTCATGATTGAAAGCATCATCTGTCATGATAGTGAATGTTCATAGAATTTTGCTAAGTCGACTTTCTTCTTCAACTGCTTAATGAATAGCTTCTTTAATGCTGTTCAATCTGTTCAAGTCATATGCTTCACTGTTGAGAATCTTTGATTTCATGATCATAATGAATGAACTTTCATCATTATTCTCATCATGCACTTTTGATTGATGATGAATTGCTGTGTAAAAATGATTCTTTCATGAAAGTTTTAAATATTATTCAGAATCTTTCTTATTACTCAAATGAGTGCAACAGTTATTCTTGTAACATGTTATTTATGACAACACTTAATGCTTATCTTTCTGATCTTTTTTTATTGCTGCAAAAGATCTGTCTTGCTTATCATAAAACTTTAACTTGTTCTTGTACTTGTTCTGAGTACAATCTTTGAAGTAGTGATCTAGCTTTTTACATATGTAACATGTCTTGCTTTATTGAACTGTTTTATCACAAGCATTCATTAATATCTTTCAAGTTGCATCTATCTTCATAAATTGAGAATCATAGTATGATTATCATCATCTCTTCTTAAACTTTCAACTTAATATTATTGACATAGTCAATTCTTTATCTTTTTTCAGATGTTTCTTATACTGTTTGTTATTGATGATCATCACTCTGAATATCATTTTCTGCAAGTCAGAAAGTTTATTAATTTTAGTGATTTCATTCTTGACTTTCTCTCGTAGTTTCTGATAGAACTGACTGATGAAAGCTGCATTATTTCATTTCATATTCATTACAATATGCTGAAAGCTGATTGAATAAGTTGCTGCGAAGATTTTCTGTCACAGATTGTACAACTGTCATTCTGCTGTACATTTCTTGTCAATGTCTTCAAATACTCTTCTTAGACATTTCTTAAACATCTGAGAATTACGAAATATTATGTTGATTTTTTCTTCTCATTTCTTTAATTTCTTCTGCAGATAATTCATTAAATAGTGATGAAATTATGTGAGTGCATTATTTTTTAAATAAATGAATGCAAAAAGTACTTTGTTCTTGATGAACTTGAACTGAAATGAGTATTGTTTGATGTATAACTTTATCTGTACTAGATATGCTTCAAGTTTATTTCAATCATCATGATACAAGTTCAATGTTGAAATCTTGATCTTATTTGTGCTGAAGATGCTTGCTTCTTGACTGAGCATGACTCATTCTGACTGACTAAACATGATTGAAAGAAATGAACATCTCTGATATCTTGTAAAAGAATGATGCTTAAAGTGTAATGATTGTTTCTTTAACAACATAAAATATATACAAAGATTAAACAGTAATCATTATTACTAGACTTGAAATCTGAAGATAGCTGAAACAATAATATATATTGACTACTTACATAAGTTAAGCATGAAGCTTTTATCTAAGAGAATGATCATCATTATATAAATGTAGAAGAATCATGTCAAGTCATTTCTGCTCTGAATGATCACTTCAATCATTCTTAAGCAAGATGAGCAAGTTGAGCATTATGCTCATCATGCTCACTGTGATCACTTCTGATTCAAGCGATCAAAGCAATCACTTCAAGACTTTAATTATTCAATGATTATTTAATCATTGCTTATTACATAATTGCATATAAGAAGATTTTAACAAGTTTCACTTTTACTCATTGATGCTTCAGTTGAAGCTGAGAAAGCTGTCATTGCATAAAACATAAACATTGAAGAACAACTGTTTCATTGAGTCAGCAATCAATTCAACAAAGTTATCAATATGCTGAACAAGTTTCAAAGTCAGTGAAACTTAATTTTACAACTCAATAAACATTGACTTTTTGTACAAGATGATCACAAAAAGAAAGCAAAACAACTAGAAGTCACTTTTGATAAATATAATGAGTTAGAGAAAAAGATCAATCAGTTACAAAATGAGCAATTAAACTTCAGAGCAAAACAACGTCAAGCTGATTGATTTATGTCTCATTAAGATACTCAGTCAGCTGAGTAATGAATCAATCAGAAAGTTAAATGAAGCTCAACTTTCAAAACTCACTTTCAATGAGAATCTTTTACTTTATCTGAAAATGAGAATGATCATCACAAGTTCATTAAGCTTTTAAATTCACTCATTTTCATTGAAACAGATGACTTTATCTAAGAGACATGAAACATCAAAATAGCTGACAAGCTCAATGTTAATACAAATCATTACTTTACTGAAAAGATTCATATTGTATATATGATTTTCAGACTAAAAGATGATGCTGATCAGCAAATTTATGCAAAGCATCATGTTAATACTTTCTCACTTTATTAATCACTATCAAAGCTACTGAAACATCTGAAAAAAATTTATGAAGATCAGAATTTGATTTGAAAGTGTTATCATGAATATGTTGCTTTGAAGCAGCTCAACAAGCTCTTCAGCTCTTTCTATTCAATATTCACTAGAATATTCAACTTTCTGAACTACAATAATATCATTCTGATGAACAACATTCAGAATAAAATCAACAATCATCTTCAGAATGCATTGTCAGTTTGTCTCATAAAGTTTAGCTCACTTAATAAGCTTAAAATCTTTCTTCAAGATGTAAATAACAAACAACAAGTTAATTATTAACTACGTGATGAGCAATGAACAGTCAAATTGATAGCAGCTTCGAAAAAACGTTTTGTTTCTTCATCAACATCAACTTCAGTCTTGATTACTAGTTATGTTCAACTCATTACTTTTTTCACTCTTGAATCTGAATGATCAAGAATGTTAATCATTTGCTTCAACTGCAAAGTATTAAGTCATCTTTCAAAAAACTGTTCTCAGCTGAAGACTAGTACTTTAACATCTCATGCATTTATTTCTTGTCTCAATGAGATCATCATGTCAAAAGAAGAGAAGAAATTATTTACAGAGAAATTAAAGAATGAGACAAAAAACTAGTGACTTTCATCAAAGATGCAATGAAAGATGTGTTAATTTCTTCAACAATGAGCAGCTCAGATGATTTTTTTGCTTCGAAATCTTTGACTATTGAATGTATACTATTTAGCAATGAAATTAGTTACTTATTAAAGTCATTGATTGACACTGAAGCAGTTAACTATTCGTTCATTGATGAATTAATCGCGCAGAATATTTATAATTATTTGCAAATTGAATCTTTATCTTTAATCAAGTTCAAATCAATAAGAAGATTCAATGATCATTATGCAAAGAAGCTCATTACTCATGCAATTTATTCAAATCTGACTGTTTAAAATCATATGATTGACACAGCTTCTATATTAATCACTTGATTAAATCAATATTAAATGATTCTTGAAAAAACATGAATGAACAAAATCAATCTAGTAATTGATATGCAAATCGATTTTCTTCAATTTTCGAATTTCACTTCTAGTCAGAAATCAATTGTTCTATTCTCAAGCAATAAAACAATCATGAAACAGAAGAGCTTAACTTTTACTCAAATACTAAAGAGATTTATCTCTTCTGTCATCACTCAACTCAGCAAGAAGTCATCTTCATTCAATAAAATCATGAAATCATCTAGTTTAATCAACTTCACTTCATCTTTCAATTCAATGAACATAGCAATGATAAAGACTGCAGCATATAAATCACTAGTCAAATGATTAAATGTGACTACTTTCGTGATTATCATCACGAAAATCGATCGACTTCTAAAAACAGCTAGAAATAAATCAGAAGACGTAAATCTACAAGAGTTGTCACATGAAGAAATCTTGAAAGAAGTCAAAGCTAAGCTTTCTTTGAAATATCATGACTATCTAGACGTGTTTAATCAAGCGATGACTGATTAACTACTCTCTCATCATTTTTATGATCATAAAATAAAGTTAATTAACAAGAAAATATTTTCTTGAAGTCATCTTTATCATATGTCTGATTACAAGCTTCAAAAGATGAAGAATTATCTGATTAAGCATCTGAATAAAGACTTTATATTCTTTAGCTTAGCTTCATATGCTTCGCTCATACTATTCATTAAAAAGAAAGACAATAGCTTGCATTTCTGCATCAATTACAGAAAGCTCAATGCTTTGATCAAACAAGATCACTACTCTTTGTCATTAATAAACGAGACTCTCGCTTGTATACAAGATAGCAAATATTTTACTCGATTGAACATCATTGTCATCTTCAACAAACTGCATATGCATTCAAGCAGCAAACATTTAACTATCTTTATCATCTCTTTTGATTTCTACAAATATCATGTGATGTCTTTTGAATTAATCAACGATTCGACTTTCTATCAACACTATATGAACAACGTGCTATTTAACTATCTTCATCAGTTTTGTCAGATTTATCTAGGTGATATTATCATTTACAGCAAAACATTGAAGAAACATAAGCAACATGTATGATTGATTCTACATAGACTACAAGAGACTGATCTTCAGATGAATATAAACAAGTGTAAGTTTCATGTTCAGAAGATCTTCTTTCTGAAACTATTACTATTCATTGAAGAACTAAAGATGAATCTCAGAAAAGTACAAGCAGTAATTGAATGATTTACTTCTACAAATCTCACTCAGATGCAGTTCTTCATTGACTTTTGCAACTTCTATCAATGTTTTATAAAGAACTTTTCGAAGATTGTTCATTCTCTGATTCAACTAACTCAAAAAGAAATGATATTTGAATGAGATTAAGCTTGTCAAATGATCTTTGATCATATGAAGAAATGAATGATTGAAGTCTTTATTTTTCGTCATTTTGATCAGAATAGAAGAACTATTCTTGAAACAGACTCATTCAACTACGTCAATGATAATATACTTTCTTAATATGATGATGAAGAAACATTGCATTCAATGATTTACTACAGCAAGAATCTGAGTCTCACTGAGTGCAATTACAAGATTTATGACAAGAAATTACTAGTAATCATTCAAGTCTTTAAACATTGATGATCTGAGCTGAAATTGACTGAGTTACTCATTAAGATGTTTACTGATCATCAAGCTTTAACATCATTAATGAAAGATAAAGAGCTAAGTAAACGTTAAATGTGCTAAATACAAAAGCTCATTGACTTCAACTTTAAAATCATGTATTGCTCAGATAAATAAAACATCAAAGTCAATGCATTGACTCATTAAGTCAATTCAGTTTCTAGAAGTTTCAAGAATGAACAATGTTACTATCAATGAACTACAATTCTTACGTTGAATTGAATGAAAATTGTTGATTTAAAGAAAAACATTGATGAATTAATCTATAAACAGATTCTTGAAATCAATGAAATCAACGAGAATTGTACGCTACTTCATGAAGTCATATTAAAAGATGAAGCTCAATATGAAGATATTAAATTAAAAGATTGTTGAGTTCAGAACGAAATACTATATCGAGATGATCTTCTATGAGTTTTCTTTGATGAGCATCTTCAAATAAAGTTAATTCAAGAAGTTCATGATCAATCTTTTATTAATCATCTTGAAATTCTCAGAATGATGAAGATCATAAGAATATACTACTATTGATCTTCAATGCAAAAGACAATAAGTTAATATATTCAAAACTGTTATATTTGTTAGCAATTAAAGATTTCTCAAGATAAATTCAATGAACTACTACATTCTTTACTCATACTTGAACAGCAATGAAAAAACATAATCATGAACTTCATCATTGACTTATCTCTTTTGAAAGACAAAAACATCATACTAACAATGATATATAAATTAACAAAGAAATGACATTATATTTCTTGCTTCACTGATGATGAGAAAATCACAGCAGAAAAAACAGCTGAGCTAATGCTTCAGTGAATATATCAAATACATGATTTACTCAATTTTATTGTTTTGAATTAAGACTCTTAATTTATCTTCATTTTATGAAAGTTGCTTTGCAAAAGACTAAACATTAATTTTCAACTCTTTACAGTTTATCACTCTCAAATCAATGATCAAAGTGAATGAATTAATCAAAACATTGAAAAATATCTTTAATTCTTTTGTTTGTACATGCAGAATGACTGAGCTAAGCTACTATTCATGATTGAGTTCATCAACAATAATGCTTTGTTCTCAATTATCTTCTCAACTTCTTTCTTTCTAAACAAAGACTTTCATTCTTGTATGAGCTTTGAACTTAATGTCATCAAATATGAAAGTTTTCGTGAAAGTTTGCAAATGTTATGAACATGTCTGAATCGATCAGAGTTCAGATCTAACTTTAATCAATTTGATTAAAGCAAGTCATGACGCTATGTCTAGTTTGAATCTAGCGCACTTCTTCGAGTCATTCTCAGCACTTCTTTTCGTTTGTTCAGCACTTTCTTCATTCACTTCTTTCATTATTCTTTTAGACAAACACATCTGATCTATTACATCACATCTGTATCAAGCCTAGCGCAGTCTCAAGTCATTATTTATAGAAGAGCTTGCACTCTTTCTCTTCTGTATTTTTAATGTCTTGTTATAGCTATCTCTAAAGAACAATACATACATATCAGCTCTGAGTCTCTTTGATTGAATGATCTAGGCATGATCTCAACATTACATTAAGAATTTCGTTTATCATACGATACAGATACTCATTACTTGTTCAATATACTCGTTCAGGCAGATCAAGTCTAAAGAAATTCGTTTACCTGATGATCGACGTAATTGAAAGACAGAACAACACTAGAAGATCTATAGAATCAACAGCGAGACTGATTGAATTGCTAGACGACTTACAGCTCATTAAGTACGCATCGTTCATCTCGATTAATAGAATCAGCGATAAAGAATCTTCGTTGATTGCTAGAGAATCAAATCGATTAAGAGAATCAATCAACTCTCAAATCAAACAACAAAAATGAATTTATCTTCTATTGTTGAGCATCACTCTTCGCTCGATCTCTTTCTTTTAAAACACTCGTTCAATTCAATCTCTTCTTTCTTTCTCATCATGTCTCATTTCTTCAAAGAGCATTTCGAAGCTTCACTCTTCATTGTCGAAGATAACGACTCATTCGCTGAAATCATAACATCTTCTATGACTATGAAAGCTTTAAAGAAACGATGCGAAGAGCTGAAAGCTAGACTACAAGCTAGAGAGATTATCTCGTCATCATCAATCTACTCTGAGCGTTCTAGATCTCAGAAAATACTCGATTCTTCGTTGTTCACTGATGAAAAGAATTCTATCTGAGAGAACTGATATGAAAAAGTTCAGAACAAGCTGAAAATCAACGTCGATCTCTTTTCAAGTGAACGAGTCAAGCTGAGCTACGTACATTTCAGATTATTCGATGATGCAGCTGAGATCATTCAGTCAAGACGCGAACGTGACTGTTTCAACTCATACAAGATCGTCGATG
>JAABUS010003238.1_pt1 | contig 27138 bp, 20 predicted proteins | sample 5560161 | NCBI WGS metagenome assembly JAABUS01 (sample SAMN10711885, study PRJNA513376) | rock metagenome | isolation source: Antarctica rocks | place: Antarctica: Victoria Land, Trio Nunatak nord | collected 2016-01-04
ACTCCCTGAATTACTCACTGAAACTATACGATTTGGTGAATAAAACGAAGTTTTGCCGGAAAAAAAGAAAGCTGTAAATCAAAGGATTACAGCTTTTTGAACGTTTTGGCATTGATTTTTGTAGCCCCGACGGGAATCGAACCCATATCTAGAGTTTAGGAAACGCCTATTCTATCCGTTGAACTACGGGGCCTTTTAATTAAAATTTATCGGATCACACTTCCGTTGGCAAATGCTTCCGAGGGTGTTGCAAAACTAAGTTTTCCTTCGGGATTTTCGGCCATTAAAATCATTCCCTGTGATAAAATCCCTTTAATCTCCCGCGGTTCTAAGTTTACTAAAATACTTACTTGTTTACCAATGATGGTTTCCGGCTCAAAATATTCGGCAATTCCGGAAACTACTGTCCGTTGATCCAAGCCGGTATCAATGCTTAGTTTAAGCAGTTTTTTTGTTTTGGCCACTTTTTCGGCAGCCAAAATTGTTCCCACGCGGATATCCAATGCGGCAAATTGCTCAAACGTGATGTTTGGTTTCACTTCGATCAAAGGCAATTTTACCTCTTCGTTTTCCATTTTTGTGTTCAACAGTTTTTGGATCTGTGCTTCAATCGGCCCGTCTTCTATCTTTTCAAACAACAGTTTTGCCTCGTTTAAAACATGTCCTTCCGGTAATAAAGTTATTGTTCCGGCACTGTCCCAGTTTTGTGGCGACAGATTTAACATGGTAAACAAAGCACCGGACCTGTATGGCAAAAAGGGCTGTGACAAAATAGCCAGGTTCGCTGCAATTTGTAAACCGATATTCAATACCGTTTGCACACGTTCCGAATCTATTTTAAACAATTTCCAGGGTTCTTCATCTGCCAGGTATTTATTGCCCAAACGTGCCAAGCTCATAAATTCGGACAATGCTTCCCGGAAACGATAGTTTTCTATAGCATTGCCGATCTTCTCCGGAAATTCTTTCAGTTGTTCAACAACTTCCAGGTCTTGTTGAGATAAAGTACCGGCAGGCATTACTTTTCCATCAAAAAATTTATGTGATAAAACAAGCACGCGATTGATGAAATTGCCGTAAATGGCCACCAACTCGTTGTTGTTGCGCGCTTGAAAATCTCTCCAGGTAAAATCATTGTCTTTTGTTTCGGGTGCAGTTGCGGTCAAAACATAACGCAGAACGTCCTGCTTCCCCGGGAAATCTTTTAAATAATCGGGCAGCCAAACCGCCCAGTTTCTTGATGTAGAAATCTTGTCTCCCTCTAAATTCAAAAATTCGTTGGCCGGAACCTGGTCGGCCAAAACATAACCGCCGTGTGCCATCAGCATCGCCGGAAAAATAATGCAATGGAAAACGATGTTGTCCTTTCCGATAAAATGCACCAGCTTGGTTCCTTCCTCCTTCCAGTAAGGTTCCCAAGATGCTTCTTTTACCGGTATATTTTTGATATAGTATGCTGCTTTTTTTTCTTCGGACAAATCAGGATTAAATAAATCTTTGGTAGCTGAGATGTAACCGATCGGCGCATCAAACCAAACGTATAAAACTTTGCCATCTGCACCTGCAACCGGCACTTTTACGCCCCATTCCAGGTCGCGTGTCATGGCGCGCGGCTGCAGACCGCCGTTCAGCCAGGATTTACACTGGCCAAAAACCGTTGGCCGCCAATCTTTATGGCTTTCTACATAAGCTTCAATTTCCGGCTGCATTTTATGCAAAGGCAAAAACCAGTTGGTTGTTTTACGCAATACAGGCGGCTCTCCGGACAAAGTGGAATGCGGGTTGATCAAATCCGTCGGGTTTAAAGAAGTGCCGCATTTTTCGCACTGATCACCGTAAGCATTTTCATTTCCACAAACCGGACAAGTGCCCACAATGTAGCGGTCGGCCAGGAACTGCTGCGCGCTTTCATCGTAATACTGCTCGGTTTCTTCTTCGGTAAAAATGCCTTTATCATACAAATCCCTGAAAAAACCAGCAGCCGTTTCATGGTGTGTTGGCGAAGAAGTACGGTGATAAATATCAAAGGAAATCCCAAAACCCCGGAAAGAATCACCGATGATTTTGTGGTATTTATCCACCACTTCCTGCGGTGTAACGCCTTCTTTTCGGGCTTTTAAAGTGATGGGCACGCCATGCTCATCAGAACCGCAAACAAAAATTACGTCTTTTTCTTTCAGGCGAAGGTAGCGCACATACGTATCAGCCGGAACATACACGCCGGCCAAATGTCCGATGTGCACCGGCCCATTGGTGTAAGGTAGCGCGGCGGTAACGGTATATCTTTTAATCTGATGATCTTCCAAAGTATTTGCGGGGATTTTTCTAATTTGCAAAGATAATCCAATTTGCCCGCTCTTAAAATCGTGCTTCAAATTATATGACTGTCCAGCCACCATATCTAAAAAAAGGCGATAAAGTTGCCATCACTTGTCCCGCAAAAAAATTGCCGAATCCCATGACGGATGCCATAACGCTTTTAGAATCCTGGGGACTGGAAGTGGTTTTGGGCGAAACCGTAACAGCTTCTTATCATCAGTTTGCCGGAGATGATGCCTTACGCGCTGCCGATCTGCAACGATTTATTGATGACGACAGCATCAAAGCTATTTTTGCGGCCCGCGGTGGTTATGGCACGATCCGGATAATTGATGATGTAAACTTTATGCCGATAAAAGAAGCACCGAAATGGATCATCGGCTTTAGCGATATTACCGTTTTGCATGCTCATGTTTTTGCTGGTTTTGGCCTACAAAGTATCCACGGACAAATGCCGATGACGATCCCGGACGGATCAGCAGCATCTCTTCAAACTTTAAGAAAAGCTTTATTTGGAGAAGATTTCGGTTACACATTCTCCGCAGAAAAACTAAACCGCACTGGTGAAGCACAAGGGATTTTAGTTGGCGGAAATTTAACTTTACTGGTGGCTGTTTCTGGTTCGGTTTCTGATTTTGATTATGACGGGAAGATTTTGTTTATAGAAGATGTGGGCGAATATTTATATTCCGTTGATCGTTTGATGCGCACTTTAAAACGCGCCGGAAAGCTGAAAAACTTGGCTGGTTTGATGGTTGGCGGGTTTACAGAACTGAAGGACAACGAAATACCTTTCGGGCAAACTGTAGAAGAAATCATTTTTGAAGCGGTAAAAGAATATGATTATCCGGTTTGTTTTGGTTTTCCTGCGGGACATATTCCCGACAACCAAGCTTTGATCTTTGGAAAAACACTAAATTTAGCTGTGCAAAAACAGCATACCAACGCTAACTATATTTAACATGGCAGTCTTTGAAAAATTAGGAACTTATAAAAATTTCGGATTACTGGTGATCCGCATCGGTTTAGGGATTATGTTCATTTATCATGGCGTGCCGAAACTTTCCGGCGGACCGGACCATTGGGAAAAACTGGGCGGCGCGATGAAAGTAGTCGGTATCAGTTACGCGCCTGCTTTCTGGGGGTTTATGGCTGCCGTTACCGAGACTTTTGGCGGATTGCTGCTGATGATTGGTTTAGTATTTCGGCCGGTTTGTATCTTACTGATCATCAATTTAAGTATTGCTGGGTTGATGCAATTTAGCAAAGGCGGCGCCCTGGAAGCTGCTGCACATGCAATAGAAGATGGCATTGTGTTTTTGGGTTTGCTATTTATTGGCCCTGGTTTGTATAGCGTGGATAAAAAATGAGTTGCAAATGGCTGCCGGCTGTATTTTTATTGTTTTTCAATTTGAAAGGAAGCAGCCAGAACGGTCGGTTAAAAGGGGATTATGCCGAAGCGATAAACCTCAACATCAACCAAAAATATATTTTTAAAAACCCAGCCCTTGGCTTTGGCCGGCAGCAGGAATATCCCAAAAAGAAGAAAAGGGCAAGCTACCTTTTTGAAAAAGAAAGAAATACAGCCTGGTTTAGTTTAGCTGTCCCTGCTGATGGTTTTCTCACTTTTGAAATCTCCCCGGTTTCTGGTAAGGACGATTACGACTGGATGCTTTTTAAAGAGAAAACAATCAATCCGACTGAAAATACCATTGATTACAACCAGCCAATCCGCACAAACAATAGCCGAAACGATTTTTCTATCAGCGGAAAAACGGGCTTGAAAGATGGTTTTGCAGATTTTTTCACTTCTCCCGGATTTAGGAAAAGCTTCTCTAAACCAGTTGCTGTACACCAAGGCGAAAATTATATTTTGGTGGTCGATAATATTTATCCCGGCGGAAAAGGGTTTGCGTTTGTTTCTGCTTTGCAAAATACGTTGCCTTCGCAAGTTCCTGCAGTAGCTGTTTCCGGAATTATTACCGATAAACAAAGCATGGTGCCCATTACTGCTACCCTAACTGTGGAAGATGCAGCCGGCAAAATTGTAGCCACCACCGTTTCCGATTCTTTAACAGGAAAATACAGCTTTAAAATTCCTGCGGAAAGCAAATGTACGGTTGCCATCAACAAGAAAGGCTATGTTTTGCTTAATGATTTTTTGCCGGTAAAAACAGTATCAATACCACAAAATTTTCAACTGGGAAAACTTAAATCCGGTGCGCGTATTATTTTTTATACCATTCGCTTTTTTCCAAACAGCGCGGTTATCGTAAATGCTTCCGGAACAGGTTTAAATTGGTTACTATATTTTTTGCAAGAAGAAAAGAACTGGAAAATACAGATCATTGGCCATACCAATTCCAATATTTTTGCTGATGAGCATTATTTGCAGCAGTTGTCCGAAAGGCGGGCCTGGGCCGTAAAAAACTTTCTGCTTCAGCATAGTATTGCTAATGACCGGATGCGCTGCTTTGGTTTGGGCGGAAAAAACCCTCTTTTTGACAATAAAAAACCCGAAGAAGCGGTTAAGAATCTTCGGGTTGAGGTTGTGCTGGAAAGGTGATTTATTCTTAAACCAATAATGTTTAATTTAATATCCCGGATTTTGCTGTGCAGCCAGTACCGGATTAGCGCCAGTTTCTAAAGACGGTATCGGGAATAAAAATCTAAAATTAGTATTGGGCAAGGCAACAAATGATTTTGCTCCTGTATAAGGTACACCAGCAGTATAGGTTGCAAATGTTGCTGTAGCGTAACTAACTTTAGCAGGTACTCCGCCATAGCCAAATGTTGCATCGTAGGCTAAACGGTGTATGTCAAACCAGCGTTTGCCTTCGCACAAAAACTCAATACGGCGTTCGTCTAAAATGGATTGTATTAATGCATTGCCTGTAGTAAAACTGGCCGCTGTGTACCGATCAGTTACCGTTGTCACCGACCTGTTTCTTACAGCATTCAACAATGCAAATGCATTAGGACTTAAAGCTGTAGTGCGAGCATATGCCTCAGCTACGTTCAATAATACTTCAGCATAACGAATAATCGGATTATAATCAGTAAGTGTTACTGGATCTTTGTACTTACTGGTAAAGTAAGACTTTCCATCATTGGTGCAAAGTAGTGTACGGCGTAAATCATTGATTTTCCAAAACGGCATATCCCAAATAATTGGTGAAATGGCAATCAGGCCACGACCTGGCGATTTGGAATACATGGTACTGATTGAGCCATTCGTACCGGCATTACGGGTAGTTGAATGTTCAATTGAAAACATCGATTCCGAATTTCCGCCATTAGCAGCTACACTTGCAAAAGGGCCATCGGGCGAAGTGGTTAAGCCATAGGTTCCGTAACCTACAGGCGCGCTAAAAGGAGCAGCAGCAGTGCTTGTACCTAATTTCGCGCCTTCTGTTATTACACCAGCATAATCGCCCATATCAAGCTTTACTCTAGTTTTAATACCAACAGCGGCGCCTTTAGTTGCACGGGTAATTTTTAAGCTTCCGGCTCTGGTTGAAGGTAAGTTTGTTTCTGCAAAATCAAGGTCAGTTAAAATTTGAGTATAAACATCTTTAACTGTAGCACGGCCTTTTACTTTCGCTTCATCTACACGCGCAGGCGTATTAATAGCAGTTAGCTGTAACGGAACACCTGGTGATGCGCCTGCTGCTGCGTAAGGTTGTGCAAAATGGATTAGTAATTCGTGATAAGAAAGTGCTCTTAAAAAACGGCACTCACCCTCATAAGCCAATTCATCAGTAGCTGTAATTACACCGCTTGATACGGCTCCCTGCAAACCTTCAATTACCACATTTGCACGGTTAATAGTAGCATATAACGATGTCCATAATGCCGTATTGTTACCCGTTGTCGGATCATAAGTGTTACCGTAAGTGATTAGGTAAAATGACGGTACCGCAATTACATCTTCGCCGCGTGCATCACCTTGTTCTGTATTAGCTGCACCAAAAGGGTAACCACGGTTCGTGCCGTCAGTATAAGGGCTTGATTGTGCTGCACTATATACCCCGGTTACAGCAAGGGCGACACGGGCAGGTGATGTAAATGCTGTTGTTTCTATAAAGCTGTTGTTAGGCTGCAAATCAGTAAACTTTTTGCAGGAACCGGCCAGTATTAGCAGGCTTAATACTGGAACTACTAATGCTTTCCGGTTATTTAAAAAATATCGTCTGTTCATCTTTATGTTATTATTTATTAAAAACCTACGTTTAAACCAAATGTAAAGGTCCGTTGTTGAGGGTTACCATTGTAATCTACGCCGACAGCAGCTGTATTAGTAGAACTTATAGCAGTGTTAGAAGAGCTTGTAGTGCTGGTTTCAGGATCAAGGCCTTTATATTTAGTAATTACAAAAATGTTTTGAGCAGAGGCATAAAATCTTATACGGCTAACTCTTAATTTGTTTACAAGGCTAGCAGGCAGTTTATAACCAATAGCAACATTATCAAGCCGCAGGTAATCACCATTTTCGACAAATCGGGTAGAGGCTTGTGAATCTAAGTTGATGAATGTACTGTTTGCAAAGTACTGTTTTGGTGTAACGCCATCTCCCGGATTAGAAACACTTTGCCATCTGCCTAAAATCTCCGTGCTGTTGTTAACAAAGTTTTGGTTTAACTGGTCAACCCGGCTTCTGTTGTAAATTTTGTTTCCGCCTGAGAACCTCAAAAACACATTTAAGTCAAAATTTTTGTACACCACACTGTTATTGAACCCACCAAAATAGGTTGGCAATATATTACCCAACACCTTGCGGTCTGCAGTAGAAGATAACGTTGGAGTAGATTTATCAGCATTAACACCTAATACTGTTGGGTTGGCCGGATCGTAATAATAGTAAGCTGAATTATTAACATTGCCCTGAATGGTTTGGCCGTTAGCTTTTAAATATAACGGAAAGCCATTTGCCGCATTCACACCCAAATACTGGTAACCATATAAAGCGTTTATAGCCTCTCCTACACGCCTTATATTATATGAACCACTGCTGATGGTTGGAAACTGATCCTGGCCATTTACCAAGGCTAAAATTTTATTATGTTGTGTACTAAAGTTAATCGTCGAAGTCCAGCTTATATCTTTTGCTCTGATAACATCGCCGCTTAATTGAATTTCTATGCCCGAATTTCTAACAGCGCCAATGTTGCGGTTAATACCATTTCCGGGAACACCTAATGATGGCGGAGTTAGTGCGAACAAAATTAAATCTTTACTGGTTTGGCGATAGTAAGCCGTTACTAAACTAACACGCCCAGCGAAGAAACTGGCATCAATACCAACATCTGTCTTTGCCTGCTTCTCCCACCTAAGTTCCGGATTACCGGTTTGATTAAACCCAATACCGCTTTGTCCGCCATAAGCAGCAGCACCATAAGTACCTAAATATGGAAATGCACCAATATCAACGTTACCTACATTAGCATAAGAACCACGGATACGAAGATCAGAAATAAAGCTCAGGGCTTTTGAAGCTTTAAAGAAAGGCTCTTCGGAAACACGGTAAGCTACTGATGCGCCAGGGAAATAACCTACACGGGTAGTTAACGGTAAATTTGATAATTTATCACTACGAATGGAACCACCAATATAATACCTGCTTTTGTAATTATAATTGATACGGCCTACGTATGATTCAATACTACGGTTAGTTAGCCCACCGGCAGCGGTTGGTGTTACAAAAGTGTTTGAAGTTATATTTTGATTAAAGAAAATGTCTGAAAGGTTAGAAACGCTGGACTGAAAGAAAGAAGTTCTTGACTTTTGAAACTCGTTAACAAGTGTAACATCTAAATTATGTGCATTGTTAAAAGATCTGGTATAATTCAGAATATTTTGCACATCAAAACTGGTTTGTGGGGTAAAAGCCTGTGATATACTACCGTTTGAACCAAAACCATCACCAGTACGGGGATCTAAGTATTGAAAATCATTAATCAATTGTTCATCTACTCCCAGTACAGTTTTGTATGTAAGCCCTTTTGCTAAATCAAGCTGGACATAAGCATTACTGATTATGCGGTAGGTTTGAGACCGGTTTTTGTTTTGTTCCAGCACAAAAACCTGGTTAGGTGTATTATCAGATATAGGTGTAAGATTAGCACCTGGGCCTAATGACCTCCTGTCGGTTGAGATATTATAGCCTGTTGGATCTGCAGGATTAAAGATGGGTACGTTGGGTAACATACGAATTGTACCATAAATATCCCCGGATAAAGAATTACCGCCAATTGCCGGACCTTGATTATCCTGATAAGTTAAACCTGTTGTTATTCCTACACTGATTAGCTTGTTTACTCTTTGATCAAAGTTAGCTCTTAAACTAATCCTTTTTAATGAGTTAGCGATAATTACGCCCTTTTGATCAGAATATCCGAGTGAGAAAAAATATCTTCCTGTTTCTGTTCCGCCTGAAGCCGAAACATTATGGTTTTGCTGTGAAGCTGTTTTAAAAACATAATTCTGCCAGTTGGTATTTACAAATCCGCCACTACTACCATCCAGAGTAGGGAAAGCTTGCGGTTTATTCCCGGCATTTACCAAACGCTCGTTAGCAATCGCAATAAATTGATCGGCATTTAGCAGCTTAAATTCTTTCGAAACTTTTGCTGTAGCATAGTACCCATCATAATTAAAGGTGGTTCTTCCTGCCTTGCCCCTTTTTGTATTGATTAAAATAACACCGTTTGAGGCTCTTGAACCATAAATTGCTGTAGCGGCACCATCCTTCAAAATTTCGAAGCTTTCGATATCGTTTGGATTAATATCAGCCAATGGGTTTGAACCCGTAAAGCCGCCTATATCACCTGTATTGCTTGTAGGTACAGGTACACCATCAATCACGAATAATGGACTTGCACCATTGGTAATAGAATTGGTGCCCCGTATACGTATCTGAGCAGGCTGACCTAACAAACCAGAAGGGTTAGTTACCTGAACACCTGTGGCTTTACCGGCCAAGTCCTTATCAAACGATGGGATAGCCCTGTCGGTAAAATCTGCACCTTTAACACTGGCTTGTGAGCCTGTTACATCTTTTTTTAACTGTGTGCCGTAACCAACTACGACTACTTCATTTAAGTTGTTTTGCTTAGGCTCTAAAGAAATGTTGACAACACTACGTGCCGAAGCTTCCTGCGTGTTAAATCCAATAAAAGAAAACACCAATGTGCCGCTGCTTGATGGAACAGCAATGGAAAATCTGCCATTAGCACTGGTTTGAGTCCCGGTTCTGGTTCCTTTTATGCTTACACTTACACCTGCGAGCGGCTGCCCGTCATCTTTTCCGGTTACAACACCTGTAACGGTTCGCGTTTGCGCGTTAACTGCTCCTGATAAAGTAAATAAAACCAGGAAAAGCTTGAGTAATTTTTGTTTCATGCTTATTATTTTAATTAAAACTGCTGTAAATTATAGAAAAAATCCTACGATACAAAAATTTACAATAATTTTTTAAACTTTCGCTTTAAAACGTAAACTGTTGCATTAGCATGTTCAGGTTTATTGCTAAAGAATTTAAGACTGCTTCTTTTAGCACATAAAAGTTGGTATTGTACCTGTTTCTGTAAAAAGTAAATATACCTTACTGATTATTATGTGCTAAAAGAAGCATGAAGAACATCTGATAAAACTTCAAAGAACTCATTTTTTATAAAAAACTGAAAAACACCAATAATCCCAACAAAAAATATTTTCAAATTATTTAGTACTATGTATTGCACAATACATTCTTAAACCTATATCTTTGTATCATGATATTGGAAAACACGCAAATCCAGATGAGGAAGGGAATCCTGGAATACTGCATTCTCGCTATTATTTCCCGCGGGGAAATCTACGCTTCGGATATTATTGCCGAACTGAAAACGGCAAAGCTGCTGGTGGTGGAAGGAACGCTGTATCCGCTGCTTACCCGTTTGAAAAACAATGGCTTATTAAGTTATAATTGGGTAGAATCTACCTCCGGGCCGCCCAGAAAGTATTACCAGCTCACGCCAGATGGCACTGTGCTGCTGAAACAATTGGACTTGACCTGGAAAGAATTATCCTTTGCAGTAGAAGTCTCCTTAAAAAACCCAAAAAAATAATTGATAAACCTATCCGCCCTATCATGAACAAAACTATTATCATCAATATAAACGGGATCATTTTTCACATTGAAGAAGATGCCTACGAAATACTTAAAAGCTACATGACCGGTATTAAAAAACACTTCGCCGGAACAGATGACAGCTTAGAAATTACTACGGATATTGAAAACCGCATCGCCGAGATGTTTGCCGAAATGCTGAAAAAAGACGGCAAACAAGTAATTGTAACCGCAGATGTAACAGCGGTTATTTTGCAGATGGGCACCATTGAAGATTTTTCTACGGAAGAACATGAACCTGTTTTTGCTTCCGGCAGCAGTGATACTTATACTGACCGGCGGCTTTTTCGCGATCCGGAAGATCATTTGATCGGCGGCGTCGCTGCTGGTGTTGCCAATTATTTTGGCGTAGAACCCGTTTGGATACGTCTGGCTTTTGTACTTGCCTTATTTGGTGCAGGTTCGGGTTTTTTAATTTATATTATCTTGTGGATCATCGTTCCCAGAGCGAATACACGTGCAGAAAGAATGGCGATGAAAGGTGAACGTGCAGATTTACAAGGATTTAAGCGCAATTTTGATGAAGAGCTAAAAAGCCTTAAACAATCTTTATCCAACGCCAACCGCGAAGCAAAGCCTTTTGTTTATAAAATAAGGGATTTTATAGGCGAATTTTTATTGCTCCTGCAACGGTTTTTCAAAGGAAGCGGCAAAATCCTTTTAAAATTGGTGGGTCTTTTCATTATCATTGTATGTGCTTGTGTTTTAATCGGCTTACTGGTTGCCATCGTCGCTTTTTCTGCCAATCAATCCATGTTTACCCATGGGTTTTCACCTTTCAACATTGTTGATTACAAGTTCAGCAACATCTTATACGTGTGTGGGTTTTTGGTTTGCGCCATCCCGTTGTTCGGCTTGATCCTCTTTACCATCCGCATTGTTTTTTCCAGGAACGTAATGGGCCGGTCAATTGGCTTTATCCTATTGATCGGCTGGATCGCTGCCGTAAGCACTTTAGCTTTTTATACTACAAAAATAGCGTCCGACTTTAAATCCACAGCAAGTTTCAGCCAGAATATGGATGTGATGCAAACCCAAAACCAGCATTATTTCCTCAAAATAAACACCGCTAAAATATTGACCCGGGAAGACAGCTTAACCTTGGGCATTAAAAAAGATGACTTCGCCAACCGGATTATTGTAAACATGAACAATGAAAACGACACCGACCTGAGCCCGGAAAATGTTTCTTTATACATTGAGAAAAGCGAAAATGAATTTCCTTCGCTGGTAGAATCTTATCGTTCAAAGGGCGCCAATTACCAGGAAGCGTTAAAAAATGCCCGTTATACTGCTTACAATTTTGTTCAGGAAGATACCGTCATCAAGTTCGACCGCAAATTAATACCGGTAAAAAGAGCATTGTGGCGCGATCAAAAAATTGATGTAACGTTAAAGCTTCCTTTAAATTCCATCATCACCATTGATGAAAGTTTAGATTTTATTTTGCGCGATGTGGATTTGTACAGTTGCTACACAGAGGACAAAAACTGGGGTCATCGGCTGGCAAAATTCCAAATGACCGAAACCGGACTGGTTTGCCTGAAGGACACAACGAAACGCAAGGAAGCCGAGCCACAACAGTAATCCGGACCGAAAGTGAATGCTATATTTCAAAATCTAAGCGTTCGGAGTACATTTCACTTTCCGACTTCCGGTCTTCTCCAACTTTCCCGACTTCTTCCGATGCTTCTTTTATCCCCTAAAAAAAATACTTTATAAAAACTGTAACCAAACAGCTACTTCCTGCATCTTACCTACAAATACCGCGGATAAAATAAATACACAACAATTTCGGACAGCCGCGCGAAGCAAATTTCAAAAACTGATAAAAAAGGATTTAAAAAAGAAGCTTTCTTCTTATGGGATACTTTTTGCCAAAAATTTACAAACATGAACAAAACCCTCACTTTATCCATGCTTCTTTTAGCACAACTATTTTTAGTTGGAAACAGCTCATTTGCGCAAACCAAAACCAACGGGACTGTTGCCGGAACGGTAAAAGACAATCAGCAAAAATCACTTGATTATGCTACCGTAAGTTTGCTGAAGGCCAAAGATTCTTCCTTGGTAAAAGGAGCATTGACTGATGGCAAAGGCCAATACAAATTAGCCGGTTTAGCCAACGGAAGCTACTTAGTTTCGGCAAGCAACATCGGTTATCAAAAGGTTTTTTCCAAGCCTTTTATCATCAGCGAAGCAAAACCAGATGTTACGCTTGAAACTTTGGTGATGCAAACAGGAAATCATGAGCTAAAAGGAGTATCGGTTGTTGGCCAGAAAGCTTTGATCGAAAGAAAAGCCGACCGAACCGTTTTAAATGTAGAAAACAGTGTGCTGGCTGCCGGCAATTCGGCCATGGAAATATTAGAAAAAGCGCCCGGCGTCACCATTGATAAAGATGACAACATCAGCCTGAAAGGCAAGCAAGGTGTAACGGTAATGCTCAACGGTAAATTGACTTATCTTTCATCTGCACAACTGGCTACTTTATTGCGTTCGACCAATGGAAACACCATCCAGTCCATTGAAATCATCACGAACCCTTCTGCAAAATATGACGCTGCCGGAAATTCGGGTATCATCAACATCATCCTCAAAAAAAATAAATCTGTCGGCACTAACGGAAGCCTTACATTAGGCGCAGGTTATGGCGTTTATCCAAAAAGCGATGAGTCGTTAACACTGAACCATAAAGAAGGAAAGTTTAACTTTTTTGGCTCTTACAGCCACGGCAACAATCACCGCGAAAATAATTTAACCATTAACCGTTTTGTAAACACTCAAAACACAACAACTTATTTCAACCAAAATAATTTTATGCCCGAAACCAATTACAACAATACTTACCGGGCAGGTTTGGATTATGATGTGAGCAAAAAAAACACGGTTGGCTTTTTGGTGAATGGATATTTTAACGGCGAACAAGACAATAATATCAACCGCACATTTATTGGCAACCAGCCCGGCGTTACGGATTCAATGCAAAATACCACATCCAACATTCATCAAACTTATCAAAACTTTGCTTTTAATTTGAATGACCGTTTTCAGATTGATACCGCCGGACAAGAACTAAGCGTTGACTTGGATTATTCCAAGTTTAACAACAACTCCAACGCACAATACAATACTGATTTTTTCCTGGAGAATGGCAACACGCAACACTCGCCTTTAGCGCTGCTGAACCAAACACCTTCTGTCATCAATATCAAAACAGCAAAAGCAGATTACACCAAGAATTTTAATAAAATTTTAAAGCTTGAAGCAGGTTTTAAATTAAGCAATGTAAAGACGGATAATGACTTGCAGGCGCAAAAGCAATACGGCAACGGTTTTGTAAACGATACTTCGCGCACCAACCGTTTTGTTTATAGTGAAAAGATCAGCGCGGCATATATAAACCTGAGCAGGAGCTTTAAAAAATTATCGGTACAAGTTGGGCTACGTGCAGAAAATACAACTTCAAACGGTAATCTGATTACAACGAACCAAGTTGTGGACCGCAGCTATCTTAACTTTTTCCCCAGTGTGTTTTTGAATGAAAGTTTATCTGCCAAACACGATCTCGGTTTTACTTACAGCAGAAGGATTGACCGGCCGAGTTATGATAACCTAAACCCATTTGTTTATTATCTGGACCAATACACGTACAGCCAGGGAAACCCGTTTTTGAAACCGCAATACACACAATCCTTTGAATTAAATTATACTTACAACAAAACTATCAACGTAAGTTTAAGCTACAGCCATACTAAAGATGTGATTACACAACTTTTATTGAATAAAGACAAAGCGACTTTTCAAACCACTTTGAACTTACAAAGCCAAAATTCTTACAACATTAACATTAATGCTCCTTTTACCTTTACAAAATGGTGGTCGGGCAATGTTAACTTAAACGGGTTTTATTTAGGTTTTAAATCAGATTCTTTACTTGGAGGAACCTTAAACGATGGCCAGGCTGCTTATCAATTCAAAACATTGCAAACATTTTTAATAGGAAAAGCCTTTAAAGCCGAGCTTTCTTCCGATTATCAGTCGGCACTTACTTATGGCATTTACCACATTAAACCACAGTATTCTTTTGATACAGGTTTAAGCCGTTCTTTCGCCAATAAAAAAGCTAACATCAAACTTTCCGTAAGCGATATTTTTAACACCAGAAGAAGCGGTGTAACCATAAATTATCAAAGTGTTAATGTGGATATTAAACAGAAAAATGAAACCCGCATTGCCCGGTTAACTTTCACTTACAACTTTGGCAACAGCAAACTGGCACCAACCCGCCGCCACAACAGCGGTGCAGATGCTGAAAAAAATCGTGTAAAAAGCGGAGGCTAATTAATTGACCATAAAAACAGCATTGCCAAAAAGCAGTTTGCCATTCTCCCAGAAGCTGCGGAAAAGCGGGTCGTCGGCTAAGTAAATAACCGTGCCGCGACCCATATCTTGCACGCCCAAAAGCAAGCCGTCCTGCAAATGCGCTTTTACTTTTTGCCCGGTAAAACCTGATACGTAACCATCTTTGCGGATGGTGCCTACGTTCCAGCCATCCTCCAAAAATTCGTACAAATTATCGTCAGTTTTTAAAGTGAAGTAATAACCGGGGAAGCCAAAACCAAGCGGGTGTGTGTTATCAAGATTTATTTTGTAGATCGCACCGGCAATATTTTTACTGATGGCGTTGCGTTCCCTGCTGTCAAATGCTTTGATCTGCTCGTAAGGTTTCTTTTTTAAGGCAGGTTTTGCATCTGCTTCCTCCGGCTTTTTATCTTCTTTTAATTTGATGCTGAAGCCTTTTTTACCGGCAACTTTTGTGATGGCATTTTCCATCAGGATCAATTTTCCGCCTTTGTTGACCCAACTTTGCAGGTCATCCGCAGGAAAATCAGCATAATTCCCGTTCGGAAAAATAGCGACATCATAATCGGTCCATTTAACGTGGTTTAAATCTTTGGCGTTGACAAGCGTAACCGGGTAATGCAGTTCCTTTTCAAAGTAAAACCAAACCTCTCCCAAGGAAGAAGCAGAGACTTCTTCGCCGGCTACCAGCATGATTTTTGGCTGCGCGATCACATGCACATAGCCCGAACCCAAATCGTTTCCCTTTTCCACAAAACCGGAAGCGAGCGGCGTTAAATTGCGGTTAAGGGTTTTTGCGGCTGATAAAACCACGGCATCAAACCGTTTCAGTTCCGCGTTTCCGGCACGGGCAATGATGAGCGATCCAGCAGCAAATTTTTTGCCCGAAGCCTCAAAAGGTGATTCCGCATAACGCACTTTTACTTTATTTTGAAGCAGCGCAGCCAAAAATTTTACGTCTTCTATGGATTTCCAGTCCGCAACATAAGCATAAGTAGCAGCCACAGGATTGTAATTGGCCGAAGCTGTTTTCATAGAAGCAGACGAGGATTTGAATGCTTCTTTTATGCCATAAGTTTTCAAGCCATAAACATAAGGCAGCGACCAGGCCGTAATATCATACGTTGCCGAGTCGCTTATAAACGTTTTAGGCTCCATCAGCACGTTGAGCAAAATGCCTTTTGGCTGCGCTGAACTAACCACCATATCATTGGCAGCGATATTAAAACGTTCTGTTTTTCCGCTGAAATAATTGTAACCGCTGGCAGCCGAACTCCCGCCGAAACCATATCGGATACTGTTTTTATCAAACAATTTTGCGAGTGCCTGCAGCTTGTCCGGGTTATCGTTTTTGACGATGTAAGTTTTAAAATCTCCCGGCGGATTGTTTCTTGCCCGGTCATAAAAAGCTTTAAAATGCTGCAGTAATTTGGCGGTGTTTTCCGAAGAAATTTCTACCGTGCTCAAACCGGTTGTCAGGTGATGGGCAATCCGGTCGGCCAAAGTCAAAGTATCGCCGGAAGACGTTTTTACAGCCAGGCCTGCACTGATCCCACCTTGTTCAAATGTCATACCGATGGAACCATTGTACAGGGGATAAGTATCGCCGTAAGACGGATACAGCAAATCAAACTCGTATTTTGTGAAGTAAAGCCAGCCATTTTTGTCAAAATATTTGGCGTTATTTTTCCCAACCATCGTTTGAAATTCGCGCTGCCAGGGTGTAATATCCCTGTGAAAAGGTTCGGCCGCAGGCGCAAAATAATACGGCGCGTTGTAACCTTGTTCGTGGAAATCCACATGCACTTCCGGCAGCCACTGGTTGTATAAAGCCAGTTTTTCCTGAGATTCTTTTTGCGTTTGCCAGGCCCAATCGCGGTTCATATCAAAATAATAATGGTTGTAACGGCCGCCCGGCCAAGGTTCGCGGTGTTCGCGTGCAGCAGGATCGGCATCCGGTGGCGTAGCATGGACCGGGTTGTAAAAGTTGACATAACGCTCTCTGCCGTCCGGGTTCTGGCAGGGATCAATCACCACGACTGTATTTTTTAACCAGGTTTTAGTTTTAGTGTTAGAAGGATCAAGCAGTTCAAAAAGCGTTTGCATGGCTGCTTCGCTGGAGCTGGGTTCGTTGCCATGGATGTTATAACTCAGCCAAACAATGGCCGGGAAATCCGTACTTCCTTGCCCTGCTGCCAAACCCGTTAATCTTAAATTGTTCTGCCGGATTTCTTCCAAACGGTTAATGTTTTCATCTGAAGCAATAAACGCAGCTAAAAGCGGACGGCCTTCGTTTGTCGTTCCGTATTGAACTAATTTTATGTTTTTTGATGCTTGTGCAACATATTTGAAATATTCTGCAATCCGGTAATGCTGTGTGAACTGATCGCCTAACTTGTACCCTAAAAATTCGGCGGGGGACTGGATTTTTTGCTGTGCTTTTAAAGTTGATAAACTAACAAGAAGTAAAAAGAGGAGTACGAATTTTTTCATGGTAAAAGAAGCATGATATGAACGGCCTAAGCTATCAATTTTTACTATTGGAGAAGCGGTTGTCATGGGAATTTTGCAAAAGCAGAAGAGCTTTAAAGTAAACTTAAAAATAGTTAAGTTTACTTCTATCAATTAAAGTAAATTAAAATAAATTTAAGTTTACTTTTGTGAATACTATGGAAAGACAACAAATCGAAAAATTTACAGCAGGACATCTTGAAAAAGGTATAGCTTATAAATATTTTCTACCACATAAAATTAATTATCAATGGCAGTGGACAGATGGAGGACTTAACACTTTATTGGAAAAAGCATCTATAAAACTGGGTGAGCTAAACTCGTTTGCCCGGCTGGCTCCCAATATTGATTTGTTTATTCATTTGCATGTTACAAAAGAAGCAGTTGTATCCAGCAAGATTGAAGGCACTCAAACCAACATGGATGATGCCTTATTACCTTTAGAAGAAATAAGTCCGGAAAAGAAAAATGATTGGCTGGAGGTAAATAATTACACAAACGCGTTAAATACGGCTATCGAAGAGTTAAACAAACTACCCTTATCTTCCAGGCTTTTAAAAAAAACGCATAGTGTATTATTACAAGGCGCAAGAGGTGAACACAAAATGCCAGGCGAATTTAGGCGAAGTCAAAATTGGATAGGCGGAAATTCTCTTGCTGATGCTTCCTTCATTCCGCCAGCTCATAATTATATAGATGAATTAATGGGTGACCTTGAAAATTTTTTGCATAATACAGATATAGAAGTTCCTGCATTGATAAGAATAGCGATGGCACATTATCAGTTTGAAACTATTCACCCTTTTTTAGATGGAAACGGGCGCATCGGAAGGTTGCTCATAACCTTGTATTTGGTAAGTGAAAAAATAATGGAAAAACCATTATTATACCTTTCCATGTTTTTTGAAAAAAACAAAAGCCGATATTATGATAATTTAACCAGAGTCAGAGAAAAAAATGATATGCTGCACTGGTTGAAATATTTTTTAGTAGGCATCGCTCAAACAGCGGAGCAGGCCGTACAAACGTTATCAAAAGTATTACAGATCAAAGAGCAGACTGAAGCTATTATTAAAAAAAACTGGGGCAGGCGAAGTAGTAATGGATTAATCCTGCTACAGCATTTATTTGAGGAACCTGTAATACAGGTAAAAAATATTGAAAAAATCTGCAGTATCAGTACAAAAGCAGCGAACGATTTGGTTGCTGAATTTGTGAATAGTAACATATTAATAGAAGTAAGCGGACAAACACGTTATCGGATATTTGTATTTCAAGAATATTTAGGCCTGTTCAGATAATTTCCTTTGTTTCTACAAGTAACTAATTTTAAACGTATGCTTTAAAAATAGAAATGCATACTTCTTTTACCATACTTTTTTTTGCTTTCCACACGCTAATTGCATACGTTTATCTGTTGGCAAAAATACCAACACAAATAATGGAAGCTGTTAACAAACTCATCCTTGGCGATAACTTAGAAATCCTTAAACAGCTTGACAGCGAAACCGTTGACCTAATTTATCTTGATCCGCCGTTTTTTAGCAACCGCACGTATGAAGTTATTTGGGGCGACAGCGGTGAAGTCCGCAGCTTTGAAGACCGTTTTAGCGGCGGCATCGACCATTATATTTCCTGGCTAAAAGAACGTGTGGTAGAAATGCACCGGATATTAAAACCAACGGGTTCTATCTTTTTGCATTGTGATTGGCACGCGAATGCTTATATCAGAGTTGAGATTTTGGATAAGATTTTAGGAGCAAATAATTTTAGAGGTGAAATTATTTGGAAACGAACAAATGCACATAATACAACATCCAGAAAGTTTGGGATTTTAACAGATACAATTTTCTTCTATTCAAAAAGCAACAATTATACTTTTAATCCACCTATAGCAGAAGAACACGGAGAAGAATATACAATAACCGCTTATCGGCACACAAATGAAAATGGAAGGTTTTATAGAACACATCTTGTAGAACGGAATGCAGCATTAGGCATTCGACCTAACTTGATTTACGAATATAAAGGTTATACGCCAAAATGGGGTTGGATGATGGAAAGAGATAAATTAGAAAAGTTAGATCAAGAAGGTAAATTTTTATTTAACTCTAACGGAACACCTCAACGTAAAATATTTTTAGATGAAGTCAAGAAAGCTGTTCTTGGTAACCTTTGGGATGATATTCAAAATGTACAATCATCAAAAGAAAAAATAGGTTATCCAACGCAAAAGCCAGAAAAACTTTTAGCACGGATAATAAAAATGGCTTCCAACGAAAATGATTTAATTCTCGATCCTTTTGTTGGAGGAGGAACCACCGTTGCAGTTGCAGATAAATTTAACCGGCGTTGGATTGGGATTGACCAATCTGTACAAGCTGTAAAAGTAACAGAGTTCCGGTTGAACTTGCAGCAGGATTTGTTCAGTAAACCTTTTATTGTGCAATTGCACAAGTATGATTACGATACGCTTCGGTACAAAGATGCTTTTGAATTTGAAAGTTGGATCGTTGTACAATTCGGTGGAACAAGCAACACCAAACAACGCAATGATTTAGGTTTGGATGGAAAAACAAAAGACAATACACCGATACAAGTAAAACGCAGCGACCAAATCGGCAGGAATACAATTGATAATTTCCTTTCCGCTGTTCAGCGTTACGACAAAGCTTTGTACGAAAAAAACAAAGCTGCCAACAAACCAATTGGTTATATCATCGCATTTACTTTTGGCAAAGGCGCGATACAGGAAGTTGCGCGTTTAAAAAATCAAGGTGAAATTATTGAATTGGTAAAAGTGGAAGATATTGTCCCGATCTCCAAAAAACCTACTTTAACCATACAAGTAAACGAAGCCGGCCGGGACAAAAACAATGTCCGGGAAATAGAATTTATTGCAAGCGGACAAAGTGCAGCAGGAATTGAATTTTACAGTTGGGACTTTAATTATCAAGCAGACAAAGGATTTAAACCGATGGTAATTATTGATAAACAAGGCACACAACGGCACAAGTTTAAACCGGGTATCCAATCATATTGCCGTAAAAGTAGTTGATAACGAAGGTTTGGACAACATTGAAGTGGTAAAGCTAAAAGTTAACGGAACGGTTGAAAGGGCTTGATTTGCAATTACAGTTTTACGCCGATAAAAACAGCATCACAATCTCTTCCTTTTTCAAACTATATAATTACTTAAAATTGTACCAATGACCACCGAACAGCTTTACCAAATTTTCCTTCAGCATCCGCAAATCTCTACCGATACCCGTAAAATTGCCCCCGGAAGTATTTTCTTTGCCTTAAAAGGGGCAAATTTTGATGCCAATACTTTTGCCGAAAAAGCCTTGGAAAGCGGTGCCGCTTTTGCCGTGATCGATGATGCCGCTTACTTTAAAAGCGACCGTTTTATTTTGGTAGATGATGTGCTTGCAGCTTTGCAGGATTTAGCGCGGTATCACCGCAAACAATTAACTATTCCGGTGATTGGGCTAACCGGCTCCAACGGTAAAACCACGACTAAAGAACTGATCAATTCGGTTTTAAGCCAGCAATTTAAAACGTATGCGACCAAAGGCAACCTCAATAATCATATTGGCGTTCCGCTTACGCTTTTATCCATTTCACGTGAAACAGAAATAGCGATTATAGAAATGGGCGCCAATCATCAGCAGGAAATTGCTTTTTTGTGTGGATTAGCGCAGCCAACGCATGGTTTGATCACCAACATTGGCCGTGCGCATTTGGAAGGTTTTGGAGGGCCTGAAGGTGTTAAAGCAGGCAAAGGCGAACTTTTTGATTGTCTGGAACAAACTGAAGGAACTGTTTTTGTAAACCACGATGACTTGGTTTTGGAGGAAATGGCTTTTCATCGTCATTTTCAAAAAACGTTTTATTACGGAAAAGAAGGACATTGCTTAGTTTCTGGAGAAATACTGGAAAATGTACCGCTGCTGAAAATCCAGTGGTGGCTAAATAATGGGCTTGCATCAACACAAAAACAGGAATTGCAAACGCAGTTGACCGGAAGCTACAATTTGAATAATTTGTTGGCTTCTATTTGTATCGGCCATTATTTTGGATTATCCATAGAGCAAATCAATGCTGGAATTACAGGTTATCAACCGGAAAACAACCGCTCGCAAATCTTTCAAACCAAAACCAACACCTTAATTTGCGATTATTACAACGCCAACCCAAGCAGCATGGAAGTGGCAATCCTTAATTTAGATGCAATAGCTGCCGATAAAAAAGTTTTGATCCTGGGCGATATGTTTGAACTGGGCAATCATTCCTCCGCAGAACACAAACTGATCATCAAAAAAGCAAACGAAATGGCAGCAACTCAACGGATTTTTATCGGTCAAGGATTTTATCAGCATCATGCTTCTTTTACCGGTACTTTTTTTGAAACAACCGATGCTGCTTTTATGGCATTAAAAACAGCACCAGTAACCAACGCAACGGTGTTGGTAAAAGGTTCGAGAGGCATGCATTTGGAAAGTTTGCTGGAGCTTTTATAGCAGCTGGAAAGGAACTGCTTCATTACACTTCTGACCCATTGTCAGGTTTTTGCAGGAGCTGCTTCTCTATAAATTGGGGAATTATACCGATCTAAAGTGTTTTTTAACCAGCAAGGCCGCGATCAATGATCACGGCCTTGCTGGTTTTATAGGTGTAAAAGAAGCATTTTTTAATTCAGCTTATAAGGCGCAATTAAATGAAACTCCGGAATTTTTACCTCAAACTCGTGATTATCCATCAAACGCAACATTTGGTAACTGCCTTTCATGCTGCCCATTTCGGTTTTCAAATTACAGCCTGAAACGTATTCGTGCTGATTACCTGGTTCAATAATCGGTTGCAAACCAACTACACCTTCGCCTTCTACCTCGCGGTGCGTTCCATTGGCATCAAAAATATCCCAACGGCGGCGCATCAATTGCACAGCATAACCAGTCATGTTTTCAATCGTAACCTTGTAAGCAAACATAAAATGTTCGTTTGCCGGGTTAGAGTATTCTTGCTGGTAAAGGGTTTCTACAGAAACTTTTACACCTTCGGTAATTGTATTAACCATAATTTTTGATAAAATAAATATAGATGATAAAATGCTTTGTCCAACAATCAAGCCATTAGATCGGCATGTACCGCTTTGATTCCTTCCAGAGTGTCATAAATTTCGTTTACATCTTCCGAAGCAACCAATTTCATCCGGGTTTCTTTAAAATGCTCCATGCCTTTAAAATAGTTTGCATAGTGCCTGCGCATTTCAAAAATCCCGGTTTTCGGCCCTTTCCAGGCAATTGATTTTTGCAGATGTGTTTTGCAAACTTCCACCCGTTCTTCTATCGTTGGTTTAGGAAAAAAGTTTCCTGTTTTAAGAAAACATTTTATCTCCCGAAAAATCCATGGATTGCCAATGGATGCCCGGCCGATCATCATACCGTCAACATCAAATTCCCGTTTCCAGGCAGCGGCTTTTTCCGGGGAATCAATATCGCCGTTCCCGAAAATGGGAATCCCGATCTGTGGATTTTTTTTCACTTCACGGATCAATTGCCAGTCGGCCTCCCCTTTATACATTTGCGCACGCGTACGGCCATGAATGGTCAAAGCTTTGATGCCTACATCCTGCAACCGTTCTGCAACGGTATAAACATTTTTAGTATTGTCGTCCCAGCCTAAACGCGTTTTTACGGTAACCGGCAAATGCGTAGCTTCCACAACCGCTTTCGTCATGGCTACCATTTTATCAATATCCTGCAACAAACTTGCGCCGGCACCACGGCAAGCCACATTTTTTACCGGGCAGCCATAATTTATGTCGATCAAATCCGGATTGGCTTTGGTGGCAATCTGTGTAGCTTCCCGCATCGTTTCGATACTGCTGCCAAAAATCTGGATACCAATTGGCCGTTCATATTCAAAAATATCCAGCTTCTGCCTGCTTTTGGCCGCATCACGGATCAAACCTTCCGAAGAAATAAATTCGGTGTACATCATGTCTGCACCGTTTTGCTTGCATACAAAGCGGAAAGGCGGATCGCTCACATCTTCCATCGGCGCCAGCAAAAGCGGGAATTCCCCCAGATCAATATTTCCTATTTGAACAGACATGTTTATCTTTAAGCCCTGTAAATTTACGTAATTTATCAGCAGATGACCGAAAAGCCGTACTACCAAATGTCTTATCCCCTGCAGTTTTTGCTGATGGTGCTGCTTGTTATTGGCGGCTTATTTTTGGGCGGATTGATATGCGGTGTCATTATCGTGATTGTTTACGGCACTTCCGCCTTTAGCAATATGATGCAAATGAGTGCCAATATGCCAGCCAGCACACTTAATAGCTTAAAATTTATGCAGATGGGTTCCTCCGTTTTTGGCTTTTTGGTTCCGGCCATCTTTTTTGCAAAAGTGCTGGTGCGGCAACCGGAAACCTATTTAAAAGTAAACCGCCGTTTTCCGCTGATGCTTCTTTTATTAGTGTTTTTTGTTATGCTGGTCTCTTCGCCGCTGATGGAAATGCTGATCAACTTTAATCAGAAAATGGTTTTGCCGCAATTTTTAAAAGGTTTGGAACGATGGATGCGCAACATGGAAGATACGGCTGGCCAGCAAACCGAGGTTTTATTACAGATGAAATCGCCCCTCAATTTCCTCGTCAATCTGCTGATGATAGCCATTTTGCCGGCCATTGCAGAAGAATTTATCTTCCGAGGATGTTTCCAACAGATTTTTACCGGCTGGACCAAAAGTATCCATTGGGGTGTTTGGCTTTCCGCAGCACTTTTCAGTGCTATCCATTTCCAGTTTTTCGGATTTTTGCCCCGGATGTTGCTGGGCATATTTTTTGGTTATTTTGCAGCTTGGAGCGGCAGTATCTGGCCGGGCGTTTTAGGCCATTTTTTAAACAATGGCACCGCATTGACCGTCAGTTATTTGTACCAGTTAAAAATGATTAAAGTAAACCCGGACGAGCGGCAACTATTCGACTGGAAAAGCCACGCCTTTAGCATTTTGCTCACGCTGATACTGTTTTTAGCCTATAAAAAAGTGTCTCAAACTTTCAACCACCGTTTACAAACTGTTTGATGGAACCGGATTGGGTCAAAATATTTACCTCCGCCAATTTCTTTCAGTCAGAATTGGTCAAACAGCTTTTGGCGCAGCACGAAATCGAAGTGGTTTTGATGAACAAGCGCGATTCTGCACATAATACTTTTGGGCAGGTAGAAGTTTACATTCACCAAACCGCTTTCAGCCAGGCGATAGAAATCTTGGTTTTAAACGACATCAACCCATGAAAACACGCGCCATAACAGGTTTCTTTTTTGTTTTGGTGATGCTGGCTGCTTTTTTTTTCGGTCCATATGTTTTCCTCGGATTTTTTTCGCTGTTGGCTTTACTCTGCTTATTTGAGTTTTACAAGCTGATAAAAACTGCAAATATTCATCCGCAGCAATTTTCCGGCTTAATTACTGGCTTGGTTATTTGTGCAGCAACTGCTTCTTTTTGGCTCCATGCTTCTTTTACCACCTATTTTTCAGTATTGATTGTTCCGCTTGGCGTAAGTGTTTTTTTTGCTGAATTGTACCGGAAAACCGAAAAACCGTTTCACCAAATTGCTTATACTTTTTTAGGCTTGATCTATACGCTGATGCCGTTCGTTTTTTTTATGGCAATGGCATTTTTACAGGGAAACTTCAACTTTCATCTGCCCTTAGGGTTTATCCTTTTGTTATGGACGAACGATACCTGCGCTTATTTGATTGGCAGAAAACTGGGCAAAAACAAACTTTTTGAGCGTCATTCGCCCAAAAAAACCTGGGAAGGGTTTATCGGGGGAATTGTGGCAACAGCATTGGTTGGTTTTTTAATCAGCCATTATTTCCATGAAGTTTCAGCAATATATTGGATCATAACCGCATTAATTATTTCCATTTTTGGTACCATGAGCGATCTCGTAGAATCTATGCTTAAAAGAAGCATTAACGTAAAAGATTCGGGCAGCATTTTACCCGGGCATGGCGGTTTATTAGACCGTTTCGACGGACTTTTGCTGGCTGCCCCGCTCGTTTTTATTTATCTGTACTTATTCTCAACTTTGTAGTTTAAAACATTGATCCGCACATGACTATCCATAAAGAAGGCTTTTCTTCTATCGCCTTAACTGTCTTATTTATTTTTGTACTGAACGCGCTCGTTCAGTTTTACTTTCCGGACAATGCTACTTTCCGCTGGGTTATTTATATTTCATCTGCGGTACTTTTCCTGATCGTGCTTCAATTTTTTCGTAATCCAAGAATTGCTGTTACTACCGATGAAAAAATGGTGGTTTGCCCGGCAGATGGAAAAGTGGTTGTGATTGAAGAAGCGCAAGAACCTGAATATTTGAAAGATAAACGGATCCAGGTTTCTATTTTTATGTCGCCTGTAAATGTGCATGTTAACCGAAACCCAATTACGGGCATTGTCAAATATTTTAAATATCATCCCGGCAAATACTTAGTTGCCTGGCACCCAAAATCATCAACGGACAATGAACGTACAACGGTTGTGGTGGAAACACAGCAGGGCATCCCGGTTTTGTTTAGACAAATTGCAGGCGCACTGGCCCGCCGGATAGTTTGGTATGTAAAAGAAGGAGATGAGGTGCAACAAAGTGCCCAGTTTGGCTTCATTAAATTTGGTTCGCGGGTAGATGTTTTTTTACCGTTGGGAACAAAGATCAATGTAATTTTAGGAGAAAGCGTGAAAGGCGGAAGAACGATTTTGGCAGAATTGGTGACCGGGTAAACTTAATGGTTTCGGAGAATATATATTCTGTGCCGTCATTTCGACCATAGGGAGAAATCTTCTTCACAATACATTGAATTGATTCCTTATACTTTGGGTTGATAAAAGCAGCACGAATATTTGAAGAAGACATCTCTTTGGTAGAGATGACAAAAATCTTTGGAGCATCCCAATTAAACCCGACACAAATTTTTATGCCATAAAAGAAGCCTTTCAGAAAAATCTGAAAAGCTTCTTTTATCAACCAATATCTTATAAAAACTTAAACCCTCTTAGATTTAATACGTGCTGCTTTACCAGTCAGTTCTCGCAGGTAGAATAATTTGGCACGGCGTACTTTACCGTGGCTGTTTACTTCTACTTTGTCAATATTGGGGGAATTGATTGGAAAAATACGTTCCACACCAATTCCGTTAGAAACTTTGCGAACGGTAAAAGTTTCATTTGCGCCGGTACTGTTCCGTTGAATCACAACGCCTTGGTAAACCTGAACACGCTCTTTGTTACCTTCTCTGATTTTATAATGAACGCTAACGGTATCACCAGCTTTGAAGGAAGGAAACGTGCTTTTAACTATATTTTGTTCTTCAACAAATTTTACTAAATCCATGATTTTAAGCTCTTAATAACGATTTTTATGCCCTAAAAATCGGATTGCAAGTATAGGGAATTAAAATTAATTTTAAAAGCCGGATTTGAAATTTTGTAGGATTTGAAAAAGGGATAGCATTAAACACTGAATATATTGTAGCTGTTGCTATTGTTTCAGCATTTTGATGGCACACTTGTCTTTTTCACGCCCAAACAAATTATATATTATGAGTTGATCTGTTTTGCAGGGAACTCTAAACATCTTGTTATGAAAAAGTATCTGATCAGGATTATTCAGGTTATGATTAAGATTGATCCAACCGGTTCCGGTATTTACTTCCAGATCGCCCATCAACTCAACTTCTATACCTTCAATGTTATAT
>JAABUS010003239.1_pt1 | contig 27134 bp, 21 predicted proteins | sample 5560161 | NCBI WGS metagenome assembly JAABUS01 (sample SAMN10711885, study PRJNA513376) | rock metagenome | isolation source: Antarctica rocks | place: Antarctica: Victoria Land, Trio Nunatak nord | collected 2016-01-04
CACTACCCCCTCAATCGCTCCCCCTCCCACCGTCAGCACCAAATACAACTTCTCGTTCTTCGTTCCCTCCCCATCTACCAGTATCCCAGCTCCAAACCCCGCCTTCACCGCCGCCGAACTGACCATACTTCTCTGCGCTTCATTTTTTGGATAGAACTGACACACCGCCCTTCCTCCCCTTCGCAAACTCGCATACAGCCCGTTGAAGAACCTTGTTAATCGCCCCTGTGCACTCGTCTCGCTGCTTTCGGCGTTGCAAAGCCATTGTACCGCACTGATACTAATCGCCGCATCAAAGGTCCCCGCGCGAAACGGCACACCCTGCCCAATATCCGCCAGCAACAAATCCCCCTCTACATCCCTTTGTAAAGCAATATCTAGCATGGACGCAGAGATGTCCATACCGACCCAGATGTGTGGACCTCCATCCGAGGGTGGGGTGGAGGAGAGTATTTCCCCCGACAGGCCGGAACCGCAGCCGATGTCGAGGATGAGGGAGGGGGATTTTACGGCGAGGAGTTCCAGAGCGCGATTGGTCATTTCGACTTGCACATTCTGGATTCGGGAGGAAGTGGTGTATTTGCGGGATTCGGAGTCGTTGTAGAAGAGGTCGGGGGGGCTGTGGGAGCGTTAAGTAATGTGGGTGAGTGGGGAGATGGGGGGGAGTACAGTCTGTCTTCTGGACGAGACATCGTGGGAGTTGGTCGAGGAGGTTCTGGGGGCCGGTTGGCTTCTGGATGAGGGCTTGGAGGTCTGGTGCTAAAATTGGCGAAGTTCCGAGTTATGGTGCCATGGTTGTGTAAGGTATAATTTGGACCGCACAACGGCCAATAGGCGAAATTTGAACATTTAGTGCGGAACGTTTCCGTGCGCGACAGAGAGCTGTGTCCTCCGCATTCACAGTGACATCGAGCTCCATACACTTCATTCCATGTGACCATCCCATTACCAATGATGTGGATCCTCCCTCTCGTCGGCTACGCAGGCGTCCTGCTAGGCTTCGGCTTCCTCACGCTCGCCATCGGTACGTCCTCCCAACTACCACCCTTCTCCCCCCTCCGTTGCGAGCTTCATTCTGACAATAGGCATTAGCAAGCGGACTATACTACCTCTCCGAATTAGTAGAAGAGCACACCGTTCTCGCGCGCAAAATCCTCACTCGCCTCATCTATACCACAATCTTCATCCAGCTCCTCCTCTCGCTTATCGATCGCTTCCCAATCCTCCTCTCCTGCCTCAGCATAGCCAGCCATGCCGTCTACCTGGGGAACCTGCGGCATTTCCCCATCGTCAAATTAAGCGATCCCGTGTTTATACTCTCATGCCGTATGCGCCTCCGCGCATTCTCCCCAGCAAAACCCATGCGATAGCTAATGTATAAATACGCGTAGTCCTCGTCCTCCTAAACCACTTCCTCTGGTTCCGGCACTTCTCCACACCCCCCTCCACCACCACCCCCGGCTCGCGAAAGTACCCAACCTCCATCTATGACCGACCGGACATGCCCACCTTTACAGAAATCGCATCCTACTTCGGCATCTGTGTCTGGCTCGTCCCATTCGCGCTCTTCGTATCACTAAGCGCAGGCGAGAATGTGCTGCCAAGTATGGGCAGTGAATATGCTACGGGCGGGAGTGTGGGGGGTGATGGTGGATCAGAGGGTGTGGGCGACGGGAGGGAGAGGAGGAAGAGGGGATTAGTCAAGCAGGCGGTGCAGAAAGTTGGGGAATGGATGGGGGAGACCGGGGAGTTGATGGGGTTTTGGACAGGGGGTAAGAGGAGGAGATTTTGAGTGTCGGAGGTGGGGGACTTTGTTGTATTAGATGGTAATTGTGTGGTGAGAGCAAATAAATGACGTGCTAGCTTTGTATAACTGGCAAGTAGCATTTCTGTTCCGTTGTGGAGGCAGCAAAGGGTTGCCTTAACCGAGATCTAAGTGGATTCAGCCACGACCTTGGTATTGTGGGAGCGCTATGAAAAGTTTCGTTCTGAATAATCATGATGAAGACGTTGATTTTTGATAACTACTTGGGTATCTTTCAAGAAGCGAAAGCGCATATGTACAGTCGTGACGTCGAGAAAATCCCATGCATGCATGACTTCCGCTCGTGTGCTCATTCATATGAGAGGGGCAGACCCTACTCGACACCGTGCTAAGTTTCCTTCGTAAAAGGCCAAGTCTATACATACAAGGCAGACCTGGCAGCTATCCAAAGCAAAGCCATGAAACCTAACTTGCCATTTTTTGACGACACCCAACGCCATTAATTGGATCGGCATTTCGGATCCAGAGAAGGATAGAATCACAACTGGACAGCCGGCCGCACATGGCATTCAGAGGGGGCAATCATTGACCGTGTTAAGTTGGTGAATGGTTTTCGCGTCCGACTATTCGTCCAGCATAAGCAAGGACAGAGAGTGGATCTGCGTTGGGATGAAGGATAGGTTCTGGAGTATCATGATCACGTAACGCCATAGCAGGGAATTTTGGTAGAGAAGGGTGATGCCGGGGGTGGCGAGGTTCGGGAAGACCCTGCCGCAACGTAGGAGTTACGCTACCTTGCCCATGCTCAAGAGTCAGATTTCTGAGTGAATTCCTCTCTCTTGGTATATCTTGAAGATCGAATACGTTAGCGAGCTTATCCTCGTTGGTCGGCCGAGGTAACGGATGTTGGCCAAAAGAAATGTTGTACGGTAGTGGAAGTTGAAGAGATTCGAATTTCATACCTGTCGTTGAGGATGGATTGAATGGAAATTGGGAATTCTGACTATGGGCGTTCGATGAATTTGTCCGGCAGACGAGGTTATCGAAACCTGGTCGAGCTGCTGGGTCCGCATATCGGCGCCCACTGGCAGAGGTCGGTCCAACTGTCGAGAGGGGTGGTAGCGACACTGGGACTTTTGTGCTTTCAGCGAATGGTCTAGGCGAGTACTGGAGGGAAGATGCCGATGTGCTGGTCCTCGACAGATTGGAACCTATGGATGACTTCGATGACGAATCGGATGTATCATGATACAACCCTGACGGGAAGCGATTGGAGCGTCGAGAAGAACCGGCCGGGCTGATCCCACCTTGAGACAATCTAGGGTCAATGTTTGAACTTGAAGCGGTGCTCGGTGCTGTCTGCTGCTGGAATACCTCCTTTCTGTTCTCCAGTGGCATTGCCCGGGGCAATGTATGTTGGCCGAATCCTGGTGTCATCCGCTCCGAGTGCGTTTCAATAGAAGGCCGCACATGTGAAATTTGAGAGAACGGACCCGTCGAGGACTCGCTATGAAGTGAGGGCGTAGAGGGAGATATAGGACCTGGCGACGCGTTTCCCATAGGTATGATTGAGGCAATACCCCCACGTTGTGAGATAGGGGTATAGGAAGGCCTTGCAGGTGACGGAGGCCCGCTGGTAGTTGAATAACGCCCTCCTGAACCCATGGAATCGAGCCTCGCATGTCTGAGGTCCGAACTACTGGACACAGACGGTGAAGTATCGGGATGGCTAATAGCACTTCCGCTGCTGGTGGCACTTTCCTCTTCAGCGAGCTTCGGCCGTTTTCCATCTGTATGCTTCAACATCTGCTAATGAGCGTGTACAATTCATTATTGACCTACCAGAATTGGATGCATTCTTGGCTTTGAAGTCAACCAGATATTGCTGATACTCTCGGTATGACCTGGTGGTTTTGTACTCGGACATTTCGGCGTGATACTTTTCTTTCGCTGATGTAGCTTCTGATTCGTACGGCTCTTTGTCTTCTGCTGGGATGTCTTGCCAACGCTCACCGACCCTCTTGGCAATGGCGGTGAATGAAAGGTTCTCCGGTTTCAACTCCTCGCGTATGTCTTGAAGTTGTCAGTGTCGCAACTCCGCAGCGGAAAACGCATAAGCACGTACTGTTTGAAAATATGACATATGCTGAAGGTGGCCTTTCGGGAGCACTTTCATCGGGCTATGGAGATTCAGAGCATTGTCAGCCACGATCTCGTGACGTTCTCCTAGCAGAGTTTTATGAGGAGAGGAGCCGGCTACGTACCTTGGGGTGACGCCTGTATTTTCGCTTGCCTCCTGCACCCATGTTCGATTTCCCATCCGTCGTGCTGTCTTGTTGGCCGCCAACCCGACAGACATCGGATTGCCGTGACCTTGAAGCAGAAGAGGTCCATTGTTCAAGACTCACGCCTCGAGTATGAGCGATTTCTTTTTGTAAGATCTGTATCGAGTCAGCCGTTGTTGCAAGAAAGGTCGTGGAGACTGGAGATAATGCTGGATTAAGACTGACCCTGCGATGTCCGAGTTTGACGCCCAATGCCTCACTGGAACTCGGTGTCAGCAAGGATACAAGGAAGGTTATGATGTGGAATCCCACAGGTCGGACTCGGTGATATCCAAGACGGTCTCCCATGTCTCAAAACCCTCCTCATGGAACTTTGGAATGTACTGCGCAAGGTCCAGTCGAGACAGGACGGGATAAAGATCAGCCATCAACGAGGGATGTATCAGGATCCGGCGTCTAGTTTGTGATGTGGACGGATGAAGGAGCTCACAGCGCAATGGCTTGTGTGTTATGTAGTGGTCGATCCGAGAGGCCCATGGGTCTGCTATGGGCAAGTCCGATCGTTCGGCGAGATAAACGAGGGGAGAAGGCTGTGTTCAAGCGTTCGCGGCAGAGGCCAACTCGTGATGCAAGATTCAGATGGACAAGATCTGGTTGATGGTGGCGATTTTGGAGGTTTAGAGATGGGATTAATAGCTATTGGGGGTTGGATGTTGTTAAAGAGGGAGAATGGGATCGGGCTTTCCCGTGATGGGCATGGGCATGGAGAAAATGTTGATGGGCATTGCTCCATCAAGGGTCCCATGGATGCAAATACAACAACATCGACCGATGCAGGTTGAAATCGAAGATGGGAATGAAAGGGATCGACGGCTACCTTATTTTAGTACCATGCGTAAAGTACTAAGCGTAGAATTCTGCAACATAAGCAAGCCCCCACCCGCAAGGACAAGCAGACTTTCAGCGCTCTGGCATGTCCACGTGCTTACCATACATAGTATGTGGCAAGCAGGGCAAGGTCAAGCCGCAGATACTTAGGGCTAGCGATCGTGGTAATCATTATTAAGGCTAGTTCTACTGGAAGCTAAAGCCTAGTATCCTGCCGTTTTACAACGTGTGATCACAATGGCATTGGCCTGATGGTATTTCATCTCGTCATTCTTTTCTAGTGAAGATTAGTGGATGGCATGCCTGCTCTGGCTGAATACTCGTCTCTCTGCCCGTGTCTTGCCCCGCATCTGCCAAAAACTTCATTCGCAAACTGAATCGCAACAAACCTGCCATGTCTTCTCCAGATCGGTCTTCGCAAGCAACGGCACCTCAAGGAGGTGATACAGATCTTGCCAAAGTACGGCCCAGATTTCGTACGCTCCGCAACGCTGTCTTCGTTCCCACTAACACGTTTGCGTCATAGGCCTTTCAAGAATTAGCGAAGTACGAAGCCTGACCTCATATCCTCCTGCCTCGCGGCCCATGATTCTCCCCTGCAGCCGAGAAGCCCGCTTTGATGTGATTTTTGCAGCCCGTTGACAACTCCAACAGGGGAGAAAGGACCGCAGCGGCAATGGAAAATCAGCTCACGGCTCTCGAGCGCAAAATCGATGATCTACTCGCTAGCGTCGACGAACAGCACCAGCAGACAGATGGATCGGAACTCGAGGCTACAAATACGAAATTGAGCAATGAGGAAGAGCCAAAGGTTTGATCCAGGGGCGAGGAACGACAACATGAAACAAAAGAGTTAGAGCCATCACATGCCCGAAAGAGAAAGAGCTAGAGCTAGAACAATCTGGAAGCCATAAGCTTTATCCACCTAAAGGCCCCTCAGTACGGGGCAGGCGACCGTGCAATCGCTGCAATCGGTCATACTGGACGACTGTACGAAGTATGGAGGGTTCCAAAACAGGTTTAGTGCCTGTACGAGCAGGTGCCAACCGGAAAGCACGATCGGTTGCGTCGGTCTATCCTCCGCTTTATATGCAATTTCTGCAAATCCGATTGCACCGTAATCCAATTTCTCCAAATGCCGATATCTACTCTATCTCGTTCGCATTTGCACATAAATGCGAGTTTACCCAATCAATTTAAACCTTTATCTTATCACGGAGACAATCTAGCTTGACAAAATTGGAACTTTTTTGTGGTTGTAGAAGCACGCTCTTGGGGAGAGTTGCCTTCGCAGGCGCGAAAGAGATACATGTTTGTTGTCCAAATTGCATCAACGCGAGATCTGATAGTCCTGGCTGGTGATTCTAATCATTAAGATTACTATAAGCTGTCCAAGAGCTGCCTGTACGCAGCAGAAATATCCAGAAAACGAAGCTACCGCTAACTGTTGCAGCCAAGGTATCAAAGAGATCCATCGCATAGCAACCGTGACTATCATTACATCCACACGTTCACCCACACTTTCCCGAAGTTCTGGCGCCTGATCTGGTGACTCCTTCATCACCCGGGCCTTCCTAGCCGCCCTGCGCTACTATTATTTCTCTTCTGCAATTTGGCCTGACTGTCTTTTCCGCCCTCTATAGCAGTGAGACCACTACTTTTGTTGATATTCGGCAACGCAGTCAATGTGTCTGCGCCCTTGCCAGCTTTCTGGTCAATGTACAGCTTGGCATTCACAGAAAGAGGAAAGGCAGGTAGAGTGGGTGGGATTATAGCGCCGTTTTGAACCAGCAATTCGGCGATTGGGAACGCATGGACTGGGGTTTGACCATTTGCGGTTCCCTTACAGACAGGTGAGGTGAATGGTGATGGACTTGCGGAGCCTGGCGCAGCTGGATCTGCGGCTACGAGGGCGAGAAAGACGGAGTGGGTATTCCGTGAGCGGTCTTGTGCGTTGGGGTTTGCGCGGAGGGTGAGAGCGTAGAGTACGCCCTGGATGTCCTTCTTTTTGATAGAGGCGAGGAGTGTCTCGTCTGGGGTGGAGTAGTGGGATTGCGTGTTTGAGCCTATGGGGGTGATGTATGCTCTGTCGACATACTTGGCTGTGATGAAACGGAGCCGCTGATCGCGAGTAGCGTTGGCAGTAGGTTTTTGGCCTTCTTCCAGTTGGGATTCCCAGACCATGTTGCTGATACGATTGCCTATCTGAAGTAGGATTTCGACGATGTCGGTGCTGAAGGAAGTGGTGTCGAGTGTCAAGGAGCGCACTTTTGAGATGTGGGTGCCAAGGGAGCGGTGAATGCCGCTGCATTCGATGCACAGGACAATACCAAGGTTGATGGAGACCCATTCGGTCTTGGATTCAGAATTACAATCGGCGCACCAGCGGTTACCTTGATCATGATCTCGCACAATTTGGAGCAGTTTCGAGGGGTTCTCTTCGAAGCTGTTACTCTCGGTGCGGACATATGTTGGTCTTGCGCCGACTGTACGATTTCGATGCATCCCACTAGTCGCACTTGCGGTTGAGGCTGTGTGATGACTATGCTGTCCAGAGTACGAGGAGCTTTTGCCAGTAAGGACAGAACCAATGTCTCGATGCGTGGTCTTCTCACCCACTGGTGATGGTGTGAATGGTTGAGATTGACCTCTGCCCTCGACCGCGTTCTGCAGGGCATTGTTCAAAGCATTGATCCAATTGGCCATGTCCTCTTCTGACGTTGCTTGGTATACTCTTTTGTACTGCGGTGTGATGACTTCGAAGCAGAATCTTCGCTCGGCGTTGCGCGCTTCTCGGACTGAAGCCATTCGTAGGTCGATGGGTTCCATGTGCAGATCAAGCCTTTGTTTCCAATTGCTATACTCCGAGAGTTTGCCTCCATCAAGTACGATCCAAAATCTGGAAGGGTCAGTATGAGACTCCACTTAGCTGTAAGAGCACTTACTTATGCCACGCCTGCTTGTTCAAACCTTTGGGGTCGACGTGGGAACCTGGCCTGCTCAGAGCCCATAGAAGGCCTTCTTTCCTGTGCTGAATCCTATCGGAACCGCTTGCTACGCTATGATCTCTTTCCTCAAGATCACGAAAACCCTTGAATTTGTCTGCACTGACCACTGGAACGCCGCTGTTGGGTCTGCTATTTGGCGTGGAAGGTATCCCATTGCTGGAATTCCGCGCTGACAATGATGAACCGTGCTGTGATGCTGTCGAAGAAGAATAATGGAGACCATTTCGACTAGTACTGTCCGCCCGAGATAATTCTGAGTCCTGGATGAAACTTGCGCCAGAATTAGATTGTATAGGCAGAACGGTTGATGAATCGGCTTCAGGCTCAACATAAGGCTTCGTGTTCAGCTCAAGATTCCTCCGCTTCTCTTCTCTCTCGGTCCGCTGGATTTTGAACTCCTTATCTGCTTCCCTGACTTCGTGGATCAGAACATCGAGCTGAGGAGTCATCTCTTCTACCTTTTTGGCAGTTGCCAGGTAGCTCTTTGACTGAGTCTCCGCATATTTTGTCAATTGCGAGAGCACTTCCTGCTCTTTTCTACCTCCATGCAAATCCTGCATGAAAGAAGAGTAGTCAAAGCGCTTGAGTTCGAAGTTCCTCCGCTTCGTCTGATACTTCGAGTCGCTTTCGTTCCGCTTCTTCTCCTTCAGGGAGTCCTGGCGTTGACCGAGATAGCGACTAACATACGCGTAGTAGTCTTTACTTTCGTCTTCGAAGTCCTTTTTCTTCGCTTCAGCTTGCTTGATATCAATATTGTATATCTTAGACAGTGGATCAATGATGAGCTTCTGTAAGTATGCGGTATTTTGCTTTTCGTACTGGAGAATTTGGCTCGCAATCCTCTCGAAGTAGTGCTCTAGCGCTGGTTGAATGGCATTTGCATTCGAAGCCGACGCCTCTCGAAGTGCCTCCATGAAAGCAGAAACAGCTGCATTGCATTCGACCTGCGCTGCTTGAGCTGCTTCTGCCTTGCGCAGAACCTTCTTCATTCTCATCCGCATGTTTCCAGTCTTCTGTTCCATTGCCTTCATTGTCGCGCGGAAAAGTGGTCCATCCTCGACAGCGCTCATGTCTTCACCAGGTCTTGGACATAAGACCCCGACGACTACGGTATCCTTAATCGCAGTCTGCGGGACATCCAAGCTGATTTCTCCAGGCTCAATAATAGGTGAAGGAGGCCCCATATCAGTATGATCCGACTCGCTTGGCGCTGACATTATGGACTGCGACGAAGGCAGCCTCAACCGAGGCGGTACATTTAGTTCATAGTAGGGCGAGGGTATTCCAGGACTGGAGATATATCGTTGGCTATTTTGGACCCAAAAACTGAACGTTGCAAGCGTTTGGAGTTTGTGGGCTCTTTGATCGTACTCCGAAAAGCAGCAGGTATTACGCCAGCCTCCTCCTCGATCCTCCGTCGCCTTTGGCGGCCGCCATTTCCATGACCAATCGAACTTTGCAGACGAACTACCACCGGTGGAGTAGTCCCCAACGAGCTCAACATTTGAGTTCTTGTGGAGGTTTGGGTCTGCGTGGAATTCTCTGGTAACCAATGTATCCAGGTCTTTGGCGTTTGAGGCAAAGGCGAAAGTAAGACCATTGATAAAGGTGTCGACGGGTGCTCCAACACTAGAAACACTGCTCTGACCTTGCCGTATTACGAAAGAGAAGTTGAATAGGAGCTCGTCATCATTGTTCAAGCGGAATAAGAAGGATGGTAGAGGCGACGTTGGTGAGGCTTCGGGGTCCTGGGAGGTATGTATATCAGTAAACACATTTGTAGCTCGCAAATGGGTCTGTAATCCTGAGGATCCTGAGGATCTCTACCTGAATGTATTCCACCAAGCTCTCGTCCCCATAGTCTTTCCTGGCAATGATCCTGGTAGCTGGAAAAACATTGGGAACCACGTTGAGCAGAACTTTCCCGTGGGAGTTGAGCACGGTAAGAGACGCGATAGATACTGGAGAAATGCCTTATCAACCAGCCGAAGATTATTTGAACATGCAGAACCACCTACAGCGGCTCTGGTCTCGCAGAACGAGTGCCCCTCCTTCCTCTGGTCGACTGCTAACGTTTCCCATGTCTAAGAGTAACACGATGGTGCAGCTAGCCGAGACCCTTGGTATTTGCTCTTCCCAAGTCTCCTATAAAGAGAGTATTCACTTGTGTATCATGCTGCGAAAAACCCGCGAGAGAATCCTGGGAGGCTTGTGACTGGAAGGGGGGTATCGAAGGGGGGCCTGGCGCTCAGCAACGGGGCTCGTCGCTGATCAAAAGATGTTCAGCGCAGAATTAATGGATGCTGTGATTGTTCGGGCAAGGACTGCATCGTAAAATGGCGCCTGTTCGTTTGTTGTTGTCTCTAATCTCTAAAGTATTTAAGAGATTGTCAACGTGGGGAACAAGCCGTTATCGACGGGGGTACTCTACAAAGCCATTGGGGCCAATTAATGCAGCACTGGAGATGGATCCGGCCTACACAATTATAGGATTCCGAGGAGCGCACTGAAGACAGGCACAGCATAAGGCACGAATCTGAGAAGGACAAGCTTTCTAAAGCGAATAGTCATTGGTATTGAGAGCCAGCGCTATCCTTGCTCATAATTTCTATTCGTTCCACAATCGCCATGCGCCTATATGCATGCTACTCTAATCTTGCCTTCCCTTCAATAGCCTCTTGGTCACCTTGTCCTTCTCGATTATGTAGACATGCGCGCCCCATCCTGAAAGTGCATCTCGGTCCACAGCATTGAGCAAAGCTTGTGATATCGTCTCGAACAGGTCTTCTGGTTCCTTTTATCGATTCTGAGTCAGCAAGTATCTAGAAAAGATATCTCGTAAGTTGCTGAACTTTCTCGTACCAGATCTGGCTCCCACAATCCCTCGCACGTCCCGAAAAGCTGGTCACTCGCTGTCCCTGACACAATAAAGTCCTTCGCAAAATCGATGCACCCAATACTATCGAAGCCACAGATGAAGGGCTTTCCCGTCGTTCGATTTATGCCAGCGATGACTGGACTGACGAAGTAGGCACCAAAACGCTTCTCGTAGAGGCTGCTCGATACTAAATTTGCCATGGTCTGTGGTGATATTTGGCGTTCTTCTCGTAATCGGTACATGTTCACTTTGTAGCGGAAGAGGTCTGAGACTGTAGAGACATCGGTGGCTAAGCCTGTGAGACCAAGATATACGTCGCCGTAGGAGAATATCTTGGGAAAGTTGTTTGAGACTGTGAGGGATTGGAGGCCCAGACGGAGATCGCAGGCTATCGCAACGCAATCTTTGCCGACCATGGCCACGCAGGCACCGCCATCTAGATTTTCTCGTTAAAACTGGCGTAGAAGAAGGATGTGATTGTTACGAGGAGCCTAGGGACCTTACTGATAGCGAAGGGAGAGCTCTAGGTTAATGGTCAGCGGCGCTTCTTGTGTTTCTAGGCCTGGGGAGCTTACCATGTTTACGAAAGTACCATGGGTATAATCTCAATGGTCGTTGAAGCTTCTATGGTACGCGGAAGAAGGTATAATCAGAGATGCAGATACATGGAGCTTGACTTGATATTTGCTAGATGGCAGAGAGGCTGCGCGTTTAGCTACCTGGCGCCGGGCGGGTAAAATGCGATGGTGCTAAGGCATGTTAGCCTCCTCCAAACAGCTATTTACAACTTCTAGTCGGTGTCATGTTATACCATAGACAATCCTCCGCAACGTTTGTATTACCATTTAAAGAGACACACAATTAGGATGGCTGCTAAAGCCATGGCTTCCCATAATGGCCCTTCCGCAAAATCTACAGTGCCCCCAAATCAAACGTAAGACTATAACTCAATGCACGCTTGTCAACAGAGCTCTAATTATGAATTACAGCTAAAGCTTCACAGTCTCTACCTCACAAATCTTCCAGAAAAGCTCCAGAAAGCCGACCTACGCCTATCACTTTACACCCTCTTCTCAACCTACGGCCCTGTCCTCGACGTCGTCGCGATCAAGAGCAACAAGATGCGGGGGCAGGCGCATGTCGCCTTTCGAGATGTGCAAGCAAGTACACAGGCTATGAGAGCTTTACAGGGGTTCAACTTCTTTGGGAAGGAGATGGTAAGAGATATCAATGGCCCAACTACTAGCATTGGGAGCAGACGCTAATCTGGGTGGGTGGGGTAGAAGATACAGTATGCAAAGGGCAAGTCGGATACGATAGCAAAGCTAGATGGCACGTATAAGATGCCTATAGCGGCAGGGGGCGAGGTCACGGCGACCGAGCTACAGCAATCGATATTTGGCGCACCACCTTCATCGCTACCAGCGCCTGTGAAACCTCAGATGCCCGAGGCAATGGCGAATGAACATAGGGAAGTCCACAAGGAAGATGAGCCAAAGGGCGCCAAGCGTGCTAGAGAGGAAGAGAGTGATGAGGAAGGGGCCCCCATGGAGGAGGATAGCGATGCTCCTATGGAAGCGTCCTCCGATGAGGATAGTGATTAATGGAAGATAGATCCTGTCTTTGCGCAATCGAGCACTTAAGCGAGCACTGCCTGGCGTTGATTCTCTGCTGTTGTCTTTCAGACCAGTGGCTGAAATAGAAATTTGTCCCATTCAAAAGGGTTGCTTATCCGCTGGTTTAGGTGCTAAAGTTCGTGATGCTCCTTCGTCGACGCAAGCTTCTTCGCTACCATCTCCTTGGGCAAAGTAAGCCCAACAGCAGCACCCACTAGCCCTACCCAGATCATCAGATACTCCAAAGGAGTGATTTCCTCCTTTATGCTACGTGTAATGACACGCATAGCTTCTGCCGTGTTGCAAGGGTGAACCCAGAAGCAAGGTATACCTGTCACCGGATGATTCTAGTAGTTGCCATTGTCAATTCCCTGCATGACAGAACATTCAATTCACTCACAGTCATGCCAATACCTCCCAAAATTCCTACCTCCCTTGCTCCAGCTTGAAGATGCTGCGGTACGAGACACTCGTAGACTGTGTCGATGTTGCTTGGCATAGACGGTGGAAGACCACAGAGAAAGAAGTAGAGAACGGGCACTCGGTAGCTAATTGAGTAGAGGATTTGGTGTTCTACTAATGAGGCGGTTTTCGATGCTGGTTGATGGTAGATTGCGGCCTATATTGCGGGATCAGATCATGATTCCTCGTGCCTTATTTCACCTGGATTGGGACACGTACTTCGTCGTCTTCGTCGGTGATGTCGGCGGACTCGGAGGGAGCATCTTCAACTTGCCGCGTCAATGCATTTACCGGTGGATTTGTCGTGGTTTTTGCTGTATCGACGATTTTTAAGGGACGGGATACCACGAGGTAACGATCTCCCACCTGAATTCTTTTTGTCAGACACTTCGAGAAAAGGAGATATCTTCTAGCGACTGCTACCAAGCGGTAATAGGTTGAAGGCTCAACTCTCGGGTATGCAGTGCGATTGAGTGACCGAACATTGTTTTATGTCGGAATTATCACTTCTGAAAGATGGCATATGCTTACCTCTCCGTGAAGCTCTGAGACTTGCCCTGCTCGATTTTTGTGCACATGAAGTCTGTGCAAACTCTCACACGCTTCCTCAAAAGCGTGTTGAGATATAAAGCCAACTTCCTCTGACTGGTCAGAAAACATCACAGTTGGGCTTCCCTTTCCCAGCCCGCGTAGTACTACTGGCCTAACAACAAACCCTATCTCTCCTCATTTCCCGAAGCAATCTCCTGGAAAGTAGCCCTCTCCGAAATTATTTCTTGATGCTAGACAGTAGAACAGGTAAGTCCAAGGGAGCCTAGCTCGGAAATCAACATGGCCAGCGTATAACTCTATAAGACAGAATACCAAAAACTCACGCATACTTTCTAGTGGTACAAGTCTTGGAATGTATGCACGGATCCAGGAGGATAAAACAAGATGTTCAATGTCAAGGAAGTCCTTTTTCGCACTCTTCTTAAATCTCCAGAAAGCAGGGGCACCATTCTCATTACTAGATAGCCTCCTTCAACACTTCGATTTAACGTCTAAATATTAGGGGAACAGATGCAGAGAATCGTGAAAGATCCGATGCTGACGTCCTCTCACTTGCACTCCGACCCCGGTCTGGCTCCAGAACCTTCAGTCGCAGTAGTTAGACGCGTCAGTGTAGTCGTCTTGGAGGGCAACGAGGACTGGCAACGCAAGTTCCTCTGGTTCGCTTATGGTTCACAAGGCGCAACAGCCGGATCTGCACGCCTCCACAGCCACCGCCAAATGATCGAGATGGTAAAAGATCGACAGATCGGAGATTCATCCTTGATCAGGCATGCGGCTTGCAGGCCACTTGTGCACGTTGAAGGCAAGCGGAATTTCTTAGCGCATCGCGGTGTGGCTGAATGTTGTTTAGGTCGGGAACCCAACCATTTCCCTGCCACCGCTGCTGCTTTCACTCATTAACTCTTGTGTCTTCACTCCTTAACGACTCCTGCGGTTCATTTTCGTTCAAGCAATGCATTTAATAGCTGATGCCTCTGGTAAAACCCCCCAATATGCTCATGCAATCCTAATCTCGCCGTGAGCGATCTGAGATTGGTACATAAGCCTGCTCTTCTTGCCAGGGCTTGAACGTATCATGAATATCTAGGAGCTTCGACTGCGGCCCTATTTCGACTCGTATTCTTTCACGCTCATTAACATCGTTGCATTCACCTGGGATTCGTACATCAAATTATTCCGGTCAACGAAGCATGCAGCCTTGAAGACATCAAACGCAGCTTGACCTCGAGCCCACATACATCACCAATCGGCCGCCGTCGCCATGGGTGGCTCTTCTGCCACCGAATATGCACCTCGGAGGCTGTCAAAGCCACGGACGAATACCTCCTCGTCGAATCTGCTCAGTCTCTCAGAACAATTCACGGACATCGCCTCGCCGCTCAGCTCTTCTGCTTCCGACTACTTCGGAGAGAACGCGGTCGTTGTGAATTCTCAAGGCGAGTGCAGAAGTCGACGCAAATCGCGGAGCAAGATTCGAGCATATCTCTACGGTACGAATCATGAGGTTATACAAACATCGTCGGACGACGAAGACGGGCGAGGTACCTTCAATGGGGCTGCTCGCGATATGAGGAAGCGCCTGTCAAGAACTGGATCTTCCATAATTCGGATACAAAGTGCTAAAGCTTCGACTGCTCGTCTCCCCAAATCGGAATCACAAGAGTCAGACATGGAAGAGTCGGTCATAATAGCAGATCAGATAAAGGAGAGGGCCTACTATGACAGCCTTGCAGCGCAAAACCATGTTTGCTCGCCAGTCGACGAGGACAAACATCCCGACTCAGTCATGGCTCCTCTCCGCAGGAAATCGCTCTACACCCCAGGGCTAGCCACACGAAACCCGAACGACATACTCAGGAAACCTCATCAACAAGACATCACAGAGCCTCAGATCGACCGCGACTATTACTATGATCCTAGTAAACCTGCAATTTCTCCGTTGTCACAGCTTGAAGCACTGAACGCAGGGGAAGACGGAAGGTCCACTCCCTCGAATATGCACTATCTACAACTTGGAGGTCTTCAATTGGGCACCCTGCGAGTCACAAACGGCACGGCTTCGCCTGTTCCCGGCCAGCGAGCCCCAGATCTGGCCTGTCGCTCGCCTACACCCGAGTCGAGATCTCATGACGATTTCTACACAGCATCTGAAGGAAGCGTGACTGGCGGCCTTTCTACTCCGATCCCACTCCGAAGTGGTAGTCCACTGAGGTTCGAGAACAAGAACGAGCCTAGCATTCGAACAGGTTTGGGAGATAGTCAAACACCACGGGAATCGTTCCCTTTCAGACAAGAGAAACCTAGCGGTGCAGCAACAATAGCGCACGAATATATGGCAGAGCTTGACAGCAGTCCCTTCTCGTACTCGGAGACTCCAGTGCCAAAAGAAACCGTAAATGAAGGCGACTCGCTCGATGACGAAGGAATCGTCATACCCCAGGCAGAAGGCCCTGCAGCCGACAGGTGGAGGCAATTTATTGATGACGCTGAGACTCGGCACGGTGCTACTGTAACACGAGAAGATGCGTTTCGTAGACTCAACGGTTATACGCCGTCTATCTCCGACTCCAAGCGTCTCTCGGTCCCGTCATCCATGGCTTCGAGATATAGCGCCTCCGCAGAAGTCCCCAAAACCGATAGTGGATACAGTTCGAATGCTTCCTTGAGCGCCAACCACGCGACGCTAACTACCCAGGACGAGCAAGAGAGCGGATCTGGGTTGGAATTGAACGATTCGCCAATGAGATCTCGTTATCTTTCCGGACCTTGCGAGATGCCACAGCGTGTATCAATGCCTGGGGAATATCTTTCGCAGCCGACCGGTCCACCACCACGCGAGTACTCATTCAGTGTGATCCCACAACACGCTTTACCGACCCCAGCTCCCAGCCTTGCCGCTATATCCTCGCCTCAGAATATCAGTTCCATTCGATCCTTAGCCCGCTCCTCTTCTTCAAACCTCGTTCGGAAGCTACAAAAACCAAGACCAAAGTCACAGCCACCTCAGATAGATATCACCGCCGTTCAAAGGATCCATGAACTCAGCCAGGCGGTCATACCCAGGGTGCCTTCACTCATAGCCACGCAACATGCCGAGAGGCTTCGCCAATTTCCTCTGCTGGAGCATACGTTTCCAAGCTCGCATCACACAACTTGTGAGGAAAGAATCTCGCCCACAGACCCTAAGGCTATGCCAATCCGGTTTCCATCCCCAGAAAACGCCCCAGAAACTCCCACTCCAAGTTCCTCCACTATAGCATCGAGACTGGGAGGGAAGCGTAGGTCTCGTTCTGGGGCGCTATCTCAATCCCGTGCTAGTACCGCGGTAGTCGAGGATGAACAGGTCCCTTCAAATGTTGTAAGATCTCCAAGCTGGTCAGAGTATGGAGGTGGGAGAAAGGGGAAAGAGGAGAAGAGGCAGGCCAAAGAAGAAAGAGAGCTTGAAAAGCGTTTGGTGAAAGAGGAGAAAGAGCTTGAGAAACGCTTGCAGAAGGAGAAGCGGGATTTTGAGAAGCAAGTCAAGCAAGACGAAAAGAGAACGATATCCTCCCGTTCTCGCTCTGCCTCAAGGACAAGAGCGAAGTCGTCTGAGCGACCAAGTACTATCGCTGACTTCGGAACTGTCACACAATGTTTGGGTGGGAGTCCATACGACATCGCAACATCCATGTTTCCAAGTGCATCTCGCGATGGCAGCAATTGGCACCCTCATCAGATCAGCACCGCTATGCCACTACTCAAACCCGTAGTCGGCATGGATGAGGCGGTAGCTGCAGAATCTACGCGCGCTAGAAGCCGTGCGAGGAGCCAAAGCTTTGGAAGACCGAGCATGCCTAACGACGACGAAACAAGCGGCCATCAAAAAGTCACTGGCCGCAGGCCTCGCCCTCAGACTATGAATGTCGATGTGTCTCCTATGCCAGCCCTGGCTGCGGTAGACTTGAGAGCTCACGACCTGGAATGGGCCCGCAACCGCCGTAGAAGCCAGAGCTTCTCTGGACCCAGGCTGCCGAGTCATTCGTCCTTCAATGATCGCGGTGGGCTTCCTGGGAGGTCGATTCGGTCTGAAAGTCTGATTATTGATGCCCCTCCAGTCCCAGCTCTTCCCTCGATTCAGCAGGTCAAGCAGCGTGAAGCTCAGACTATTAGATCTCGTCCACAAAGCATGTTCGTTGGCTCATACCTTGTACCAACATTGACAACTTCGCAGATGGTTGATCGGGACAAAAGTCAAGTTTCTATTTCTCCTAGCCCTTCAAAGGGCGCAATGGCTCGACCGCGCAAGACTAGAACGAACAAGCTGGTCCCAGATCTCTGGTGCCATGGCTCACTGGAAACGAAGGCCCCTAAAGCTGTTGAGCAATTAGCAACAGTTGCCTCCAGCAGTGAGACATCCTCGAACGACGAAGGAACTTCCGCCAAAAGCGACAGCCCGTGGGAAGCTCAACGTCGAGCGTGGTCCCAACGGCGCAAGTCTGCTGGGGAAGCACTTCTCAGGAACCAAATCACAGAGATCTTTGACGGCATCAGCCCTTGTGCTCCTATCCCCATGAAGAGCAACAATGGGCCATTGTCCACTACTAGAGCTTTGTCTTCCGAACCACGAGACTTCACTAGACCAGAGCAGACTGCTAGGCCTGGTCCGACCCCCATGGCTTCCTTCCCAAACCCATTGGCCTCGAATCCTTACATACCCACACAAGAATCCCTCAACCATAATAAAGTGCATCCAGCAGGAATCCAGGAGCGAACAGCCTCGTACCACACAGCAGCTCCCCAAGAGAGATCTCGACTTGGCCCACGTCCGCTTACCCTACCGCCCGTACCCCAAACTGAACACCGATTCCCCACTCCGGCTGAACGCCGTGCACAAACCCAATCGTACTCCATCCCACGCAAGCGGGTGGGCTCTGGCACCTCAACTCCCACTGCCGCTTTTGAGCGTCTTACTGGCCGTTACACTGGAGGGCTACAGTACGGCTATGAGCCTGGGTGCGGCCTTGGGGGAAGTGCAGGTACCAGGAGTGCAAAGACAGAGGCTAGTAGGAAGAGTGTCGACGTCTCCAAAGCCTTCGGTCTTGACTTGAGCGACCTACCTGTCTTTGTGGCGCCTACGCTGGCGGGATGAATGCGGATCTATTTGAGCAGGTTTCGGTCTACGACTTATTGCACTTTCTCTACGTTACCTCGATGAACACGAAGTATGGCGATCTTAGAAGCAAGATCACCAGATTCTTCCCTGCATTGACTGAGCTGCATGCAATTTTTCACAGCTACTTTAGCATCGGACTACGCCTACGCTGTATATAGGATACTTAATATTTCCAGACGATGATTCCTCTTCCGTCCACAATCGTACCTCTAGCAAAGACTTATTTAGCATCACCGACGGCTCTCTGTGAGCTGAAAAGTGCTATCTTCGCGATTGAGAGTCAAAGCTCCATACGGCTATCGGCTATTTTTTGTATGTTGAAAAAGAGTACTGTTTCCAGTCAGTGTCACGAATCCTCGGCAACGAATCGGCATCCCTCATGCGGGTCATCATCGTAGCCCTGCGCATACCAGACAAATTCAGTGCTATGGAACATTCTTATATCTTCATCAATAACACGCCTCCCGTATGCCGGAAAGACTACAAGCTGTTTTAGAAGGCGATATTTAGACGACAGGCTACTACTGTATTGACAGAGAACTATACGAGTACTTTAGTGATAGTACCTGCAATTTTGGTGCGGGACCAGCCATTTACTTAATGTGCACGCTCAAAGAATACGAACGAGACCACAACACCATTGTACCAGCGCCATTAGGAATCGAAACTACTATGATAGAGTATTGAAACCCGGCAAACGCGCTCAGGCTCAGTCCGACCCACGAGCTCCCAAGCCTCATCCTTAAGGTACGCCCTAGGAGTAGGCCTAAAATCTGACCTGCCCACAAAAATTTCTAAACAACGTCTCTTGTCAGAGACCTTGTGCTGTACAGAATGCTCGCATGCTCAGTCTTTGTTATCATACATATCTGCAAAGAAGTGTTCCGGACGTCTTTCGTTGCGAAGTTGCGTTTTGTCCGCCGTCTTACTCAGATCAGGGTACCAACAGTGCCAATACTCCTACCTTTCCCCACCCAATGCGGTGTTTACCTCAAACGCTGGTCCTTGCACCGTAAACCAGTCCATACTTGCGCCTCTTAGGTCTACCCTTTACCTTGTCGGAAGACAATTTCGCAAATACTGTGGAAACCTTAGGTGATATCCACCTTGTAAACCGTGTCTCTTTTTCTTGCTCCTCTTCAGCAATGCATTTCCCTTGATCCTCTTCTCTTCTGCTTCCAATACTCGACATGTCTAAATCGTTCACAAAAGCCCCCACAGCTGGCGTAAGCCCTCAGCGGGAGGTGAAATGGATGGAAAGTCTGCGAGTTATCGCGTGCACATTCATGGTTACGTCCCATCTAGCACGAGGGTACTGGGACCATGATCTCTCCTGCACGAAATGACCAAGTCCTAGGGGCAATATCTTCCATCTACCCATCCTCCACCTCCCATCCATGGGCCAGCCCTCGTTTGGAGAATATACTGTGTATTTGGGCATGTTTCGATGTGATACCGTACGGTTGCCTTGATAAAGGATCAATTTACATGACGTTGATAGACTAAAGATTGGGATGGGCGGGATATCATATGTAAAATGTATCAGTTGGGTTTACTGTACTTGAAAGAAGGGGCGTCTAATTACTCGAGACCTTGCAAGATTGTATGGCTAATGGGCATCGAGAAACTCGAATAATTATATTACGATGAGGAACTGCACTCTCCTGGGGTGATATGAGAAAGGAAGGCCTACTCTAGATCAAATCTATCTTCTACGTAAGTGTGGAAGCTGTGTTTGCAAAACCACCTCAACGGGTCATGGAAAGCAATTTCTCTCTGAACGTTACTCCCTGAAGCCTGCACTTGGGCTATATCCAACGCTCTTCGGGATTTACGAATTAATTAATATTGAATCGCTAGACCCAAAGGTGCTGGCTACGAGATGTATAACAGCGCCTCTTGTGCTGGCCCCGTAGATTGCATCGCCTGCATGGGTGAAATGGTACGATGTCGAGTCTGGAGATCACAATTAAGTCCAATCGCGTACATTACAGAACAGGGACTAAGAACACCATTTGGAATCTTTACAGGATTGATTATAGGATTGTCCATGAGCTAGATAACAAAGGCTTGAACATGAAGATTAACCCCAACACTCACAAGCAATCAATCGAGGCTTCTCTCAAAATTTGTATAAATCATAAAAGCAGTTTCTTCCGCCCTTTGATTACTTTTACATGGACCTGTACTCGCACCAGCGCCATTCATGTTGAGATGGTCATCAGATCGACACTATCGTGATGATTGCATATGCAGAGATAATACCACGACCTGGAGGAAGGACGGTAAATGACAAATGGTTAGCTGTGAGCTTCTATCAATAGTGAGAGAGCTAAATCGGACACTGCTTCCTCCGAAAGGCAATGAAACGACCGTGACATGAATTAAAGCCATATACCTTGTTGACGAGCCACGATATGTCGCCTGGCAAAGAGTCACCTGGGCTCGTACTGAATCGCTAAGGGAACCGAGCAGAGCTGCTCCGATGCTCCACCGCATTGCTGGTGAAGAAGTCGCGACGACCGCATCCAGGGCCTGCACTCAGGACAGTAAACCAAAAGGGAGGAGAGTTTGAAAAAGACACTGCGTCTTATTAGTTGAACCGCGTGAGTTGGAATTAGGAATGCGCGGAACGGAGATAGATCGCACATGGCATCAGCCGAATTGCATATGCCAAACTCCTACAGAAGGTAGTCGACGATAACCTCGCCCACCAACTTCTTACCTTAGCTCGCGGGTGACAGACAAACCTGCCCACGGTAAGAAATCCCTCATTACGAATTGGACTTTGCGTGACGATCCATTGTTATTGATGAGGTCTGAATATCACGGAGCAAGGTTTTCATTACAGAGCCTTTCGTTGTGAACTTATCAATAGAGCCTCGATTTTTTGGGGTGTGCAAGTATTTCCAACGAGATCCGATGTCGCAGAAATCGTTGCTGAAAGCCTCGTCGTATACGAAAGGTGTTGAAGAGATCGAAGATGAAGCTATACAAAGCATAGATGAGACGATCGAAGCAATCGGTAATTGATAAATAGATTGATTTCATTCATTTCATCTCATCCAGTAAAAAAGCCGCTCCTCAACAGATCACGATGCTTATGTCCCTCCTCGGACGACCGCCTTCAAAGAACGTAATAACGGGGCCTGGAAATTATCCAAACCTTTTCCCGACCATAACACTAACGATGCTTCTTGCGCTCGCAGGAGCCAGCCTCAAGATTTGGGAATATGATTGGGTATATGTGAAGACTTCCATAAAACGCCATGCTCAAATTACTCTTTCGAATGGAAAACCGTCGACCGGTTGCATGCGAAAAAGATATTATTTTTACAAATCAAATCCGTGGTATAAGGCGGGTTGGATCAACGGTAAGGATTTTCTTCGCGCAACATTTCTGCTGAGGCGTCAGTGAGGATTGTAATGTCAAAGGTTGAAGGTCGGCATACCAGTATCACCTCTCATCATTGGTAACGAGCTTTTTCTTTGCGCTGAGCCCATTAGCAGCATGGAGCTTTCCCGCCTCCTCTGCTTCGCAGGACCCCCAGCTGGCAGGTTTCGTGGCCTGGCCACGGCGTATTCGGGACCAGGTACGGTGACAGAACCCGCTTGCTGAAATCCTGTGTCATATGCAGGGTTCATAGGGATGAATCCAGTATCGTTGTCGTCGGTGTGCGAATCGTGAAGAACCTGTTCGTACGTAGGTTGCTGTTGAGCGTTTGTGGAGAATTGACGAACGTTGGTAGAGAAAGTGTCCTGAGTGTAAGAAGGCGTAGGAATATCAGAGAACATCTGACGCCTTGGAGATCGGATATCTTCGGGGTTGAGAGCCTCGGACTGCCTTTCTAGCGAAGGCATAGGAGTATCTTCCTGAGTCTCGCCAAAGATGGCGTCGAATTCCGTAAGAAACATTGAGAACACGGGTGGGGGAATGTTCAGCGTAGGTGAGAAGACGATGCCGACATTTCGTATGCTCATCTTGTTGACCTCAGAGTTGTTGATGATGCTGATGAGAAAGGCGGAGAGGGCGCGGAGGAGCGTAAAGTTGGCTTTGGGGAGCTTATTCACCAGGATGTTGTAGGCAGCAATCTTGTTTGGCTTTTCAGGGATCTCTGCAGATATAGGTCAGTCAACGAATGGTTGGTGCATAAGCAGATTGAAGACTTTGCTTACCCAAGACGCTGATGAATTGGAGGTGCAGCTCCCGAGTCAGGACTGGCTGAGGCAGCTCACGCAAGTAGAGTTTCAGCAGTGAAGCAATGGCATGGACATCGAAGTACTGCTCATCCGCAGCCAGGAGTTCAATATCACCCTCAGCATTGAAGCGGCCACGTAGCCCTCTGATGACAACATTCGATCCGCTCATACGGAAAATGCCTTCCTCGCCCGCAGCGTCTTTCGCTTCCAGATACTCGAGGCATCGGTAGACGACAGCTGGCAAGCAGACGTCGATGCCGTGTGGCGCGCAATACTCGACAGCCTCCGCAAGCGGTGCACCAAACGCCGCTTTCACATTTGTGAGATGCTCCTGGTATTGTTGCTGAGGCAAACTCAAGTTTGAGTCGTTCGGCTGGTTGGTACTTGGGTCTGAGATATTCTTATCTCGAAAACCCCAGATGCCTCGCTTCTTGTGCTCCTTCTGATTTCCTACAGACATTGCTGGTGGTTTATTGCCCCAGGCCCCAACGTTCTCAATTTTAGCCCCATTTGAAGGTGCGGAGATAGCTTTAGCTTGCGCCGAATGAGCCGATTGCCCTCTTACAGAAGGTTGTGAACCAGACGTCGTCGGCGATGGCGATTCGTTTAGCCCAGGGTCGGGCGTGATCCGGACATGAGGGGCTTCAGCCTGCTGTGTAGTCTCGTAAGCCACGGCTTGAAGGCTGTCGAAATTCTCCGACCTGGGACTATCACCAGCGATCATGTCATCTTTGATCGAGGTCTTTCTCGACGGACGGATGACCCTGCTGGAGCTAGAGTCGCTGTTAAGCAGCGGCGGCCTTTGGTTGCCATCAAAGCCCGGACTGTCCACGTAGCACAGAAGGGCTGCAACCCAGGAATTGCGTTCAGCGTCACTCTCAGCGCATAGAACGTGGTCCATGAAATTGTTCGAGTCTTTACGCTTCGGCTCGCGGATTAGAAAGGCGTGTCTGTACTGGCCTTCACCATCCTCACCTCCTCTGGAGGGGGAATTCGAGGATTTGTTTGGAGACTGCTTTCCAATCTGGGCATTTTGAAGCTTGATGGTACCCAACAACGATCCACCAGGCATTTCGTGATACTTCAGAACGGGTTCATCCAAGACAAAGAATCTTGCTTTCCAGCCGCCGAAATTCTTCCCCCGCTTCGTCAGATAGCCTTGCTTTAAGAACCTTCCATCAGCGCCCTGCATTAGAGGCGAACCAGAATGGGGGGCGTGTGTGACGCCATTGGCCTCCTCGGTGGTTGGCGCTGAGACCTGCGTAGACAGGTAGCGGCAAACTGTCAAAGCAGCCTTCTCGTCCATAGGAGTGTCCAGAAGAGTCTCAAAGTACTTCTCAAGGGCTATCCTGCGCGCATCGATTTTCGCAGGTGCATGGCCACTAAATAACGAACGATCCGGGGGCTTTATATTGAACCCAGCAGATTGACGCAGCTGCTGGTCGAGTTGTTGCAAGGACAAGATCGGCTTCTCTATTTGCCACAGTCCCTGGCGGTCAGATCTCGCTGAGATACCGAGTGTAAAGACAGGTTCTTCGTCAGATCCTCTGATTACCATGCTATGCCTCGAGGGCCTGAGGCGCGAGGAAAGTACCTTGACTAGAATCGAAGGCAGGGCGTTCGGAGGTAATAAGAGCTCCGGATATGCATCAGACACAAAACCTTTGTACACGCCTCTTGTTGTTCTAAAGGCATCGGTGTCCTTAGGATCTAGCTGTGTATCAATATAGGTCATCGACTTCGTAGGACTGATCGGCTCTCGTAAGGTGGTTTCGGAGTCATTACTCATGTTGAACGGCATTGGAGATGCTATAGACATGGGGGTGTGCGGAGGAAGAGGAATAGGCTGCCTTGGCGCTCTAGGAGAGAGTGGCAGACCAATGAAACCCCTGGGTGAAAGAGGGACAGATGCAACAGAAGCTCCCGCTCCCTCACGGGGCAGTCTAGGTGTAGGAGGATTCATAGGACGATGGTTCGGCCGTGGGCTCAAAGGCAATCCTGGACTCATTGGTTTTGTAAGAACGGTCCTCTGTGTAATGCTAGGGTCGTTCCGAGGTTCCGAGGGGCTGAGTACACCAGCTAATGAGGTTGGCGGAGACAAGAAAGTAGAACTACCAGCCAGGGTTGATGGCTCTGGGGAAAAGCCTTTGATGGATAATGGCATGGGTATTGACTGTGGATGTGAAGGTATAGCTTTGTCTTTCGAAGTTGATTTGGCGGATCCAGTTCGTGATTTCGAGCCCCTTGATTTCTTAGACCGACTCCGTTCTTGCTCTTCTTGAAGTAATGCAGCCTCTCGCTCTCTGTCATCATCTTCACGTGTTTTCTTCCTCCCTCTCTCACGATTAGGTAGCTCGTCTACCTCTACATTATCGTCATAGTCTGATCCAGAATGGTCTTCTGGGCCATATTGGATCTGGCTTGGTTCTTCTCGCTTTGGCTGGCCCAGATCCAAGGGAGCAGGAGGCGCTTTGCGAGGTGGCGTCATCCTCTCGAAGTCACTTCCAGTTGGGGTAGCCTCGGTCAGTGCTAAGGCTGGACCACTGAAGGGCTTGCTAGAGAAGGGCTGAGCGCGCTTTGCCATAAAGCTATGCGTTGGTGACATCCCAGGTCTTGAAAGCTGTGGGTTCTGTGAGGGTTGCTCCACTTGCTCGTTTTGTTTTGGGGAGTTTAAACCATTCGTACGTATAGGCGACACGGAAGGGGCAGGCCTGCTAGGCCCCAGAACTCCGACGTCAGAACTCGATGTTGCCTTATGTGAATGCTTGGACCCTTCTTTTCTGGTCTTACTCCGGACCCAATCCTCGGCTTCATATACTCCTGCAGGTGTGTTGCCTGACGCCAATTCGTCCGATGTCCCTTTGCGATGGGTTGATGGAACTAAAACGCGGCCAGTCCCATGTGTAGACGTAAGATTTGCCTGCTCCAAACTTTGCCGTTGAATCGGTAAATCCATTGCAGTAGAGGCTTCGCTAGGTGCTGGAGAGGTTGTAGCAGCTCGCGGCTGCGGCTCTGGACCTTTAGGCGTCGCGCTTGGGATTGGAGGGACACTGCCTAGATGGTCTTTCAGCTTTCTGCGATACTTTTCTTTGTCCTTCAAAGCCTTCTCTAGGTCTTGATTCAGCCCCAGCACCAGAGAGCGCTGCTTGTCCACCAATTTCCACAACTGAGCATTCTGCGCCGCCGAATGCTGCTTCTCTTTCAACAAGTGCTGTATAACAGCCTCCGCTGAGCCTGCTGTCTGGATCAGGTTGGAGATCTCGGCGGAACCTGAAGTCAGAGAGTCTTGTGATTGAGTATGGGGACGAGCATTCAGGGTGCCCAGGGAGATCGTCGAGATGGCAGAGTCGATCGACGATGTACGTGGCATTGGTCGCGACTCTGGTCGCACGGCTGGACTTATAAAAGCCGGATACGCAGTCGAGTGCGGAGATGGAGGCGAAGACTGGCCCACGGGTTTAACCTGAGGAAGAGGCGAGGAGACATTCCGTAATTGGCCATAAGAATGTGCTTTTGTTGGTGACGCTGTAGCTTTCGTGAGACCTCCATCCTCTCCGCTACTTAGATCCCCGTTTGTAGACCCATTCTCCAATGCCGAACGCGGATCCATGCGCTCCTGGGATGACCTGGGCTGATCAAAACTCGAAGCTTGATTGAACCGAGGTGACAGAGGGGAGTGTCGGTAGTCGCTGGCAGCCGCCATCGCTGTCAGTGACTTTGGGCTCCTCGGACTGGTGTATGCGGCGTTACCCGCAGCCATAGCTGATGTCTCGCTGACCTGCAACGGTGAGGGTGTAGGCTTGCGGGATGTGGTCCTGCCTTCTCCGGGACGTGTATTAGATATATTCTGTCGTTGTCCAAATAAATCATGCGCAACGTTAGGCCCATGTCTTTGGGATTCTGAGGTAGCCTGTCCTGCAGACTCCATACCAAACGACATTCCTAAGCGGAGGCAAAACTTGAGCTCATAGGGTCTATCCTGAACATCTGCTCGATGGTTGTCGCCGTAGTCGGAGCCTCATGAAAACAAAGTTGCGCAATAGCTGGCCTTGAGCAAGGTCGGCGCCAAACGCTGCGCCGAGGAGGTGCTGTGAGTGGTGGGCGATGTAAGATTAGATATTAGATACTGCAAGACATTGCTGTCCAACTGCTGGCGCACTGCTGTTAATGGCAGCCTTTGAGCCAGGCCAAGAACGGAACGAAGCAAAGAAGGAAGACGCTCCTCATTCGGTGTGCAAATTTGTATAGGTGTGGGCGTCTGTCCATCAGAGTGTTTGGATGCAAGGGCTTTTTGGGCGGGGGGGGGGGGGGGGGGGGGGTTTTTT
>JAABUS010003241.1_pt1 | contig 27096 bp, 26 predicted proteins | sample 5560161 | NCBI WGS metagenome assembly JAABUS01 (sample SAMN10711885, study PRJNA513376) | rock metagenome | isolation source: Antarctica rocks | place: Antarctica: Victoria Land, Trio Nunatak nord | collected 2016-01-04
ACCAACACTGCAGACATCATCAAACCTCTTCGAATCTCGCCCCGCGTCAGGCGGACTTGCTATGAACCACTGGCCTCACCCGATCCTGACACGCAGGGGAGCGCGCTGTGCAGGTCCCCGATTATCGGTGCCGTGAGGCACCTTCCGGGCATGAGCGTGTGCGCCGTGGCCGGCACGACCTTGGCGCGCTCCTCGGCCGGCAAGCGGGAGACCGTCGGTGCCGTGAGGCGCTGGCGACTCGCAGCCCGGACGGGCTCGATGTGGTGCAGTTGCGCCGCGGCGACGGAGGCCAGCAGGCCGCGCAGCCTTTCGCCTGGCCTGCTGGCCGAGCCACGGGGCCGGAGCAGCCGCGGCAGATCCCCACCGGCCCGGAATGGGTGCGGGCCGAGCGGCGCTACCGCGCGGCCGCCGCTACCGGTTCCTCACCCGCCGGCTCATCGACGCCACCTGGCAGGCCGTCCACGACCAGGCCACCATCCTCGGCCCACCCGCATGGGCAGGGCGGCTGCGCGCCGCCGAAACCGGCCCGGTTTCGTCGAGGGCGTCGATGACCGGCTCGTCCTCTACCCGCGCACCAGCCGGGTGCTGCACCTGCCGGCCCACCTCCGCACCGGGCGACGGTCGACGCCCTGGTGCGAGGCCCCGAACACCTCAGCGCCCACCTGCGCCGCGAGCTTGCCTGGATCCCGACCAGAAGCGGGTGCTCGTCGAAACGCTGGCCGCCGAGTTAATCCGGACCCGACGCACCCGACTCACCGATCTCGATCGCCTGCTCGGCCCGTACATCCACCAGCAGCTACGCCGCCACCCCCCGGAAGAGCGAATCTGACCCCACCGCGCATCCGACGAACGCGCAGCATCCCCTGAGCCCTCCGGTGCCACTGCGCACTGGACAACTCCACCGCCACAACCCCGCCCCACACGGCCCCTGCACAGAATCAACGGCACAGCCCACCAGGACACCCGCGATCACAGCGCTGGACAACTACCCGCCAGATTGGCCAACTTCAATGGCAGTCGACAGAACGATCTGCCTCACCGGTGGATTTGCCCGCTCCTCGAAGAGAGAATCCACGCTGAGTCATGGCACAGAGCCGAAGGATGCGGCTGTGCGTTCGGCGGCCATTCCCAGGCTGCTTGAAGGAGGGGCAGCGGTAACGCCGCGTCCGCGACCCTGGTCCCTCGCTCGATCCCCTCAGCTAGTGTGAGCTACGGAAAGTTGGGGGGCACGGTGGTCAACCGGCAGTTCCAGTCCAACTTCGCGCCCATAGAGTTCACAAGTGGTTCCTTCAACCTCCACGTCCGAGGCTCGCGACAGCTGATCGTTTTCGTTCACGGCCTCGGCGGCCGTGGCTACGAAACTTGGGGAGAGTTGCCAAAGCGGATGTTTGAGGGAGCCGGCGGTCCACCGCTGGATGTGGGGGTCTTCGACTACTCGAGCGGGCACAGACGGCCGTTTCGCGGCGCCAGGTTCGAGTTCCGGGCCCAACAACTTGGCAACGCCCTTCGGGACTTTGGGGACGATTACGATGAAATTTTCGCTGTTGGCCATAGCCTCGGGGGACTACTCGTCGAAGAAGCCGCGCGCTCTTGGGTGCAAGAGCGCGCTTTGAAATCAATCTGGGAACCAATTCCGCTGGCTGCGCTCGTCCTTATTGCAGTGCCGCGTGCCGGTTCAGGCTGGGCGCAGCGGGCTCTTCAGCTCGTCATACCGGACGTACAGGTACTCAGACCGCTGTCAGCGCACTGCAAGGAGATCGACACCTTCTTCAGCACTTACGTGGAACGCCAAAACGTGGTCGCCGCATCCGGTGGTCGAACTATCTTGCCGGTATACGCGGTGCTCGGCGCGGACGATCTGATGGTGAATGGGTTTAGCGCAGCATTCGGTATCCCCGAGCAGCAGCGGCTTCCACTCTCCGGGGGTCATAGTTCAATCGTCAAGCCGCGGGCGCACGACAGCGAACTTGAAAGCTGGTTGCATCGGCTTATGCGAGATCGCCGAGAGGTTCGCGCCCAGGCTGCTCGGGAGTATCGGCATTCGGCCACGCGTGCGGCGCAGACCCTTGGTCGGCCGCCCGCCGAGGTGGTGACTCAGTTTCGGACTGATCCGGCGGGGCTGCATTGGGCGGAGCTGTACACCGAGGCACTTCAAGCAGCCACCAATACCACTGTCGTCGTGCAGGACGTGCGCGATGTGGCAATAACCGATGTAGACCTGCTGATTGCGGTGCACGCTACGGAGCTTGTCTTGGCAGCGGCTCCGGCGGTTAGGGCCACGGTCGAAGGGGCGTGCGCTGAATCTGCAACCCTACGCAGTATGACGGTCGCCATCTCACCGGTCGGCGCAGCCTTCGCAACCGCTGAGGAGACCGTGCAGGCATGGATCGCCGCGGCGCCGGCTTCTGGCGACATGTATGTCAACGGCGCGGCAGACTCCGATGCCCTCCGCGATGTATTGGCACGCGGGTTGCAGCTTGTGATAGGCAGACGCCGACATGCCAACGCTGTCGGCGCCAGAGTCGATGCGTATGGCAACACATACCACCACCAAAAGGGCGGCGGTTACCCGTGAACCTTGCTTGGCTCGTGGCGGTCCTGCAGCCGCACGATGTCGCACCGCACCCGAACTTTCCCAACGAAGAGTACGACGCCCTTCCGGCTGCGCGCCTCGCTGCGGTTGTGAGCGGTGACCCATGGCGCCTACGTCAGTCCTCTAAATTCAGTGCGGCTGCCGCGGACAATCAGGGCGAGCGAGGAACGAACGACGTCTTCAAAGTGGTGTTGTTGGCTGAACGATGCCTGCAGTCCGACACGATCGGAGCGAGCGTCGCGACCCTCGCAGAGGTGCTGTCCGATGGACAGATTTCAGACACCGCTGAGGCAGTCGCCCTCACTCTGATTTTATGTAGCGCCGCGGCGGAGCTCGATGACTACTCGACATGTTTCGCGATCCTCGAAGCACAAGTGCAACGCGTGTCAGCTGTGCCGACGCCGGACTACAGCTTGTTGCGATCCGCGCTGCTCCAGCAGTGGGCGCTACGACTCCGAGACGCCGGTCAGCCACATCTCGAACGATCCCTCGAAGCCGCACGCACCCTCGAGCACCTCGACGTCACAATGTGCAGCGACTTCGCAGTAAACCCGGGAATAACAACATCGCCAGACGTAACACTCGAACAGATACGAGGCAGCCTCCGCAGTGCCGCCATCAGCCTGACGTCCGGGCCCCACTCCAACTCGGACGCACAGATCATCTCCGGCAGTGGCGTTTCGATGCTGCCGAAACGGGCTCCAGCGCTACCGCCGACTATCAGCGTGCGTACCAATGGATCACGCGCCGACACCTACGCAGACTACGTAGAACAGGTTTTCGTCGATCGCTTTGGTAACCAGACGCGGAGCATCGGCGGCGCCGGCCAGCCGGATCTCTTCTCTACACTGCTCGGACTGGAACTGCTCGGGCATCACTGGGTTCGCACGGTGCGCAAGGACCTCGCTCTGCTACGACTTGTCCAGCCCGTCAGCGACCCGGCCAACACAGCCGATGCTCTGCGCCTACTTCGCCACGCTCCAGCCCGAAACCAGTTGGACATAGTTCTCCGTCGCTTGCAAATGGGCGGCCCACTAGCCGCCCTAAGTCACGATGCACGACAGGTGCTACGGACGCGCACTCAGCCAGAGCAACTCCGTACTGTCGAACTAAGAGTGCTCAACGTAGCTGCAGAGCTCCTTGCACCCCCCGAGGCGCGAGTCGGATTGGCGGCGATCCGAGCAAGCCTCGCCGCTGGTGGCCCCCCAAACCTCCAGGGTGAATGGCAGCTCGATCTGCTCCGCCGCGCTGTGGCGTGGGAAGCCGCCGCCGCTCTAGGCAACGCGTGCGGACAGCCCGAGGAGGTCGCTCAGCTAATTCTCAACCAGGCAAACAATGTGCCGCCTGAGGACGAGCTGCTGGACGACGCTCTGCTGCCCGCCGTCGCAAGACTCGAGTGGGCGAACATCCCGCCACGGACCCAGCAGGCATGGGTGGACTTCCTGCAGATGCGTGCAGCACAGTTAACCAGCAGCGCAAGCGCGGTTTTGAATCGCACTGGTCGCGAGGCGCCAGCTTCAACAGCCGCGAGCCCTCTCGCCGGGCTAAGTAACCATCTTAACGCCCTTCTCAGGGGCGGCACCGTGGACCACTCAGCTGTTCGCAACGGCGTTCCCGTAGTTCGCGACGCCCTGGCAGCAATCCGCTCCGACGCGGCACGCGGCACTTACTCCATCGGCGGAGTTAACGTCGCTCACACAGCAGCTGTCATGGTCAGCGCCGCACCCGCCGACACCCAAGAGCTCTGGCCGGTGCTCATCGATTTTCTGATCGACTCCGCGGTGAACAGGGAGGACCGATCCGCGGCATTTGAATGGCTCGCCGATTCCGAGGTACATCTGCCTCCGACAGCTGCGGACCTGTTCCGTGAGCGGGCACAGGATTTACTGATGACAGCAGGCCCCGACACGTTCCTCGAACCACCGTCGCTTGTTCCGTACCCGTCCGCTCTCCGGTTCCTGGGCAGCCATAGGCTGCTCGAGGATGCCGATGTCTACGACGCGATCGCGGAGCTGGCTGGCGGCGGGGCAGCCGGGGCACGCCGCGAGGCAGCGCTCACCGTCGCCGCGCTAGCGGCGGTCAACCCGCGTAGCGAGTTGCTCGTATTGGCATTGCCGTTAAGCCGGGATCCCGACATTGAGGTCCGCGCGCAGGCAGGCCGCGGGCTTGTCGTGCTCATGCACACAGACGAGACGCTCGCGATGGTCGTGCAGCGGCGTTTGAGAGAGCTGTTAGAGGAGGATGGATTGCTCGCGCCGTTGATAATCTTGCGCGCCATGGCAAAGCTGACGGGCGGCCTTCCGGAGGTGATGCGCGCACAAATCAGAAGCCTTGCGCAGCAACACCCCTCTCGCTCAGTCCGGGCAGAGGCTGAGCGACTCGGCGATGGGTTGGACGCACCAGAGTACGCTTAGTGAAACGTGTCGCTTCCGGACGGAGGCGGACCCCTGACGGTTGCGGCGAAGAGCTTGCAGTCGCCGGCGTCAACGACCAGATCTCCACCAACTCCGGCATTGGTGTCCCGCACCATCCAAGTCCTTCATGTAGAGCCTGCCCGGGAAGGCGGTGTCGCCGGTCAGCAGCCACCCGGTCGAACGATCGAAGATCGCGATCGATGTCGGATGGCGGCCAGGGGCAGGCGATCAGCTGCAGTTTCCGGCCGCCCAGATCGTAGGCAGCGAGGTCGTCCGGATCGTCGGTGAGCCCGAAGAATGCCCGCACCTATGGGTCCGCCGAGCCGACCAGCACCGTGTCCAGCCGACGGGCGAACTGACCGTCGCCGGCCACGTGGTCAGAATGCGCATGCGAATGTGCGACGACGAGCTGATAGCCGGTGGGTGGGTTTCCTTGAGCCAGCTGTTCATCAGCTTGTCGACGGTTACGCCGCCACGGAACAGCGTGGCATCGGCGTTCGCAACGGTTGTCCAGCACGAGTGCTCGATCGTTGCCGAACGATAGATGCATGAACGGCGCCTCGTAGTTGACGGCCATGCTCTGCCGAAGGATGAAGGTGTGGGCGTCGTGCCGGTGGATCTGAATCGCCGGATCGACGCACCGGGTCCGGCGCCGAGCTCCGTGGATCCAGCGCACCTCGAGGTTCGACGCGACTCGAGCTGACCCTACGAAGTCGATCACGTCCACCAGCCCACCGTTGGCGGTGCGCCCACCCGCCGGTTGACCCGATCGACGGACACGTTCCGTCTCGCCACTGCTGCGATGTCACAGTCGGCCGGGTTGTCTCGTCTCGGGTCTCGGAGACAAATTCCGGAATCAGGAAGGTGACGGCTATGCGAGTGTTCGTGGCAGGCGGGACCGGGGTTATCGGGCGGCGACTGGTGCCGCAGCTGGTGGCCCGCGGCCACCAGGTGACGGCGACGACGACGAGCCAGAGCAAGTTCACACTGGTGCAGCAGCTGGGTGCCGACCCGGTCGTGATGGATGGGCTGGATGCGGTGTCGGTCGGTGAGGCGGTGGCCGCGGCCCGGCCCGACGCGATCGTGCACGAGTTGACGGCAATCACCGGCAAGCCCGATTTCAAGCACATGGATCGGTGGTTCGCCACCACGAACCGGCTGCGCACCGAGGGGACGGACCACCTGCTGGCCGCTGCCGACGCGACCGGCGTATCCAACCTCGTCGCGCAGAGCTACGCCAGCTGGAACGGCATCCGCGAGGGTGGATGGGTGAAGACCGAGGAAGATCCGCTCGACCCGTTGACGGGGACGACGGCGCAGGCGAACATGTCGGCGATCCGGCACGTCGAGGATGTGGTCGGTAAGGCCGGCGGCGCGGCCCTGCGATACGGCTGGCTCTACGGGCCAGGTGCCACCGAAGATCTGGTCGCCCCGCTACGCAAGCGGCAGTTCCCGCTCGTCGGGGGAGGTAGCGGATACACCTCGTGGATGCATCTCGACGACGCGGCGAGCGCTACCGTGCTAGCCGTGGAGCAGCAGGCGAAGGGCGTGTTCAACATCGTCGACGACGAACCGGCCCCCGTCAGCGAGTGGCTGCCCTATCTGGCCGAATGCGCAGGAGCGAAGCCACCGATGCGAGTTCCCAGCTGGCTGGCCAGGCTGCTGGCCGGGCAAGTGGCGGTGACGATGATGACCGAGGGCCGCGGCTTCTCCAACGCCAAGGCCAAAAGAGAACTCGGCTGGCAACTGCGGTATCCGTCGTGGCGGCAAGGATTCAAGGAAGAATTGGCGTGACCAGGGACGAGGAATTCCAGGAGTTACGGTCGCTGCTGTTCGCGATCGCCTATCGGATCCTCGGGAGTGTGAGCGAGGCCGAAGACGCGGTCCAGGAGACCTGGCTGCGCTACCAGTCCTCCCCGACAGAACCTACCTCGACCAAGGCATTCCTCTCTGCCGTCGTCACCCGGATCTCGATCGACGTACTGCGCTCCGCCCGTTTCCGGCGGGAGGAATACGTCGGGAATTGGTTCCCGGAGCCGCTGCTCAACGATCCTTATTCCGATCCCGCGCGGTCGGCGGAGCTGGCCGGCTCGGTGTCGATGGCGGCTCTCTTGCTGCTCGAGCGGCTCAGCCCACTCGAGCGGGCGGTCTTCGTGCTGCGCGAGGTGTTCGGGTTCGGTTTCCCGCAGATCGCGTCGACGGTAAATCGGTCGGAGTCGGCATGCCGTCAACTCGCGATGCGGGCGCGGCGTCACATGGAGGCAGGACGCCCGCGGTTCGAGGCGGACCGCAGGGAGCGGGATAAGCTGGCGGCCCGATTCTTCGGCGCGCTGCGTGAGGGCGACGTCGGGGGACTGCGGGAATTGCTGGCCGCCGACGCTCAAATGATCGCTGACGGCGGCGGTAAGGCACCACAGTGGGGCAAGGGCATTGTCGGCGCCGACAAGGTGGCCAGGGTGCTTGCCTCGACATTCCCATTGTTCGTCCGGATCGGCGGAGACCTGGAGCCACACCAGGTGAACGGGCAACCGGGCGCGATCTTCCGCGATCGGGACCACAAGGTGCTCAATACCTGGACGCTGGACATCCTCGACGGGCAGATCCAGACGATCCGCACGGTGCTCAACCCCGACAAGCTCGGCCACGTCGGCCCGGTAGCAGACGCCTGGGCAATGATCCACGAGGCCAACCAGACTCGCCGGCCCTCGGAATCACCGGAATGATCGAACGAGCCGACTGCGCTGCCGACCTGTCGGGTCGTTCCCGGCTGGCGCCATGCGTCAAGCCTCATCCGGCGGTTTGTTGCACTGTCGGACGATTCCACAGGTCCAGCAGTGACGTCGTGGGGGGCGATCGTGCGGATCACCGGTGGCAACTTCCGCCTCATCGACGCCTCATGACCCAGATCGGCCGGCTCCGCGACATCAACGACCTCGACAACATCACCGTCGACCTGGTCAACGCCGCCCGCCAAACACTCGTCATCGGCACCCAATAGCGCCAAATAACTAGAGCAAACCGAGCCATATAAATCAGGGATTCACAGCCGCAGGTGGGGGTACACTCACCTGAACTTGACCGAAAAAAGGGAGTATGGTGGATCATACCAGAGGAGCTACTATCTATACCGGGGCCGCCAAGCAAGCCACATTTTTACTGACTGGTGTTGGGTTCGTAGCTGCCGGATTTGGTTTGTGGGCCTGGTTTACGGTGCGAATTAGAGATGGGATCATCGCTGCAGATGATCAAATCGATCCTGGCGTTGACCCGCTTCTTATTGTTATTCTGATCGCATTAATTCTCTGCATGGTGATCGGAGTGTATTGCGGAGTTCGCGCGATGGCCAAGACGTCTGCTCGGCGAAGCGACCGAGCTAACAAAAAGAGCTCTCGATTACCGGGCACTTGACTTTGGTTTGAACCACTGTTTCCGTCCGCCGAAGGAGGCGAGTAAGTAGATGGTCGCACATTCACCGGCGCGTTTTGCTAACAGCCTCGCCTAAGTTTGCCCGGCAGTTGCTGGCTATGGCCTGCATCGACTTCGAGCCAGCCGGCACCGGTGAGACGCTCACGCTCGCCGCGGGGCAGTAGCGCACCGACCGGGCCGGTGACGTTGGTGGTGCGCCAGCGGGCGCGGACTCGGGCGACCAGGCCTTCGGGGCCGGTGAAGTCGACCAGGACGACCGGGGCGCCGTCAAGGGCGTTGGGCCGCCCAGGATGCCTGGGAGCGGGGACTCCCCTTCGACCCCGCCCCCGCCTACTACGGGACCTTGGGCATCCACGCCGACCTGATGGAAGGCGCCCGGATCGCCTGCCGCATCATGATCGAACTCCTCGCCGGCCAGCACGGTTTGTCACCGCGCTGCACACCCGCCGCCGCTACGATAGTTTCATCACCACAACGGGTTTGGTTCACCAATCCGAAGCCGAATCGATATATGTCGCTTGCATTCACCCCAGGCGTTGGCCGGCGCTGAAATCGCCGGATCCTTCGGCACAGTCGGAGTCGCGCTGGACAACGCTCTGATGGAATCGACCATCGGACTGCTCAAGACCGAGGCGATCGACGCTCCGAACCTTACCTGGGTGATATACCGCGAGGCTTAGTGGGAGACCCGCCCGCTGGATCAATTGGTACAACTGCGGTGATGCGCCTCGGCGGTTAGCATCGGCTCCGTGGTTTGGTGAACACGGTATGGTGGCGGTAGATGCCTGATGTGGGTGACGTCGGTCGATTCGAAAGGACCGCTTCGCATCAGGGGCGCAATGACACAAGTTGGCTGCCGTGGCGCCGAATGCGCTTTAGTCCCACAGCGCATTCTGGGATCAACTGCTCCTTTAAAGCCGAGTTCGAAGCGCGGTGACGTCATCGAGGTAGGGAAGCGACAAACGTCCGCGTCGTTATGGTTGTGCCGCTGATTGCCGCTCTCGTCCAGCCCGGGCTGCGCTGATCCGATCAAGCGCCGCCCGGCGGGCCACGGTCAGCGGTGAAGCGTTAGCACTGACGGCTGCCTGGAGGAGTTCGCCCGTTCGGCGTACGGCGGCGTCCAGGTCGTGGTCGATCAAGCCCGGATCACGCTTGAGGTACTCGGCACCGTTAAAGATCACGCCACCGCAGTTGGCGACGAAGTCGGGCACATACATAATGTCTCGCGAGTGTAAGATTTCAGCCGCAGCGTCCTCGGTCAGCTGGTTGTTAGCCGCGCCGGCGATCACCCGGCATTGGACGGCGCCGGCGCTCTCGACGTTGAGTACCTGACCGCCCGCGCAAGGTGCGAACACGTCGAATGGCCGCGCCAGAAACCCCGCCACGGGAACGACCTCGGCGCCGCAGAACGCGCCGACTTCGAGGGCCCGCTCGGTGTCCGTGTCGGAAAGGATTACCCGAGCTCCTGCCTCGGCTGCCAGCTGGGCCAGGGCGCCGCCGACCTTTCCGACGCCCATGATGCCCACCACCCGATCGGTCAGGTCCTGGGAATCGGCCACCAGCCCCAGTGCCTGCCGCATCGCACCGAAGACCGTCCTGGCCGTTGCCGGCGACGGGTCCCCCAATCCTCCTTCTGCAGGCGAGCGGCCCGTCACCGATTCGGTGCGCTCGGCGATCCAGTCCATATCAAGCGGCGTAGTGCCGATATCCTCGCCGATCACGAACTTCCCATCCAGCCGGTTGACCATCTCGCCCATCGCGTGCATCAGGGCGCGCCGATCGCTGCCCCCAGGCGGCTGCAGTAGCACCGCCTTACCCCCGCCCAGCGGCAACCCGGCTGCTGCCGTCTTCAAAGTCATGGCCTCGGAAAGGCGCAGCGCGTCAACCATCGCCGCCGACCACGATGGATACGGCAGGATCCGCAAACCGCCGATGGCCGGGCCGAGAACGGTGGAATGGACAGCGACGATCGCGGTCAGACCGGCCTCCGGATTGCGCTCGATGGCGAGCGCCTCGTGTTGGAAGTCGCTTTCCAAGCCGATGCTATGGCGGGGTTGCACGGCATCTTCCTTTCTTGGTGTCGAGATGAGCTCCCTTGATGTGTCCAGCCGGGCCGGCCGCCGCTTGGACGGTGTTCAGTCTTCGATGCGGACTCCCGTAACCAACGGAAGCCGGCTCTTGTTCTCGACTGCGCGATCCGTAGCGGCCGATCTGCCGCGGGGCAGCGACGTTGATGCCGATGTGGGCCTGGGTTTCCAAGCCGACGATGTCCACAATGCGCACCTCGGGCATCTCGGCGGCACGAGGTAGGTGGCCGTGCGGATGATGTCGGGGATTGGCGAAACGCATCGTGGCGTTCGGCCCGCTCTCCACCGTCTCCGCGACATAGGTCTCGATCGGCGGGACGGAGTCGTCCTCGCCGGCGATTAGTAGGAGACCATCGGCCTTACGCTGCCGAGAATGCGGTTCCGCCCGCCCGACCACAGTAGGACCCGGTGATTCGGAGGCTGGCCACCGCCGTCCCGGAACTACGCCGACGGGGCTCAACACCACTACTTCATCAACTACCGCAACCACGACTTTGGTGAACATTCGACCCGAGTGGCCGGCAAGTTCGAGCCGATCGTTACCCCGCGGAGCGACGAGATAGTCGGTCATGGGTTGCCTTCGATCGGGGAACGGATAGGGCAGCCGAACAATATGGCGCCAGGCATCCGAGCGGAACAGCGACCGAACATAAGGCATACAACGGCAGCCCAACCGTTCACTTGTTTCGTGCGGCAGCCGAATTGGCCCCCGCCGACCGAACGACGTTCGGCTATCTAGCTTTTCTGGGCGCAAATAGTTCGCCCTGCTCGTGTACTTCGAGATAATCGAGAACAACGGTGGTGCGCACGTCCACGAACTCCTTGCGCCGGGCGAGTCCGTCCAGCACGAAGTCACGCAGGTACTGCGTGCTGGGCACGGCGACGTGCACGAGGACATCGTCGTTGCCGGTCACCACGAACACACTTAGCGTCTCGGGCAGCTTCGCAAGATTGTCCCGCACGGTCAGGATTGCCTCCTCCGACTGAGGACGAACGCGGATCGCGATCAGCGCATGCACACCTCGCCCAAGCGATGCAGGATCGAACGAAGCATGAAACCCGGCGATCACACCACTCGCGCGCAACGCGCGTGTCCGTTCCAACGCCGTCGACGGGGCGATCCCGATCGCCTCGGCCAGCTCACGATTCGTTTGCCGACCGTTCTGCTGAAGCCTGCGTAAAATTGCCTCATCTGTCGCGTCCACAGTTCCTCCTTCGCGACCGCACCGAACATTCTTCGCCATATCAGCATATTTGAACGCGAAATGATCGACCTCATTGGCGACCAGCACATCGCAAGCCTGCTGTGGTGCCCACTGGCCAAAGGCCGCCTCGCCCTCAAGTACGGCCAGACCACCGCCGCTTCAACTCTGACCCGATCGGCCTACAACTCTTCGACAACCCCGACCGCAAGCTGGGGGACCGGATCCGGTGGGAAACCAGGTGGCGCTCGGCCGTTAGGCTCCCGCTCGTGCTGAAGATTGCCCTCGAGGCCGACGACTTGGCGGCGACCCGTTTCACGACTGACGTCGTATGGGAGGCGGTGGCGAGCGTGCAGGCCGGCACGCGGGCCGCCCCGCCGGGACCGCACCGGCCGCTGCCGCGGCTGCTGTCGAGGGTGCGGCCTGACGCGCTCGGGGTGCTGGCCTACCTGACCAACGTGCCGGGCTGGTTGCCGGACACGCTCGCACCGAGCCCGGGACCCGAGGACACCAGCCCGGCGGCGCAGATCTCCCGCCTGCGCCACACCGACCCCCGCTGCGTCGAGTCGGACCTGAGCGTCCTGCGACAGCTCGCGCCTGAGTCTCCGATCGCCTGGGGCAATCGGGTGCGGTTGCTCAACTCTGTGACCGACGCGATGGCGACGTACTGGGCCCAGGGCCTGTCCTTGATCTGGGAGAGCGCGGAGGCGATCGCCCGTGCCGACATCGCCTTCCGACAGGGGATGCTGTCCAGGTACGGGCTGGGGCCGACGCTGCAGTCCCTGCACCGTGGCATCACCTACCGTGGATCGGTCCTCACCCTCCCGCTGGCGTCCCGCCGTGAGTGCACCGTGCTCACCACCGGGCAGGGTATTGACCTCATCCCGAGCGTCTTCCGGGGGCCGAGCGTGGTCGCCGCCTTCGGCGCCAACCGGCGGGTGACCATCTGCTACCCCGCGCGCGGCGCCGTCAACATCTGGACTCACCGCGCACGCCGCCGCGGCGGTCGCGCGCTCGCCCAGGTCGTGGGCCGTTCACGGGCGGCGATCATGCAGGAGCTCAAGGTGGTGCCGCGCAGCACCACCGACCTCGCACGGCAACTGGAGCTGGCCCCGGGCACGGTGAGCGCCCATCTCTCCGCACTGGCCCAGAGTGGCCTGGCCGTCAGCGCACGGGAAGGGCGACTGGTCCTGTACTCCCTCACCACTCCGGGTCGCGAACTGCTGAAGTCCAGCGTCGCCCCCGATCTGTCCGGGTCCTAAGGGGGCGCGCCCGTCATGGCCAACCTTGCCGGGCTGCCCCGCTCATGGTGGTCAACACCGTCCACTGGCGCCGCAACCATGACCCGGCCGACGGCTACAACACCTTGCTCACCGTGGCACGCACACCGGGCTGCGCTCCGATGTCGGGCCCTGAGGCAGGCGGCGAGCAACGACCCAGAGGTCCGAGTCAGACGCGATCGAGCGGCGGCGGCGTCGACCCAGGACGCCGTACGGCTGGGCGGAACATGTGGGACGGGGGGGGGGCGCAGCTTCTGGGCCGAGGTTTTCGGACGTCGAGTGCGCGGAAGCATTCAGCTCGTCCAGTAGCTGCTCGATGCCGACCTGCTGACGAGCTGCGGATCGTCGCTGGCCCCACGGCGGGGACACTCGGCCGCCGGCTCTTCGAGGACCTCTCCACGCCCAGCGCTACTGCCTGGGACAGCCGACCTCGACCCCGACCCCGACCGGGAACCCGCGGCTCATCTACGGCAGGCAGTGGCTGGCTAGTCCCACGGCCCCCTGGTCCAGGTCATCACCCAGTTGGTCTCCCAGACCTGGCCCTGGTCGGTCGAGAACGCCTGCTCCCAGCTGGCCTCGGTGTCGGTGATCGAGTGCCAGTAGTACCGCGAGATGATCGGCTGGCCCTCGTATACGTCGGGGCCCTGGGCCTCGAAGCGGGTGCCGTCGTCGTTCCAGCGCCCGCTGACCGGCGGTTGCAGCTCACCGGTACGGCTGCTGACCCAGTAGATCGACCACAGGTCGTCTTCCGGCGTGTGCACCCGGATCGAGGAGCCAGCGAACCCCAGCTCGGCATACCACATCTCGTCTATGCTCACCGAGCCGTTGTGCATGGTCATGGAAGCCGCCCTGGCGGAGGTCTCATACCACTCCTCCGAACCGGTCAGCGGCGCCCGCAGCCGCCGGTTGTGCACCTGCCAGGTGCCGACCAGGAAGTCGAACCCCGTCGTCCGCCTCGGCAGGCCGTCCAGCTCACGGGGCCACAAAGCCTGGATCACGCGCGTTCCTCTCATCAGGGTGGAAAGCCCGCAGCATCCACTGGTGCCGCGAACGGTCGGTGGGAAGGAGCGGGAGCTCCTGGTACGTCGTTCCCGCATGGCTCAACCGCTCCTCCAGCTGCTGCCAACCCAGCGAGCAGTGCAGGCGCTCCATCGCGTCGCTGCAGTTACCGGGATCGGGGAAGACCGCCAGCCAGACCACGGCGTGCTCGTCCCTGATCGGGAGGGCCGGGAAGTCGTTTGGCCCCGGGTGCGACCGCCACAGCCCCAGGCAGGTCTGCAGCTGGGTACGCAGGAGGTCGTGGACGTCGGACGTCGCGAGCTGATCGAGGTTGTCCGCTCGGTCGGACACCCAGATACCTGCCACGGCCCGGACGGAAATCGCAGCTGCCGTGGCCGTCACTTCCACCAGCCGATCGCAGCGGAACCCGCAGGGCTGCAGCAGCAGGACGTCGTCACTGTCGATCATCGTGGCGTTGGCCCGGTCCCGGTGCTCCGCCCACACCGGACCGCCGTAGAACGACTCCAAAGCGCGCGTCCGGTCCTCCAGATCCCGGAACCCGCGCATCCACACGAAGCGGTTGGCGTCGCCCTGGTCGCGGAACAGTCCGCCCACGTCGATCCCACAATCCTCCTGCGACTCGATGAAGAACTCCTCAAAGACGTCAATCAAGTCATCACGACGCCCCGGGTGCAGCGTGTACTGACGCAGCTCGACGATGCCTTGGAAGCGCTGACCCGTCAGCCCCTGCTCGACCATGTAGTCACTAGACGGCACCGAGAGCCACCCCGCAACCCTTTCCCGGGCGCGCCCGTCGGGATTCGTCCTGACCCGAATCGCAAGGACCGGAGGTCCCAGGCGACGCCGTGCCACAGGCCCAGACGCACGCACTATGGCGATCTCGGTCGGCGCTCATCGCGCCAGCGGGCATCGGTGGTGCGCGCTGGCTGACGGGATGACGATCAGGCCAGGTGGGGCGGGGCGCGGCCCCTGGACGAGTGGGCAATGGCCCGATTGCTCAGTGGGTGCGGGAGCAATGAAGGCGAGGAATTTCAGTGAGCAAGCCTGGGGGAAATTCCAGTTAGCGCCATCAACATGATGACTGGATCGTTCCGTTGCGGGACGGGGTCAGATAGCCGGCATCTGCAGCGGCGCGTTTGCGTTGGCCGCGGCGGGTCTGCTCGACGGGCGGCGGGCCACCACGCATCACGACATCCAGGACACCCTGGAGTGCAGGTATCAGCTCGTCAGGGTCGTGCGTGACGTCCTTTACGTCGTCGACGACCGGATCGCCACCGCCGCCGGCATTGCCAGCGGCATCGATCTGGCGCTGCACCTGTTGGCCGCCGACCGGGGCCGGCACTTGCCGCCCGGGTCGCCCGAATGATGGTGGTCCCTGCCCGCCGCAACGGATCCGCGCCACAGTTCAGCGCCATGCTCAGTCACCGCGATCATCTGGCCGACACCGTCCATCGGGTGCAGGACGTCATAGACGAGGAGTACGCCCGCCCACTTTCCATCGCTGAAACTGCCGGTTTCGGCCTCAGTTTGCGGATCTCTTCCAGCTCCAGGGTGTGACACCGTCCCGACCGCCGGCATCGACTTCGGCCTGGATCACCCACCGAGCGATCGGACTCCTGTCCGACGCCCAACTGCTTCGCCACCGCCGCTGACGCGGCCGTGAGCGACAGGTACTCTCCGCGGTGCTTGGTCACCAGACGCACCGCGCGGGCACGGAGCTCCGGAACGATCTGCTTCGGCATAGGGTTCATCCTTCCAACTCACAAGGATGCGGCAGGAAACCTGGGACGCTTCAGCCTGACCCACCGTCCACCAACACGGGGCAAGCCCAGGTCCCTGTACGGGGCGGGGTACGGGGCCAGTCTGCCGCGAACAAGCGATCGAGTAGCGTTAGTTCGTAGAGCTGGTCCAGGGCGGGATAGTCGACAGAACTACGCAAGACCAGTCGCTGCCCGTCAGCTTCCACAACCCAGTTCTGGTTGTTCTTGGCACCCAGGTGCTGGACCGGCGGAAGTTCCCACCCATCAAGCAGGGCGGCTGGTGGAACAATCATCCCTTGACCTTACGAAGAACTGGCGGGCACCGAGACGGTATCGAACGCCGCCGGGCTCGCGGGCCCTCATGGACGGGAGATGTCTTCGTGCAGCTCCTAGGGCTAAGGCAACCGCCACGCTGTGTTCGTCTTGGATGACGACCGGGGCGTCGGAGCGGCCGTGATGCGCCACCGCCAGCGCGTGGTGAGCGGCTGATGGACCACCAAGGAACAGGAAACGAAGCGATGTCACGAGTGGGCACGTCGGTTGTGGTGTTCACCGGTTCAGCGACCGGCACGCTAGCTGTTCGATCCGGACAGGTTGGTGACGGTGCGGGTGCGCATGACGGGGGCGAGGCCTTTTAGTGCGGTGTGGGGTCGATGGTAGTTGTATCGGTGCAGGAACAGTGGGAGCTGGTTGAGGCGGTCGGTGTTGCTGGTCCAGGGTCGCCGGTAGGCCCATTCTCTGGCCAGGGTTCGGTGGAACCGTTCGATCTTCCCGTTGGTCTGCGGCCGGTACGGGCGGGTGTACCGGTGGCGGGTGCGGGTCGCTGCGACCGCCGCGTTGAACACTTTCGACCGGTAGGCCGAGCCGTTGTCGGTCAAGACCCGGCGGATGTCTTGGATGCCGTGGGTGGCGAAGAACGCGACAGCCCGGGTCCAAAAACCCGCAGCGGTCACGCCTTTCTCGTCGCGGTGTTCCTCGACGTAGGCCAGTCGGGAGCAGTCATCGATCGCGGTGTGCAGGTAGGCATAGCCGGGGCGGGGCTGCCGCATCGATGCCCGGTGCGCCTGGGTGCCCTTGCCGTGGCGGCGCCAGCCGCCGCCGTCGGGGATCCGGCCAAGCTTTTTCACATCGATATGGATCATCTCGCCGGGCACCCGGTATTCGTAGCGCCGAGCCGGCCGGCGCAGGTGTTCGCCGGTGATGTCCAGATCCCGTAGCCGCGATATCCCGCGGCGGACCAACACCCGGTGGATCGTGGACGCCGACAAGACGATGCCGAACTCGGCCAGCTCGCCGCGGAGCATCACCGGTCCGAGTTTGGTGCCCCGGCGCAACCAGGCGATGAGGTCCTCGATCTGCGGATCGGTCTGGTGCGGTGACCGGTAGGGCCGGCACGGCCGATCGGCCAATCCCGCCGGGCCGTGCTCATGCCACCGGGCATACCACTTGCCCAGGGTCTGCCGGGCGATACCGGCCTCGGCCGCGACGTGACACATCGGCCGGCCGGCATCAACCCGCTCACACAATCGGCGGCGGCCTTCCGGCGTCAACGGGGCATTACGGTAGAGCATGAGGGGTCCTTCCACGGGTGCGATTGCTTCGTCGCTTCACACCCCACCAGAAGGGCCCCTCACCCATCACACCCAGGTGTCACCAACGTCCCGGGATACAACAGCTAGTTCTCGCCCAGGGCGATGACGGGTGACTCGACGCAGTCGGCGACGAAGCGGAGGAAGCCGCCCGCGGTGGCACCGTCGCATACGCGGTGGTCGAAGGCGAGGGTCAGCTGGCTGACCTTCCGTACCGCGAGCGCGCCGTCCACCACCCATGGCTTGTCGACGATCCGGCCGATGCCGAGGATCGCGACCTCGGGGTGGTTGATGATGGCCGCCGACCCGTCCACCCCGAAGACGCCGTAGTTGTTGACGGTGAAGGTGCCGCCGCCGAGTTCGGCCGGGCGCAGGCTGCCGGCGCGCGCAGCCACGGTGTGGGCACCCATGGCTGCAGCGAGATCGCGGGTCGCGAGCCGGCCCGCGTCGTGGACGACAGGGACGACGAGGCCGCGGTCGGTCTGCGCCGCGAAGCCGAGGTTCACCGTGGTCGACAGCACGATCTCGTCGCCCTCGACCCGCCCGTTGAGCTCGGGATAGCGCCGCAGACCCAGCACCGCGAATCGAGCCAGCAGCGCGAGGATGCTGACCTGACGCGTATCGGCACGCCGGTTCAACTGGGCGCGAGCGCCCAGCAGGTCGGTGGCATCAACGTCGACCCACACCGTGGCCTCGGGGATCTCCCGGCGCGAGCGGCTGAGCTTGTCGGCGACGGCCTTCCGCGCGCCGCGCAAGGGGATTCGGAGCTCCGCGTCGTCGACCGGCGGCATCGATGCGGCCGGCACTCGGCCGTCGACACCCTCGGTGAGCGCACGCTCGACGTCGCGCCGGCAAATCATGCCCGAGGGCCCGGTGCCCCGCACGGTGGCGATGTCGAGTGCGCCGGCGCGAGCCATCGCCCGGACCAAGGGTGAGATGACCCGGATTGCATCGCCCGGACGCCCGTCGGCGTCCGGACGTGTGGGCTCGGCGGTGCCCGGCTCGTCCGCCCGCGCCCGACGTACCCGGGGCGGGTGCGCCCGACGTGACGCCGTCGCAGCGGTGCCGTAGCCGACCAACACGTTCCCACTGCTGCCGCTGCCTTCGCGATCGGCCGGGTCCGGCGGCGTCGCGACCGCGACTCCCGGTTCATCGAATGCCTCGGCGCGGACGGGGTCGACGGTGACAAGTGGTGCCCCGACCGCGACGGCTTCCCCTTCGCGCGCGTGCAGTGCGGACACCACCCCGCCGAACGGGATCGGGACCTCGACGGCGGCCTTAGCCGTCTCGACCTCGACGACGATCTGGTCGACGGACACCTCGTCACCGACCTGGACGTGCCAGCGGACGATCTCGCCGTCGGTCAGGCCCTCGCCGAGGTCCGGCAGCGCGAAGTCAGGCACGGTCGTCCCATTGCAACCGATCAACGGTGTCGAGGATCCGCTCGACACCGGGCAGGTGGTGGTGCTCCAGTTTGGGCGGCGGGTAGGGGATGTCGAATCCGGTGACCCGCAGGATGGGCGCAGCGAGGGAGTGGAAGCACTGCTCGGTCAGCCGGGCGACCACCTCGGCGCCGTAACCACCGAAGCCGGCCGCCTCGTGGATCACGACCGCGCGACCCGTCCGCCGGACGGACGCAGCGACGGTCGCGTCGTCGAAGGGAGACAGGCTACGCAGGTCGACGACCTCGATGTCGTTGCCCTCCTCCGCGCCGGCCGCCGCGGCTTCGAGGGCGGTGTCGACCGAACCGCCGTAGCTGATGAGGGTGACGTCGTGGCCGGCCCGCCGGATCACCGCCTGGTCGATGGCCGGTCCGTCCATGGTGAGCGCGGCCGTCTCCTTCGACCAGTACCGGCGCTTGGGCTCGAGGAAGATCACCGGGTCCGGGCACTCGATCGCCTGCCGCAGCAGGGTGTAGGCGTCCGCCGGGCTGCCGGGTGTGACGACGCGCAGGCCGGGCGTGTGCGTGTAGTACGCCTCCGACGAGTCGCAGTGGTGCTCGACGCCGCCGATGCCCCCGCCGTACGGGATCCGCACAACCACCGGCAGGCTGAGCCGCCCCCGGGTGCGGTTGTGCAGCTTGGCGAGGTGGCTGGTGATCTGCTCGAAGGCCGGGTAGGCGAACGCGTCGAACTGCATCTCGACGACGGGGACGAGGCCGTTCATCGCCATGCCGATCGCGGTGCCGATGATCCCCGCCTCCGCCAGTGGCGTGTCGAACACCCGGGTATCCCCGAAGTGCTCGGCGAGCCCGTCGGTGACCCGGAAGACGCCGCCCAGGGTACCGACGTCCTCGCCGAAGACGAGCACCCGATTGTCGGAGTCGAGCGCGTCGGCGAGCGCTTGATTCAGGGCGGCGGCCATGGTGACCGGGCCGGCGTCCGGCGCGCTCGCCGCCGCCGTAACCGCGCGATCCAGCGTTGCGCTCACTGGTCTGCCCCCGCATCATCAATCTCGGCCATCAGCGTGGCCTGCTGGGCGAGCATGGCCGGCGTCGGTTGGGCGTAGACGTGTGCGAACAGCTCGGCCGGATGCGGGACGACCTCGCTGTTCATCCGATCCCGCAGCGCCGCGGCAGACTGCTCGGCCTCGGCCTGGATGGCAGCGGACGCGGCGTCGTCCAGCTCGCCGATGTCCCGCAGGTAGCGCTCGAGGCGCGCCAGGGGGTCGCGGGCCAGCCACGGTGCAACCTCGTCGGAAGAGCGGTACCGGCTCGCGTCGTCGGCATTCGTGTGGGCCTCGACGCGGTAGGTGAGCGCTTCGATGAGCGTGGGTCCGCCGCCCGCGGCCGCGACCTCGACGGCCTGCCGCACGGCCGAGTACACCCCGGCCGCGTCGTTGCCGTCGATCTGCATCGCGGCGACGCCGTAGCCGATGCCCTTGTGTGCCAGCGACGGCGCGGCCGTCTGCTTGGCCAGCGGCACGCTGATCGCGTAGCCGTTGTTCTGCACGAGGAATACCACCGGCGCGTTCCACACGCCGGCGAAGTTCAGCGCCTCGTGGGTGTCGCCCTCGCTGGTCGCGCCGTCGCCGAGAAACACTACGGCGACGGTGTCCTCGCCCTTGAGCGTCGCGGCGTGTGCGAGGCCGACGGCATGCAGTGTGTGGGTGGCGAGCGGGGTGCACTGGGTGGCAACGCGGTGCAGCGTCGGGTCGTACCCGCAGTGCGCATCACCGCGCAGCAGGGCGAGCACCTCGACCGGGTCGACCGATCTGGTGATGATCGCCATCGAATCCCGGTACGTCGGGAACAGCCAGTCCTGCTCACGCAGGGCCAGCACCGTGCCGACCTCGCAGGCCTCCTGACCGCGCGCGGACGGGTATACGGCAAGACGCCCCTGCTTCGTCAGCGCCGTCGCCTGCGTGTCGAACCGGCGGCCCAGCACCATGTGCCGGTAGAGCCGCCAGAGGACGTCCGGCCCGGGCATGGTCAGCGACGACGCCTGACCGGTCGGCCGGCCGGTGGGGTCGATCAGGGCCAGGGGCACGGAGCCGGGCAACAGCTCGCGTGCGGGGGTCAGATCCACGATCGGCACCGGTGTTCGGCCGGCAGAGCCATAAGTGTCATGAAATACATCCCGGGGACGAAGTCGATCCCATTCTGTCTACATACCGGGCCAGTTGTCTATACGCGGGCGAATAGCTCAGACAAATGGCTCATTCGTAGATATCCTCGATGCTTATGGCCCCGAAAGCGCCCGAGCGCGTCTCCACTGCTGGACAAACTGCCCCGATCGACGACACCGACGCGCGCATCGTCCAGGCGCTGCGAACCGATGGACGGATGTCCGTACGTGCCCTCGCAGAACACCTGCACATCTCGCGGGCGAGCGCCTACACGCGCATCGCGCGTCTCGAACGGTCGGGCGTCATCACCGGCTACACCGCGACCGTCGACCCGCAGCGGTGCGGATACGGCGTGTCCGCCTACGTCCATCTGAAGATCAGTCAGCACTCGTGGAAGACCGTGCGGCAGCGCCTCAGCGCGCTCGCCGACATCGAGCACGGCGCGCTGGTCACCGGCGACAACGACATCGTTCTGCTCATTCGGGTGCACGACGCCGCCGGTCTCCGCGACCTCGTGCTCAACCGGCTGCAGGCCATGCCCGAGGTGCTCACGACGCAGACGGTGCTCATCTTCGACGAGCTGCACAGCGTGCTCCCTACGGACGCCGACGAACTCGCCGACGCCAGTAGGCGGCAGTGACGGCGAACAGCAGCGGGCCCCACGCCAGCGCCGGGGCGTAACAGATGGCCATGAACCTGGCCCATCCGCAGTCGGGGCGGTCGGCGAATCCGCTGACCTGGTTCCAGTTCCGCACGCTCAGCACGCCCAGGTAGGTGACCGTAACGCCGCCAGCGCAGGCCGGAACGACCGCGGCGAGCAGGGGAACGGGCCGGCCGCCGAGCACCGGAACCCAGCGCGGCACGATCTCACCCCACGGACGGACGAGGCCGAGCGTGAGCAGCGCGGCGCCTAGGGACGTCGCGCTGAGGACTATGACGTACCTCGTGCCCGCGCCGGGGATCCGTTCCAGACGCAGGTGTGCCTCGCTCCACCCGAGCGGTACGCCTAGGCCGACGGCGGTGCGCCACAGACCCGAGGGCACGACGCACACGACGCAGGCGTGGGCGGCCACGATGGCCCAGCGGGGCGTGCCGGGAACCTTGCCGCGACCGCTCACACCGGAATCCACTCCGCGTCGGTCGTGACGGCGGCGAGCGCCTCGTCGTCGGGCGTGACGCCGATGCCGGGTGCCGTCGGCACCGTCAGGTGTCCGTCCTCGACGACGAAGGGCGCCGTGATGTCCGTTCGGTAGTAGCGGGCCGAGCCGGACGTGTCCCCGGGCAACACGAAACCGGGCAGTGCCGCCAGTGCCACGTTCGCCGCGCGTCCGAGCCCGGTTTCGAGCATTCCTCCACACCACACGGGCACGTCGTGCGCCTGGCACACGTCGTGGATGCGGCGCGCCTCGAGGTAGCCGCCGACCCGGCCCGGCTTGATGTTGACGATCCGGCACGCGCCGAGGCTGATCGCAGCGGCGGCGGCACGGGCCGAGGTGATCGACTCGTCGAGGCAGATCGGGGTGGTGATCAGCCGGGCCAGTGCCGCGTGACCCAGCACGTCCTCTTCGTCGAGCGGCTGCTCGATCAACAGCAGGTCGAACGGGTCGAGGCGAGCGAGCTGGTGGGCGTTGGCGAGCGTGTAGGCCGCGTTGGCGTCGACCTGGAGCAGGATGTCCCCGAACCGCTCGCGTACGGCGGCGACCGGGGCGACGTCCCACCCGGGCTCGATCTTGAGCTTGATCCGGAGGTAGCCCTCCGCGAGATAGCCGGCGACGGCATCGAGGAGCTCGTCGATCGAGTCCATGATGCCGACCGAGACACCACACGGGACGCGGGTACGCACCGCGCCCAGCTCGCGGGACAATGGAACTCCGCGCGCTCGCAGCTCGGCGTCGAGCACGGCCATCTCGAGGGCAGCCTTGGCCATCCGGTGGCCGCGGAACTTGGCGAGCGCCGGCCCAACCGCTACTGCGTCGAGCCGCTCGAGGGTCGCCAGCGCCGGCACGAGGTACCGGCGGATGACATCCGCGCACGCGTCGACGTACTCGGACGAGTAGAGCGGGCTGCTCATCGCAACACACTCGCCCCAACCTTCTGCGTCGGTCGTGACGGCGCGGACGAGCAGCGCCTTGCGGCTCGTCTCCACCCCGAAGGACGTGCGGAAGGGCGAAACGAGCGGCATCTGGACGCGCCGGAGCTCGACGCCGGTCAGTGTCGTCACGGCTGGTCCTCGGCTGCGCATGGCCGGGTGGTGAGGTACCACCCGGCGCGGTCGAACCCGACGACGGTGCTGCCACCCGTCAGCAGCGTGCCGAGCACGTCTCTGAGCGCATGTCGCCACCGCGTTGCCTCGGCGGGGTCGCGGTCCCGCAGTGCCTCGATGTCGGTGGGCACTGCGACGAGGCAGGTCTCCGAGTCGATCCGGCCGCGAACGGGGTGGCCGAACTCGGAGATGCCGAGGGCCAGATCGGCGCCGCTCGCGCGTGCTGCCGCGGCCTCCATCGGATTCGTCCGCCCCATGCAGGCCGCCACGACCTCAGGTGCGCCCAGCTGCCAACGCACGAACACCCGGTCGGACTCGTCGGTGCCGTTGATCCCGTCGTACATGCTGCCGTAGAAGTTCGGCAGGTACTCGGTGCACCTCGCGGCCAGCTTGTTTAGGTTGAAGTGGGCGTTGCGCGCCACCAGCGGATCGAACGTCCACATGATCGTCGACAGACCGTGGGCCAGCGCCCAGGCCCGCTGGTGCAGCTTCAGGGCGAACCCCACGTTGCGTCCGCGTGCGCTCGCCGACACACCCGCGATGTGGCTGTGCAGGGCGCCATCGGCTGGCGCGCTAAAGAACGCGACGCATGCGCCGACCAGGTCGTTGCCGTCGAAGGCGCCCGCGACGTAGTTCTCTGCCTTGACGAACGCGCGCAGCAGGTCAGTCGTCACGGGCGGGTTGAGGGGATCCGGCCGCCAGATCCCTGCGTAGAGCTCGTAGGCGGCCCGCAGGTCGGCGAGGTCGGTGAGCTCGCGAACCCGCACGCCCGCGCGCCGGGCCGCGGCCTTCGCAGCGAGCGCAGGATCCGACTCGACCGGCACAGCGACGTGTGCGGCGTGCTGCTGTCCAGGCATCGCGCTCAACGGTGGCCGACCTCGCGACGCCCGCCGGACGCTTCCGGTACCGGGGTGCTGGCTGCGTTGGCCGATCCAGGCTCGACCGAGCCGCCGAGCAGGTCGGCCACCAACGCACTCAGCAGTGCGGTGCGCGGCGCCAGCTCGGCGATCGCGACGTGGTCGTCGTCGGCGTGGGCGCCGCCGCCGATCGCGCCCAGGCCGTCGAGGGTGGCGACCCCAATGCTGGCGGTGAAGTTGCCTTCGGACGCGCCGCCCACCGCAACGCCGCGCACTGCGCCCAGCCCGAGGCCCGCTGCCACCTCGACGGCGCGGCCGAAAAAGTGCTCGGACGCATTGGCAGCCAGCGGTGGCCGGTTCGGCCCGCCAAGGATCTCCAGGGTCGCGCCCTCGACGGCCGGCGTAAGGGAGCGCATGCCCACGTCGACCCGTGCCTGTTCGGCGTCGGTGGCAACCCGGACATCGACGTCGAACCGCCCCGACGCCAGCACGGTGTTCGTCGACGTCCCCGAGTTCACACACTTCGGGGTGACCGTGGTCCCGCGTTCCGGAGCTGCCAGCCGGAGCGTCGCCAGGACTGGGTGCGCGATCTCGACCGTCGCGTTCACGCCCGCCTCGGGCTCGAGGCCCGCGTGCGCTGCTCGCCAGTGCATGTGGACCTCGTAGCGCGACACCCTCTTGCGCTCGCATTTCAGCGCGCCGCCCTCGGCCGCCGCCTCGAGGACCAGAACGGCGTCGCAACCGGCCGCCTCGAACTCGATCAGGGCTCGCGAACTCGGCGAACCGAGTCCCTCGTCGCCAGTCGCCAGGTTCGTTACTCCCGCGGCATCGTCCAACGCGGCCACGGCGTAGAAGGCCATCGCCAGACCCGCTTTCATGTCGAAGCAGCCCGGGCCCCGCAGCATTCCGTTCTCGATCAACACCGGATGCGTCGTCACCGAGCCCAACGGCCAGACCGTGTCGGGGTGGCCCAGCAACAGCACGCGAGGCGGCCCGGCGGCTAACCGCCATCGCAGGTGTGACCGCCCTTCTAGCACGATCCGAGCCGGTGCGACGCCCAGCAGCCGCGACCCCATCGCGGCGACCACACCGGCGCTTCGGGAAACCGTCTCGAGGTCCGTCGAGGGCGACTCGCAGGCAAGCATCGTCTCGATGTCCGCGAGCAGCTCGGGCAGCAGTGCCTCGAAGTGCTCTACGAGCCCGGTCATCGTCGCGTCATCTCATCATCTCCGTACCAGGTGCGTCGATCAGATCGCTGCCGTAGAGCTTGACGCTGCCGGCGCGCCGGCGCCTGGTGTGATCGGCCCAACTGTCGCCGCAAAGCTCGGCGGACCTGACGAGAGGACTCTTCCCGGAACTGAGGTGGGCTACGTCGCGGGTGTGTCGCCGAGGCCGAGGATGGCCCGCGAGCTCGCCTCGATGGCGTCGGCCATCCAGTCGGGAATCCCGGTCCACAGGTAGGGCCGAACGAGTCCGTAGGGGCACTCAATGGCCGCAACGCGCACCAAAGTGAGGTGCCGCGGGGTCACCCTGTCATACCGGGATTGAGCCAGCTCGGCCAGTCGTACATGAAGCGTGTCGTTGACCGTGCGCACCTCCTCCTGGCAGGGCGCGGGTGCGGTGTCCACCAAGCGCGACTGCCGGAAGAGCGTCATGGGCACGGCCTCCGCCTGATGCTGCGCGGCGAACGACGCGACACGGAGCGCCATGTCGACTAGCGCCTGCTTAGGGTCCTCGCCGTCGCCCACCGCCAGATACACCTAAGACTAGAGACTAGCCTCCAACTAGGTTAGGGATCACTCGCTAGAGAAGCAGAGGTGAGAAGTCGATGGCTTCCAGCGTGCTCGTGGTTTCCAGTGTGGCAACTCCTGACGGAACCGGCGAGAGCGGACAGCAGCCTACCGGCGCGCATGTCACCAGCGGCCGCGGGTTCCATCCGGCACCGGGCACGCCGAGGTGGGCGGTGATCTGCGCGTGGGTCACGGTCGCGTGCGTGCTGCCCTCGTGCGCGTGGCGAACCGCGGTCGGACTGGGTGTCCAACTGGGGTGGAGTGAGGCGCACCTGCGGTTGGAGCACATCCCAGGCGACGGCACCTCCTACGTCATCCGGCTCAGCGGCGCCATGATCGTGGCAGCGGCTCTGACCCTGGGGCTGGTGTACCGGTGGGGCGAGCAAGTTCCCGCTCGTGTCCCGCTGCTAGGCGGCCGCCGCCTGCCCGTTTGGCCAGTCGCCGCAGTGGCCCTTGGGGGCGCGATCGCCGTTAGCGGCATCCTCTGGCTCAGCATCGCCCACTGGTCCAGCGTCAGCGGCTTCAGCGATCGGCCGACATCAGGATGGGCCCTGTTCATGGCTGCCTGTTACGCCCCAGCCCTGCTATGGCCCCCGCTGCTGCTGGCAGTCACCTTCGCCTACGTCCAGCGGTGCCTACGCCGTCGCCGGTAGTCCATCCCTAACCGGGCGGTCGTCAACCAATAGCCCGATAGCCGAACGCGACCGCGGGACCGCCGACGACCGGGCACGGTCGTAGTGGGGCCCTCGACGCCAGATGTCCAGGAAGGCGTTCCGGGTGAATGTCTTCCGCCCTGGTCGGATCGAGCACGAGTGAATCGGGCGAGCCCGTACACGCACGGCGCTGTCGCGTCGTACAGCTCCCGGAGGGCACGCAGGTCACCACGCCCCGCGCGACCCAACCAAAATCATCCACCCGAGTAAGGTGTGCACGGTCTCAACGCTCTCCGAGAAGCCCGCCCATCTCGTCGTCTGTGATGCGGACCTGATCCCAGAGTTCAGCGACGTTCTGGCCGCGCCGTCCGGCAATCTTCTGGACGTAGATCCAGGGGTCATCGGCGGGCCGCTGTTTGTAGCTGAGTCGGAACACGTTCCCCCGTTCTGTCACGATGCGACGACGCAGGCTAGACGGTATGGGGTGACCGCTCGCTGGAGGTGATGCGGTTGCTGGGCCGGGGCCTCGCTCACAAGATTCGTGGGTTACCGAGTAGGGGCTGCCTGCTCGGCCTATCCGACAATTGTGGGAGGC
>JAABUS010003242.1_pt1 | contig 27081 bp, 29 predicted proteins | sample 5560161 | NCBI WGS metagenome assembly JAABUS01 (sample SAMN10711885, study PRJNA513376) | rock metagenome | isolation source: Antarctica rocks | place: Antarctica: Victoria Land, Trio Nunatak nord | collected 2016-01-04
TCTTCACCAAGGGCTAGGCGGGTTCCGCGTAGCTGGCTGGCTGGACCGAGCGTGAAGCGCTCGGCAGAAGTCCCACATGACGTTCCCCCACCAGGACACCTCGGTCTGTCTGTCGCCGGCGGTGTCGGCCCTGGTGGCAGTGTCCTGGTGGAGCCGCCCACAGGGACTGTCCCGACAACCTCTCGTGTCCGGGACTGTCGGGGGATGGCGGTCACCGCTCGCCTGGTGGCGTGGGGTCGTTTGCTGGACCCGCGGTGCCCTGGGTGGCCGTCGGGGTTTGTCAGCTTGGTCGGTTGGAGGGTCGTTTGGCCTCGGGTGCCTGTGGGTGTGGTTGCTCCTGGCGTAGGCCGGTGACGAGGAGGGTGACGATGCGCCGGACGTCGTAGTCGGGGTCCTGCGGGGTCCACGCGACGAGGTCGCCGACCGCGCGGATGAGTTCGTAGGCGCCGGTGTCGGCGATGACGTCGCCGGAGGCGCGGGCCGCCGCGAGCAGGTCGGCCAGGACGGGAACGAGCCGGTCGAGGAACATGTCGTGCAGGGCGGTGAACCCGGCCGCGTCGCCACTCCACACGCTGGCGAGGCCGTGTTTGGTGCCGAGGAAGTCCACGAACAGGTGCAGCCACTCCAGTAGGGCCGCGAACGGGGTGGGCGCCGACGCCAGCAGGGCCGGGCCTGCCTCCGCGCACGCGTCGACCTGGTGCCGGTAGACCGCGACGACCAGGTCCGCGCGGGTGGGGAAGTGCCGATAGAGCGTGCCCATCCCGACGCCCGCGGCCGCGGACACCTCCCGCACGGTCGCGTCGACACCAGAGGCGGCGAACACCTTCGCCGCGGCGTCGAGCAGGGTGCGCTCGTTGCGTTCGACGTCCGAGCGCCGCCTCGGGGGCTCCGGCGTCGGTCGGGCCGCGGGCACGGGGTCGAGCCTGGCACGGCGGGGACAGCCGTCCACGCGGCCCGCCCGGCTCGTTGCGAAACGGAGCGACGCTCCGCACTGTCGGGTGGAGCGTTGCTCCGTTTCCCGGTGCGCTGCGCCATGCACCGTTCCACGTTCCCGGAAGGACACCCGATGCCCGCTCCCGCTGCGGCCGCTGTTCCGCTGCGCACGACTCCCGCCCGCCAGACCCTGTCCGTCAAACCTGTCGTTCTGCCCGCTCCCGGGCGTGGTGATGACCTGCAGGTGCGGGTGACCGCCCCAGCAGAGGGCAGCGAGCTGCCGGTGATCGTATTCGCGCACGGGTTCGGTCTGGCGATGGACACCTACGACCCGCTCGTGGACTTCTGGGCCGCCAGCGGGTTCGTGGTCGTCCAGCCGACGTTCCTCGACTCCCGGACCCTGGGCCTGACCCCCGCGGACCCGCGCTACGCGGACATCTGGCGCACCCGCGTCGACGACCTCGAGCGGGTCCTCGACGACCTGGACACGGTCCTCGGCGCGGTCCCGGGCCTCGCCGCCCGGGTCGACCGGGACCGCCTCGCCGCCGTCGGCCACTCCTGGGGCGGCCAGACGGTCGGAATGCTACTGGGCGCCCGCGTCGTCGGCGCGGACGGCCGGCCCGGCCCGGACGCGACCGACATCCGCGTCAAGGTCGGCGTGCTGCTGTCGACGACCGGCCTCGGCGGGACGGACCTGACCCCGTTCGCGCAGCAGAACTTCGCCTTCATGAGCCCGGACTTCACCGGGCTGAACACCCCGACCCTGGTCGTCGCCGGCGACCACGACCAGTCGATGCTCTCCACCCGCGGCCCGGACTGGTTCACCGACGTCTACACGCTCAGCCCCGGCGCCCAGAGCCTGCTCACCCTCGTCGACGGCGAACACTCCCTCGGCGGCATCTCCGCCTACCGGACCACCGACACCACCGATGAGAGCCCGGAGCGCGTCGACCTGGTCCGCCGCGCCTCGACCGCGTTCCTTCAGCAGGCGCTCGGCATCGACGGCGCACCCTGGGCGGCGATGACCGCTGCCACGGCGACGGAGCCGGCTGGCCGCGTCGACTCCAAGTAGCCCGCCCGGGCCCGCGCCGCCACACCCCGCGGGCCCGGGAACTCCCACCCGACAGCCACGACCCCGCTCTGGGCCGCCCCACCTTGGCATGCCTCGCTCTCCCTGCCCCGTCGAGAGGACATCCCGTGAACGACCAGCAGCACCCGCTCAGGTCCGGGTTCACCGCCGCGTCGACCGCCGACGAGGTCCTCGCCGGCGCCGACCTGACCGGGATCAACGTGATCGTCACCGGCGGCCACTCCGGGATCGGGCTCGCCGCGACCCGCGCTCTGGCGCGGGCCGGCGCGTCGGTCACGGTGCCCGCCCGCGACCCCGACCGTGCCGCTGCCAACCTCGCCGGAATCGACCGGGTCCGGGTGCACCGGATGGACCTGCTCGACCCGGTCGCGGTCGACGCGTTCGCCGTCGCCTGGACCACCACCGGCCGCCCCCTGCACGTCCTGATCAACAACGCCGCCGTCCCCGCCCCCGGCACCGTCGTGCGCGACAGCCGCGGGTTCGAGGTGCAATTCGCCACCAGCCACCTCGGGCACTACCAGCTCACCCTCGCCCTGCACGACGCGCTCCGCGCCGCCCACGGAGCACGCGTGGTCAACGTCTCCTCCGGAGCGCACCGCTTGGGCACCATTCGCTGGGACGACCCGAACTTCACCGACAGCTACGACCCCGGCGTGGCGTACGCGCAGGCCAAGCTCGCCAACGTCCTCTTCGCTGTCGCGCTGGACCGGCGCTTGGCCCCGGACGGGATCCGCGGATACGCCGTGCACCCCGGCGTGGTCCTCGGGACCCAGCTCAACGCCGGCGGCGACCCCGCCGCCTACCGGGCCATGGGCCTGCTCGACCAGACGGCCGGCCGGTCATCGACCCCCCGGCCGGGAAGAAGACGGTCGAGCAGGGCGCCGCGACGGTCGTGTTCGCCGCCGCCAGCCGACAGCTCGACGGGATCGGCGGGGTCAACCTCAAGGACAGCGACGTCGCTCCCGTCGACGACCGGACGCTGCCCGTGACCGCCGACCGGATCCCCGCGGACGCCGCCTCGCACGCACTCGACCCCGAGGTCGCCGCCCGACTCTGGGACCTCAGCCGACAGATGCTCACCTCCCCCTGACCGACACACCACAGACGATCGTTAACGGCACGACCGCTGTGACACGACGACACGCCAGCCACAGTCGGACCAAAACCCGTGTCGAAACCCTGTCCGTCCGTTCGACCCTTGGGTTACGTTTTCGGTACGACCGCGAATCTGGTGTGACGAAGGTGTCAGCAGGTGGCGTTGTGGTGAGTGAACAACGCGAGCGCCGCAAGCGTCTGAGCATCGGTGAGTTGGCCGCCCGTGACGAGACGCCACAGCTCGTCGGCGGTGAAGGACGCGATGACCAGGTCGGCTTCGGTAGGTTCGAGCTGCTGAGCGCCGCCGACCAGCTGGGAGGCCAGCCAGACTTCGAACCCCGAAGTGCAGTAGCCGTAGGCCTCATGCAGGTAGCCCAACGAGGTCAACGATCCAGCGGTCATACCTGTCTCTTCGCGGAGCTCGGCGCGGGCGAGGTCGCACGGATCGTCGAGGTCCCCGGGAGCGGGCCACGAACCTTGCGGGAACTCCCAGCAGCGCCGACTGACCGGGTAGCGGAACTGCTCGACCAGGTAGAACCGCTCGCCGTCCCACGGCACGACGACGGCAAAGTCGGGCTTCTCGATGACCCCGTACGTGCCCGACTCCCCGGTGACGCGACGCGTCTGGTCCTCCCGGACAGTCATCCAAGGGTTTCGGTAGACGACCCGACTGGACTCGGAGATGACATCGGGCGGCCGCCTCGCCGTAGTTGGACCGGTTCTGACGATCGGACTACTCGATGACGCCGACGGCGACGATCTGTCCTCGCTCGCATCGGGCCGCGTCAAGGTGCGTCCCCGATCGGAGCGGTCCACCACTGGGAGGCGGCGGTGAGCCCGGCGGCGGCGAGGGCGGCCTGTTTGGCGTGGTCGTGGTCGCCGACGACAACGACTACCTGGACGGCGCCGAGAGCCGCGGCCCGGGAGCGGACCTCGCGGAGTAGATCCGTTCCGGTGCTGGCCACCGCTGGGGGTCGTCGAGGGCGAAGTCATCCACGGTGCATGTCGGCCCGCCCGGGTCGTAGACCGGGGGAGCGGGGTGTAGGACGCCGACAGCGAACCCGACGACGGTGTTGGGGTCGGTGGCGACGAGGCTGATGACGTTGTCGTCGGCGATCTGCCCGGCAAGGAATGGGCGGTGCCGGTCGCGCGCGTCGGGTGCGGGCCGCCAGAACACCGGCTGGTGCAAGGCCTGTTCGGCCCGCGCGGCGGCGGCGAGCTCGACGACCGCGTCGAGATCCTCGGCGGTCGCAGTCCGGATACTCACCGGGGCGTTGTGTCCACGGTTACCGAGGCCCCGCCCGTCGTGGCGCTCAACTGGTCATAGCCGTGGAACGTGAACATCGACTCCCCGTCGGTCAGAGGCTGGGCGGGTCCTGAGTAGTCGTGGCGGCCGACCGTGAACCCGGCCGGTGAGCTGTGTAGGTCCCGCTGGGTGAACCCGGCCCGGGTGAACCACTCGCGGATGGCTGGGACCAGATCGGTGGTGGAGTCGTGTCGTCCGCGGGTCCAGATCACCGCCGCGCCAGGGGCGCACAGCTGAGGGAGCAGGCCGATCGTGGCCTCGATGTCCTCGACGGTGATGTTCCCGAACACTCCGCAGACCAGGACGATGTCGGCGGGCGCGGTGCTCTGATATAGGTCGGTCCTCGCGGCGTCACCGACCACGAACCGAACCCCGGTCAACCCGGCCGCGGCCGCGAGGTCCCGGCCGGTGTCCACGGTCGCCCGGTCCAGCTCGACGAGCAACGCGGACACCTCCCCACAGCGGGGGTGCCCGCTGAGGACCTCGATGACGTCACGGCCCTGCCCGGCGCACACGCTGATCAGCCGTAGCGGCCCCGGTGGTCGCCGGTCGAGGACGTCGGTCAGCTGCTGTTGGACGATCCGCAGCCTGCTCACCAGCCAGTCGTCCGGGTCGTCGTACCGGTTGTTCCACGCGGTCCAATCCACCACAGCTGCCCCGATCGTCGGCGAACCCCAACTTGAGAGGTCTTGCGCAAGCTAGCTGGGCGGACCGACACAACCAGGCCGTGGCCACCGGGGAACCGACCGCCGCCTCGAGCGGCTGTCAGCTTGCTGGCGAGCGGGAGCTGCGGGTGAAAGCGGCGCTCACAGATCACCAACGGACCGCGTGTCGCCCGGAGCGGTGCGGCCGCCGAGGAGCTGGACGAGCTCGGTTCCGCGGGCGGTGAGGCGGTAGATGACGTGTCGGCCGGCGCGGGCTCCGGTTGCGATGTCAGCGTCGCGGAGGACGGTGAGGTGGGCGCGGACGGTGCCCAGGGACAGGGTGAGAGCGGCGGCGAGCTGGGTGCTGGTGGCCGGCTGGGTGAGTTCGCGGACGATGCGGGCGCGGCCGGCGCCGAGCAGCTCTGCCAAGGGGTCGCTGCCGGGGGAGTGGGCTGGGGCGTCGGATCCGCGGGCGGGGTAGACGAGGGCGAGGCGGGGTGGTTGTTCGCAGGTCCAGGAGCCGCCGCCGGTGGTGCGGGGGACGAAGACGAGGCCTTCGGCACCGATGTGCCGGTCCGCCCACGCCTGGTGTCCGAACCGGAGGGTGTCGGGGCCGGCCCAGCTGAGGGCGTTGGTGAGGTCCTGGACGGCGTGCTCCCAGCCGTAGGTGGCGAGCAGGCCCGACCGGTGCATGACGTCGCGCTCCAGGACCGCGCGTCGTCGGGGCCAATCGGGGGCGACGAAGCGGGTCCAGCCGTGCTCGATGACCGTGGCGACGCGGGGCCCGAGCCGGTCGAGCCTGAGCCAGGTGGTGGACTGCGGTCCCCAGCTGGCGTCGACCGCGTCGGTGACGGTCGCGCGGACCTGGTGGTCGTCGTGGGCTGCGACCGCGGCGAGTTCGTCGATGAGGCGGGTGCCCATGCCGCCGGTGGGTGGGATCGCGACGAGGTCGGGCAGCCACTTGGTCGCGGCGAGCAGCGGCAACAGCCCGGCGGCGACCGGGTCCTGGTCGATCCAGGTCCGGTAGGCGGCCTGGTGGGTGGTGTGCCAGGCCTGCAGCCACGGGTCGCTGCACGGCCGGTGCAGGGCCATGAGCGAGCCGACGGTCTCAGCGAGGGGGGAGAGTCCGAACCGGCACCGCGACAGGGCACCCGGTTCCAGGTGGAGCAGGGTCAACGTTGCGCCGATCGTCGCAACGTTGGCCCGAACGGGCCGTCGACCTGCACCGTTCCACTGTGTCGGCTGCTGGTTCTGACCGTCCGCTGGCGATCCCGGCTTTCCGCTGGTTCCTCGCGGGCCGGCTGGTGTCGCTGCTCGGCAGCGGGATGGCACCGGTGGCTCTGGCGCTGGGTGTCCTGCAGCAGTCCGGCCGGCCCGGGGACCTCGGCGTCGTCCTGGCATCCCATGTGGTCCCCCAGCTCGCGTTGCTGCTCATCGGCGGGGCGGTGGCCGACCGGCTGTCGCGGCGGACCGTACTGGTCGCCGCCAACCTCGGGGCCGGGCTCACCCAGGGCGCCGTCGCGGCGGTGCTCGTCACCGGCCACTACAGCCTGCCCGTCGTGGCCGGACTGGAATTGGTGAACGGTGCTCTGGAGGCGTTCACCTCACCCGCCCTGCGGGGCATCGTCCCCGACCTGGTCCCAGCGGTCGGGCTGGGGCGAGCGAACGCGCTGCTCGCGTCGAGCAGGAACGCGACCAAGATCCTCGGACCGACCGCGGCCGGGCTGCTGGTGCTCGGCGCCGGTGGCGGTTGGGCGATCGCCGTCGACGCGGTCAGCTTCCTCGTCGCAGCCGGGTGCCTGACCCGGCTCCGGCTGCCACCGCGGCCGGTCACCTTGGCACGGGCCCGTGTCGTCACCGACATCTGGGCCGGTTGGCAGGCGTTCCGGGGGATCGCCTGGTTGTGGCGGGTCTCGGCGTCCTTCTGCGCGGTCAACCTCGTCGGGGTCGGGACCTGGCAGGTGCTCGGGCCCACGTTGACCAGCCAGCGCAGCGGTGCGGCTGCGTGGGGGCTGGTGCTCAGCGCCCGGTCCGTGGGCCTGCTCGCGATGAGCGCAGTGCTCTACCGGGTGGTCTTCCGGCATCCGCTGCGGGCGGGCCAGCTCGCCGGTGTCCTCGGCGCAGCGCCGCTGCTCGCGCTCGCGCTCGGGCTCGGGGCGGAGCTGCCGCTGCTGCTGGCATCCGCGCTCATCGCGGGGCTCGGGCTCGCAGTCGCCGGGATCACTTGGGACACCGCGATGCAGCAGAACACCCCCCGCGACGTCCTCTCGCGGGTCGCCTCCTTCGATGACCTGCTCTCCTACGGCGCCATCCCCGTCGGGCAGCTGCTCGTCGGGCCGGCTGCTGCCCACTGGGGCGGCCCAACCGTCATCCTCTGGTCCGGGATCGCCTACGCCGCCTCCGTTCTCGTTCCATTGACCGCCCGGGCGGTCCGCGATCTCCCCGCCGTTCCACCGGCGGGGAAGCTCACCACGGGCGACGAGTAGCCGTCCGGTTGCCGAGCCAGGAGCCATGGCGGGTTAGAGGCGGCAGTGAACCGGCCAAATGCGGCTTCGGTGATGGCGGTCCGGAAACGTCAGGTGCCCCGCACCGTCAGCGGTAGGTGGCCCTCAGAATGCCGGTCCCGGCCAGGATGCTGCCTGCGTCAGGACTCGTCGCGGCTTGTCGGTGAGGCGACCAGCGCGTCGCCGGTCGGCGTCCGTCGGTAGAAAACGGACCGTCCGGCGCGGCTGCGGATGACCAGTCCGGCGCGGAGCAGGACCGCCAGGTGGTCCCCGACCGCGCCCGGGGAGTGGCCCAGCGACAGGGCCAGCTGGGTGGTGCTTCCCGGGGTCGCCAGGGCGATCAGCAGCTGTGCGCGGGTCGCGCCGACGAGATCGGCGAGCACTGCTCCGTCGACGGGTGTGCCGGGGGTGGGCCGGCGCAACGCGCCGGCGCCGCGCGCGGGGTAGACCAGGGTGACCGGCCACGGCGACCTGGTCAGGACAGCCAGCGCGGGCCACACGAACACCGACGGGACGAGCAGCAGCCCTCGTCCGTCCAGGCCGATGTCCTGCTCCTGGTGGCCGGCGACGGTGACGCCCGCGCCGTCCCAGCTGACGCGGGGGTGCAGGTCGTCCAGCGCCGCCGGCCAACCGGACCGGGAGAGCCGGTCCGCGCGCCAGATGACGTCCCGCTGGCACAGGGCACGGACGCTGCCCCAGTCGTCGGCGAGCAGCGCGGTCCAGGCGGCCTCGAGGGCGTCGGCGACCCGGTCGGCGGCGTCATCGGCGAACAACCGGGCGCGCAGGTCCGGGCGCAGGTCGGGCTCCCGGCGCAGACACTCCTCGACCTCGCCTCGCAGCACTGCCACCGGCGTCGCCCGTACCGCGGCGAGGTCCTCGGCCACGGTCTGGTCCGGCGCGGCCGGTGGCGGGACCACGAAGTCCGCGCCCCCGCCGCGGTGTTGCAGCGCCAGGACCGCGTCGAGATCGGTGGACGCTCTGAGCCGGCGCAGGACCGGGTGCAGGCGGGCGGCCCAGGTCCGCGGAAGGGGAGGACCTCCCAGTCCGGTCAGGGAGCGGAGCAGCCCGTCGAGCTCGTGCAGCGGCGACACGGCGAACCGGGCCCGGGCCAGGTCCCCGACTCCGATCCCGATCCGCACCTGCGGCAGGTTACGGGTGACGACGAATCTCTGGTGGTGTGCCGCCGGTCTCTGGACGGTGGGTCGATGACAGTCACTCGCGATCGACCCCGGGCACGGCCCCTGTGGGTACGCCACGGCCCCTACCGGCGGCTGCTGCTCGGCGCCTCGACCTCGGCTGCGGGCACCGGGGTCGCCGCCGTCGCGCTGCCTGTCCTCGCGGTCAGCGTGTTCTCCGCATCGCCCCGGATGATCGGTCTGCTCGAGGCCGCGGTGTGGACCCCGTGGCTGGTCGTCGGACTCCCCGCCGGGGCATGGGTGGACCGGTGGTCACCACGACTGCTGGCTCTGGTCGCCGACGCGGCATCCGCGGTCCTGTTCGCGGCCGTCCCGGTCCTCGCCGCGTTCGGCGCCCTCCGCCTGTGGCAGTTGGTCGTCCTGGCTCTTGCCGCCGGCACGGCGAGCGTCATCTCGGAGGCGTCCGCGGCGGTGCTGCCCCCGTGGATCGTCGAGGACGAGGACCTCGAAGCGGCGAACGCAGGAATCCAGGGGGCCGAGTCGGCGACCGATGTCCTGAGTCCCGCGCTGAGCAGTGCTCTCACCCACCTGTTCGGTCTCGTCTCGGCGTTCACCGCAAACGCCGCGTCGTTCGCCGTCTCGGCGCTTTGCCTGCTGTCGCTGCGCACGAAGCCCGCAGTGAGCCCCGAACCCGCCACGCGCTCGCTCAGGGCCGAGGTGGGCGAAGGGCTGCGGCTGCTGTTCGGCCACCCGATACTCCGGCGACTCGCGGGCACCGCCGGAGCCTTCAACGCGACCCTGACCGGTGTCGGGACACTGCAGGCCCTGCTGCTCATCGACGTGGTCGGCGTCGCACCGGCCGCCGTCGGTGTCCTGCTCGTCGGGGAGGGCGTCGGCGGGATCGCCGGTGCCGCGGTCGCGCCTGCGCTGGCTCGAAGCCTGGGCACCGGCCGCGCCCTGGCGCTCGTCCCGATCGTCACCTTTCCGTTCGGCTTCCTGACGGCCCTCACCACCAGGGGCGCCGGGCTGGCGCTGTTCGTCGCGGGAACGGCCGTCCCCACCCTCGGGGTGGTGTGCACCAACGTGCTGATGCGGACCGTGCGCCAACGGTCCGCGCCCCGCGCCCTGCTCGGCCGGGTATCGGCCAGCTCCCAGGTGGTGGGCAGGAGCGCAGCGCCGATCGCGGCCCTCGTGTCCGGGACAGCAGCCGCGGCCATCGGCATCCGCCCGACCATCGCTGCCTTCTGGGTACTCGCCCTCGCCGCGGCCGCGCTGCTGATCCTCCGACCACCGATGGAGGCTGAGCCGGCTACAGGCGACCAACCCCTGGGCGGCGTTGACGAGGCCGAGAACTCGTCCTTGCCCAGATAACGCACTGGACCGAGTCGCCGTAGCGGCAACGATGGCGAGGGCGGGCGTGGTGGACACCGGTGTGCTCCCGTTCGCTCGAGGACGGGCGTGGAGGAGGGCCTGCGAGGCGTTTCAGGGGGCTGCTGGGGTGTCCACAGCGCTGATGTCTCCGGAATTGACGGCTGCCGGGCTGGTCACGTGGGTGCGGGCGGGCAGGGCGAGCGGGGCGGCGACGGCGCCGGCGACCAAGAGCTGCGATCACTTCAGCGAGTCCCCAGCTGGTCTGGACGGTCGCGCTGTACCGGCCGCGTGTGGGGGAGTTGCTCGAAGAGGTGCCTCCAGCAGGCATGGTCCACCGGCGGTCGTCGCATGTAGACGGCGCAGGCCGAAACCGCGAGTGCGCTCCGGTGCCGAGTCACCGTGACCAGGTGCAGGGCAGGGATCGCGCGGCGCAGTTCGTCCACGATCAGCTGTCGGTGGCATTGCTCGTGGTGGCGTTCGAAGCAGAGCAGGGCCACGGTCTGTGTCTGGAGCAGCTCCGCGACGTCCCGGAGTGCCTGAGCGCCTTCACCGGTACGGAGCAGGGCAGTGAACCGGTCCCGGCTGGAGCGGTCCCCGCTCCGCAGCAGCGCGCGGTTGTCCTTCGGGTTGCCGAGCGCACGAAGGTGCAGGTACCGAATCCCGTGAGTTCCCAGGGTGGCGGCCAGTGCCGTCTTCGACAGGCCGGGCTTGCGCGAGAGCGGGGTGAGCCGGACGTCGACCATGACGTCCACCTGGTGGCGTTGCAGCGAGGCCAGCAGGTCCTCGACGCCACGGCCCTCGTAGCCAACGCTCACCACAGAACCGATCACGGCATCACCGTCGCGACGCGTCGGCTCTGGCGGCGTCGGAGGACCGGGCTTGGCGCGAGGTCTCGACGAACTTGGCCAAGAGCCGGGCGAGGTCCTGCACGTCCCTGTCGTCCCAGTCGCCCAGGTGTGCGGCGAGGGTCATCTGCGAGGAGGCCACCGCGCGCCGCAGGATCTCGTTGCCCGCGCCGGTGAGGTGCAGCACCTGCCCTCGGCGTCCGGGCTGCTCACCGGCCCGGCCGACGAGTCCGGCCGCTTCGAGTTGGGCGAGCTGACGCGAGACCGTCGACTTCTCCAACCCGTAGGCCGCGGCCACGTCGACCGCCCGCGAACCCGGCTCGGCTGCGATGAACAGCAGCAGGCTGTGCGTGACGAGCGGCAGCTCGGGGTGCAGCTGGGCCCCGAGCTCGCGGGACTGCCGTGACACGAACGCGAGGCTCTCGTAGAGCTCACGGACAGCGGCGATCCGGTCCAAGAGGTCCCCTCGGGGTTGTGTTCTACAACCTCGTGTGGTTAGGGTTGCAGACAACAACCTAGCCCGGTGGGGAGGCGAACATGAGGTTCGCCGGGTTCAGCGACCTCGACGGGAACGGAGGGGACCTCTCAGCCCGCCCCGCAAGGCTGCAAACCGGGCTACCCGGCACTTCCCCAGACGTGAGGCGCTGGGATGACCACGCCTGCGAGAGAGAGAAGGAACGATGCAATACCTCGTCATCTTTAACCCCACGGAGCCGGTCGACCCCAGCACCATGTCCGCCGAGGCGGCCGAGGCACACAAGAGGGAACTCGCCCAGGGCCGCGTCCTGTACCAGCAGGGAACACTGCGCCGGTCCTGGGAGATCGACACCGACCGCCGCGGCGCCGTCTGTCTGTTCGAAGCCGACTCCGTGGAACAGGCCCAGGCCCTGGCCGACACCTTCCCGCAGGTGGCCGCAGGTGCCGTCGAGACCCAGGTGATCCCGCTCAAGCCGGACCCGGCTTACTTCCGGGTCGACTGACCGCGGCAACAGACTCCGCCTGGGGCGCCGGGGAGACGACCACCTCCAACGGCGGCTGGTCAGCCATCGGAGGCGCTTCTCTGACGCGGACCACCGTCTCCTCGCCCCCTAGGGGGTCCCGACCCGCACCGGAGCGGGGCCCTCGCCGGGGACGTGAACGCTGAGCACGGTGTCTGGGTAGACCCGCCTGGGTACCTGTACCAACGGCGCGGCCGCAGCGGGGACGGTGTACCAGCACTGTTCGGGTCCAGGGGGTCGCGGCGTCGGTACCGGTTCGGCCTTGGTGGTCGCGGTTGCCAGGTCGGGTGCTGGGGGACTGCTGCGGTGGACCAACGCTGTGTTCGCTCCAGCGGTCCCCCCGTGGCGGAGGGCGGCCCGGGCGAAGCGGGGCAGGGAACGCTGGGTGCCGTCCACGAGGTGGGCGAGGACGTCCTTCGTGGTCCAGCCGTTGACGAGGCTCGGAGTCTCGAGGTCGGCCGCGGCCAGGGACTCGACGAGGTCCGCGGCGGCCAGCCGCTGCCGGGCTGTCAGTGTGGTGATGTCGTGCACGGGGGCGGTCACCGCACCACAGTCGTTCGTTCTGATGGAGGACAGGTCGGGTCCTCGTTGCCGGGGATGCTGACGGTGTGATCGAGACCTCCGCGCGACTGCTCAGGCTGCTGGGGCTGCTGCAGGCCCGCCGGGACTGGACCGGCCCGGAGCTGGCCCACCGCCTGGGGGTAACGAGTCGGACGGTCCGGCGCGACGTGGAGCGGCTCCGCGAACTGGGCTACCCGGTGGAGGCCCAGATCGGCACCCTCGGCGGGTACCGGCTGGGGCGGGGCTCGACCCTCCCGCCGCTTCTGCTCGACGACGACGAGTGCCTGTCTCTGGTGGTCGCGTTGAGGGCGGTTGCCCTCACGGGTCTCGGCGGTGTCGAGGAGGGCGCCCTCGGTGTGCTCGCCAAGCTCGACCCGGTACTGCCGAACCGGCTGCGGCGACGCGCCCGCAGCCTCGCCGAGGCGGTCAGCACCCCGACGGCCCGCGGCCCGCAATTGGACCCGGAGGTCCTCACGACGGTGGCTGCAGCCGTGCGCGACACCCGGGAGCTGCGCGCGGACTACCTCGCCTACGACGGCTCGACCTCGCGGCGTCGCGTGGAGCCGCACCGCATCGTCCACACGGGGACCCGCTGGTACCTGCTGGCCTTCGACCTCGATCGGGGTGACTGGCGGGTCTTCCGGCTGGATCGTTTCTCCCCGAGACCTCCCGAGGGGCAGGCGTTCTCACTCCGCCCGCTGCCTGCGGCCGATCCGGTGGCCTATGTGCTGAGCAGGGTCCACACCAGCCCGTACCGCCTGACGTGCCGGGTCACGGTCGACGCGCCGGCGGCCGAGGTGGCGGGCCGGCTCGGGATCCACGCCGTTTCCGTCACCTTCCTGAGCGACCAGTCGTGCACGGGTCACCGCGGGCACAACAGAGGTCAAGGAGATGGCTATCCGGCTGCTGGCCCTGGACGCCGACCTGCAGGTGCACGAGCCTGAGGAGCTGCGGGTGCACCTGCAGGCCGTCGGGCGCCGGCTGCGGTCGGTCTAGGGGCGCCGTGGTGAGACGACGGTCAGAACACCTGGAAGTACGCAGGGTCCGGCCGGAGCGCGATCAGCTGCGTCTGAACGGCGCCCTGCGCGACCCGCGGGAACGAGTCCGCCATGGCCTGGGCCTGCTCGGCGGATCCGGCCTCGAACAGGCCCACCGCACCGTGCTGTGCGGAGTCGATCTCCCACGACTGGCGAAGACCCCCCTCGCGGTACAGCTCCCGGCCACGGGCCAGCTCGTCCCGGTGGGCGGCCGCGTCCTGCGGTGACATCGCGTCTGGATCGAGGTGTCCCGTCGGGGCGCTGGCTCAGTTCGAGCGGGAGCTCATCCGGGACCGGACGGTGGCCGGGCTGACCGCGGCGCGGGCCCGGGGGGCGGCCGGCAGTGGTGACTGTCAGTAGCCCAGCGAGCGCCAGGTCATGGGCCCGACAACCCCGTCGGGGGTCAGGTTGTGCCGGCGCTGCCAGGTGATGACAGCAGTTTTGGTCTGCGGTCCGAAGGAGCCGTCGGCGGTGGCACCGAGCAGGTTCTGCACCACCCGCACATCGGTCCCGGATGAGCCGGACTGGACCGTGGGGCGTTGACGGTTCAGGCCGGCGGCGTAGTCGATGAAGGACCGCGAGCCGGTGGTGGTGTCCACCCGGGTGTCCTGGTCATGGGAGCAGGTCCCCTGGTTGGTCAATGCCAGGACCGTCGAGCTGCCACGGAACAGATCAGGGCCCCCGGAGTCGCCGTCGCAGGAGTTGCCCGTACCTGCCCGCAGGTACAGCCAGGTGGCCGACGCGCTGGTGACGAACTCGGTGGCCGAGCGCCGGTGCCCCGGGTGCGGCTGACCCGTGCCGACGGTGTCGAGGTAGGTCCCGACCGTCGTTGCTGCGGCACCCAACGCCGAGAGGCGTGCGGGGGCCGCACCCGGGGCCGCGGACAACGTGATGACCGCGACGTCATGCAGGTGAGTGCTCGCGTTGTACAGCGGGTCGATGGAGAACCGGCCGGCCAGGCGCGGTGCCGACGCGCGGAAGTCGGAGGCGAAGGTCACGCCCACTCCCGTTCCGGTGTACCGGCCGTTGCGGTACAGACAGTGCGCGTCGGTCAGCACCACGGCGGCCCCGTTATCGGCCCTGACCAGCACCCCGCTGCACGTCGGCCTGCTGGCGCCCGGCGGCACGATCATCGCCACGTACGGGTGGGCAGTTCCATCCGGCACGCCGCCGGTGATCCCCGGCGTGGCCACACCAGCCAGCACCGGTGCGCCGGGCGCGGTAACAGCCGTGAGCGGGCCGCCCGCAACCGCGAGCGCCAACCCGAGGTAAGTGAGGTGACGCAAGGCGAAAGCAGCCACGTGGCGCACGGGTCCTCCCGGCAGATGACGAGGTACTGGATGGTGGTCCTTCCGGTCGGTGGCGCCATCTCGTTCGGTGCGATGGTCCTGACCGGGTCAGCTGCTGGGCTGGCTGAGTTCCCAGCCGTTGCCGTCAGGGTCACTTAACCAGGCGAACCGGCCCCACGGACGGTCGTCGATGTCGGTCACCTCGACGCCCCGTCCCGTGAGCTCCTGACGGGCCCGGTCGATGTCCTCCACGACAAGGTGGAGGCCCTGTGCGCTGCCCGGGACGGCGGGGACACGGGTCAGGTTCGTCCCGATCGCGATGGACGTCGATGACCCGGCCGGGTCAGCTGGACGATGCGGTAGTGCTCGTTGGGGGCGGTGTCGTAGTCGGCCGCGAAGCCGGCCCGGTCGACGTAGAAGTCCTTGGCGGCGTCGACATCGACGACGGGTAGGACGATCACCGAGCTTGTAGTCCATGAGCCCACCACGGCCGCGGGCCGGCCCTGCGCCGACCGCTGACGCAACGGTGGCCGCCATCGAGGACACCCGCGGTCCTCGATCGCGGCGAACCAACACCGGTGGAGGAGCAGGAGAGATCGGCCGCGTCATGAGGATCGACGACGTCACCGGACACGGCCTGGACGGCTGGGGACACCCCGTCCTGGGCGGGCACGCCAGACGGCCCCGACCGCCACGGGGGAACGCGGTGACCGGGACGGAATCGTCAGTCCGGCCAGGCCGAGACCGGACAGTGCAGCCGCAGGCGTCTCGACCGTCCGGTTCGGCAGGGCGGAAGGCGCGTCCCACAGACCAGCGTCTGACCTTTTCAGTACGGTGACCTCATGGTGGTGGGGGACAGAGCCAACGGGGCCAAGCGTGCCCGCAGCGCCTCTACGGCCGCGCCCCGGAGAGCACCAATGCGCGAGACCGCGCCGACCACAGCCCCGCCGGCCCGGAAGCGTCCGGCGCCGCGGAAGCCCAGGCCCGCTGGGCATCTGGTGGGGTATGCGCGGGTGTCGACTGCGGTGCAGGACCCTGCGTTACAACTCGACGCGTTGGGGGTGGCGGGGTGCTGGCGGGTGTTCACCGACCACGCATCCGGCTCCCGGGAGGACCGGTCGGAGCTGGCGGCGGCGTTGGACTCGTTGCGGCGGGGGGACACGTTGGTGGTGTGGCGGTTGGACCGGTTGGGCCGGTCGTTGCCGCATCTGATCGACACGGTGACGGGGTTGGCGGGGCGGGGGGTGGGGTTCTGGTCGGTGACGGAGGCGATCGATACCACTACTGCGGGGGCCGGTTGGTGTTTCACCTGTTCGGGGCGTTGGCGGAGTTCGAGCGGCAGCTGATCCGGGACCGGACCCTGGCCGGGTTGGCGGCGGCGCGGGCGCGGGGCCGGGTCGGGGGCCGGCCGCGGACGATGACGGCGGCGAAGCTGCGCCTCGCGCGGGCGATGCGCGAACAGACCCCACGGGTCAGCCTGGGCCAGATCGCGGTCGAGCTGGGGCTGCCGAAGTCGACGGTGGCCCGGAATCTCGCCGACGAACCCCCAACCCCAGCGAACGATCCGACCCCGGCAGGCAGGGGACGTCGGTGACGGCGCCGGCGCGGCGGCTGCGTGCGGTCCCGCCGCTGCCCGGTCAGCTGATCCTGGACCTGCCCGGCCTCCGGCTGCCGGCTGAGCTGCCCGCGCCCGCCCCGCGGCGGGCGCGTCCGCCCGTGCCCGATGAGCCGGTCACGGCCGCCGGCGGGGGACCGGGACTGGTGCCGCGGCTGCTGCCGACCCGGCACACCGGCACACCGGCCGCGGGCCGGGGGGTGTCGGCGCCGGTGGCGGTGGCGGTGTGGGCGGTCTGGGACGGGGAGGACCTGGTCGGGGTGTACGCCGACGAGGGCACCGCCCGCGCTGACGCCGCGGTGCTGCAGTGGGACGCCGCCCGCGCCGGGTACCGGGCGCGGACGGTGGACTGCCTGCCCCTGCAGGTGTTAACCGAGTCCCAGCACACCCGCCGGTAGCCCGGACACTGCCCTGGTGACCCGCCTTGTCGTCGTGGACGCCGTCTTCCTCGCACTCGGGGCGGCCTACGCCGTCTGGGTGTCCCGGATCAACCGCGGTTCGCCGATCAACCTGTTCAGCGGGCACCGGCTTCGGGGTCGGGAGCATCGAGTGGGCCGAGTTGTCGCCGGGGTGATCCCTGGCGGCTTCGTATTCGGTACGGCCAGGTATGACCCCGGGACCTGGTTGCTCAACTTCCCGTGTTTTTCGCCGTGCTCGCGGCGGTAGACGCCAGTGTCCAAGCCGCGCACAACCGGGCCGTCGACCGGCGGTGACCGGTACGCCGTGGCCGGCCCGGCCGGGACCAGGTGCGTCGCCGCGCGGGCCGACCTGGTCGAGTTGGTCGCGGCTGCGCGTCGTTGGCATGAGTGGGCGTCGTTGGCGGATCGGTTGGCGCGGTTGCGCGCGTGGGGGGTGTCGGTGACGGCGTTGAGCGTGGTGGTCGGGGTGGGGGAGAGCTGGTTGCGGGTGGTGTGACGGGGTCACGGCCCGGAGCCCGGCAAGGTGGGGGACCTGCTCGGGGAGGCGGGGTGGGTGGACACCTCGACCGCGGCGGGAGTGGTGCTCGGGGTGTCGGTGGCCCGGCTGCTCGTGCACACCGCGCGGGCCGGGAGGACGGCCCCCACCAGGACGACGGCGACAGTCGTCAGCGTCAGGGGGAGGCTGGGGCGGCTGCGGAAGAACGGGATCCGGCGCGTCCGGATGGCGAACACGATGAGCGCCTGGGTGGCGAGGGACTCCACGAACCAGCCGGACCGGAACTGCGCCGGGCCGGAGTGGAAGACCCACAGCATGACGCCGAACGTGATCAGGTCGAACACCGAGCTCAGGGGGCCGAAGACGAGCATGAACCGGCGGATGAACCCGATGTCCCAGTGGGAGGGGCGGCGCAGCTGCTCCTCGTCGACGTGGTCGGTCGGGATCGCGAGCTGCCCGGCGTCGTAGAGCAGGTTGTTGAGCAGGATCTGGGACGGGAGCATCGGCAGGAAGGAGAGGAACACCGACGCCCCGGCGGCGGAGAGCATGTTGCCGAAGTTGCTCGATGTGCCCATCAGCACGTACTTCACCGTGTTTGCGAAGATCCGCCGACCCTCGGTGACGCCGTCGGCCAGGACGTCGAGGTCCTTCTCCAGCAGGATGACGTCGGCTGCGTCCTTGGCGACGTCGGTGGCGGAGTCGACCGAGATGCCGACGTCTGCGGCGTGCAGCGCGAGCGCGTCGTTGACCCCGTCACCGAGGAAGGCGACCCCGTTGCCGGGGTGCGCTGGACGCGCACGATGCGCGCCTTGTGCTCCGGGCTGACGCGGGCGAACACGGTGGTCCGCGGGATCGCGGCGGCCAACGCCGGGTCGTCGAGAGCATCGATCTGCGCGCCGGTCAGCACGCCCGGGGTGGCGCCGTCGGCTCCGGTGCCCAGTCCCAGATCGGTGCAGACCCGGACCGCGACCGTGGCGTTGTCGCCGGTGACGACCTTGACGGCGACGCCGAGGTCCGCCAGGCGGGCCAGGGCTGCGGCGGCGGCGGGCTTCGGTGGGTCGGCGAACACCAGCAGCCCGGACAGCACGAGGTCGCGCTCGTCGGCGGGCGTCAGCGCGGCGGCCGTCGCGCCGGGCACCGCGCGCGTCGCGACCGCGACGACACGGTTCCCGGCGCTGAACTCCTGCTCCAGCGCGGTCCGGGCCGCGGTCGGGACGTCGACGCAGCGCTCCAGCACCGTTTCCGGGGCGCCCTTGGTGACCAGGGTCGTCGCTCCCGCGCCGTCGCGGACCAGCACGGACACCATCTGGCGCTCGTGGTCGAAGGGCAGCACCGCCAGCCGGGTCGTCGCGTCCAGCTCGGGCCGCTCGGCTGCGGTCGCCGCGGCGGCCCACAGCGCACGGTCCAGCGGGTTGCCGCCGGCGCCGGAGTTCTCGGTGGACAGCAATCCCCACCGCAGGACGGCCTCCGCAGGGTCGGCGTCGGCGGGGACCGCGCGCAGGTAGGCGATCTCCCCGAGGGTCAGCGTGCCGGTCTTGTCGGTGAACAGCACGGTGACGTCGCCGAGGTCCTCGATGCAGACCAGCCGCTTGACGAGGACCTTGATCCGGGTCATGCGGCGTGACCCGGCCGCGAGGCTGCTCGACACCACCGCGGGCAGCAGCTGCGGGGTGATCCCGACGGCGATGGCGAGGGAGAACAGCAGCGCGTCCAGCACGGGTTTGTGCAGTGCGACGTTGGCGATGAAGACCAGCGTCGTCAGAACGCCGGCGACGGAGACCAGCAGCATGGAGAACTTGCGCAGCCCCACCTGGAAGGCGGTGTCGAGCTGGTGGGTCCCCAGCCCGGCGGCGATGGCCCCGAACTCGGTTGCGGCACCGGTCGCGACGACGACCCCGCGACCGCTGCCGGCGTTGACCACCGTCCCCATCAGTGCACACCCGGCCAGCTCTGCGAGCGGTGCTCCCGGATCCGTCGGCCCGGTGGTCTTCGCCACCGGCAGCGACTCGCCGGTCAGCGCCGACTCGTCGGACTCCAGGCCGGTCACGGCGATGAGCCGGACGTCGGCTGGGACGATGTCGCCCAGGTGCAGGTCGACGACGTCGCCCGGCACCAACGCGGTGACGTCCACCGGGGAGGGCCGGCCGTCGCGGGTGACCACGGCCGTGTGGGTGATCTGGGAGTGCAGGGACTCGGCGGCCTTCTCGGCCCGGTACTCGTTGACGAACCCCAGGCCGACGGAGAGAGTGACGATCACCGCGATGATGACCGCGCTGCCGCGTTCCCCGACGAGGAACGAGACCGTCGCGGCGCCGACGAGCAGGCCGAGCAGCGGGGAGCGCAGCTGGTGCCAGAGCACCGGCAGGAACCGCGCCCGGTGGGAGGCCACCGCGTTCGGCCCGTACCGGGTGAGTCGGCGCCCGGCCTCGGCGGCCGGCAGCCCGGCCGCGGCGGTGACGGCCAGGTCGGCCAGGACGCCGGCGACCGGACGGGACGCCGCCACGACGACGGGCGACCTCGCGGGACCGGGGCCGGGTGCGGCCGCCGGGGGACCACCGGCGGGTCGGGGCGGCGCGAGCGCGGTCATCGGGACCCGCTCACCCGTGCGGCCAGGCCCAGGAGGTGATCTCGGCGGGGTCCTCGCCGTGGGTCCGCGTCCAGGCGCGGGCGTGGAGGCGGGCGTCGGTCATCTGCTGGCGCAGCCGGGCCGCGTTGGCTCCGAGGCCGGGGACCCGGTCGATGACGTCGATGACGAGGTGGAAGCGGTCCAGGTCGTTGAGCATGACCATGTCGAACGGGGTCGTCGTCGTCCCGTTCTCCTTGTAGCCGCGGACGTGGAACCGGGGGTGGTTGGTCCGGCGGTAGGTCAGCCGGTGCACCAGCCACGGGTAGCCGTGGAAGGCGAACACCACCGGCCGGTCCGGGGTGAACAGCGCGTCGAACTCCCGGTCCGGCAGCCCGTGCGGGTGTTCGTCCTCGGGCTGGAGCCGCATGAGGTCGACGACGTTGACGACCCGGGTGCGCAGCTCCGGCAGCTCCCGGCGCAGGATGTCCGCGGCCGCGAGGATCTCCAGCGTCGGCACGTCACCCGCGCACGCGAGCACCACGTCCGGTGAGCGTGGGCCGATCCCGTCGCGGGCGTCCAGTGCGGCCTCGGTCCCGGCCCAGTCCCACGTGCCCAGTCCGCGCGTGCAGTGGGCGATCGCCTCGTCCATCGGCAGCCAGCTCAGCTCCGGCTGCTTGCCGGCGACGACGACGTTGACGTACTGCCGGGAGCGCAGGCAGTGGTCGTAGGTGGAGAGCAGCGTGTTCGCGTCCGGCGGCAGGTAGACGCGGACGACGTCGGCCTTCTTGTTCATCACGACGTCGAGGAAGCCGGGGTCCTGGTGGGTGGACCCGTTGTGGTCCTGTCGCCACACGTGGGAGGACAGCAGGTAGTTCAGGCTCGCGATCGGCCGGCGCCAGGGGACGTGGCCGGCGGCCTCGAGCCACTTCGCGTGCTGGTTGAACATCGAGTCGACGATGTGGATGAACGCCTCGTAGGAGGTGAGCAGCCCGTGCCGCCCGGTCAGCAGGTAACCCTCCAGCAGGCCCTGGCACATGTGCTCGGAGAGCACCTCGACGGTCCGGCCGGCCGGGGACAGCCTGTCGTCGAACTCCCCGACCTCGGCGTACCACTTGCGCCCGCCCTCGTCGAGGACGTCCTGCAGCCGGTTGCTGGCGACCTCGTCGGGGCCGAAGAGCAGGAAGTCGTTCGGGTTCGCGGCGGCGACCTCGCGGAGCCAGCCGCCGAGCACCCGGGTCGCCTCGTGCTCGACCCGCCCGTGGACCGGGACGTCGACGGCGTGCTCGCGGAAGTCCGGGAGTTCGAGGTCTCGCAGCAGCACGCCGCCGTTTGCGACCGGGTTCGCGCTCATCCGCGCGGTGCCGGACGGCGGCAGCTCCAGCAGTTCCTGGACCGGTCGGCCGTCGTCGTCGAAGAGCTCCTCGGGCCGGTAGGAGCGCATCCAGTCCTGTAGCGCGCGCAGGTGCACCGGGTCGGTCCGCAGCCCGGTGATCGGCACCTGGTGGGCGCGGAAGGTGCCCTCGACCTGCTGGCCGTCGACGATCCGCGGGCCGGTCCAGCCCTTCGGGGTGCGCAGCACGATCATCGGCCAGGCGGGTCGGGCGGTCCGGCCACCGGTCCGGGCGGCCTGCTGGATCCCCGCGATCCGGTCTAGGCAGGTGTCCATCGCCGCGGCCATCGCCTGGTGCACCTCCGCGGGGTTGGTGTCGAGGCCCCCCGAGACCAGGTGCGGGTCGTAGCCGTAGCCGCGCAGCAGCTGCAGCAGCTCGGCCTCCGGGATACGGGCCAGCAGCGTGGGGTTGGCGATCTTGTACTCGTTCAGCGCCAGGATCGGGACGACCACACCGTCCTTCGCGGGGTCCACGAACTTGTCGGCGTGCCAGCTCGCGGCCAGCGGCCCGGTCTCCGCCTCGCCGTCGCCGACCACGCAGAACACCGTCAGGCCAGGGTTGTCGAAGACCGCTCCGTAGGCGTGCAGCAGGGAGTAGCCGAGCTCGCCGCCCTCGTGGAACGAGCCCGGGGTCTCCGGCGCGCAGTGGCTAGGCACGCCGCCAGGGAAGGAGAACTGGTGGAACAGCCGCCCCATGCCCCGCTCGTCGCGGCCGATCAGGGAGTTCAGCTCGGAGTAGGTGCCCTCCAGCCACGCGCACGCGTTCGGTCCCGGACCGCCGTGCCCCGGGCCCATGACGTAGACCGCGTCCAGCCCGCGCGCCCGGATCACCCGGTTCGCGTGGGCGTAGACGAGGTTCAGCCCCGGCGTGGTGCCCCAGTGGCCGAGCAGCCGCGGCTTCACGTCCGCCGGCTCCAGCTCCCGGCGCAGCAGCGGGTTCGCCATCAGGTAGATCTGCCCGACGCTGAGGTAGTTCGCCGCCCGCCACCAGGCGTCGAGCAGTCGCAGGTCCTCGGCGTCCATCGGGCCGGGGGCTGCGGCGAGCACGTACCCGCTCGGGGCGACCGTCGATCCGGTCCCGGTGGACACGTTGTCCGCGGCAGTGTCCCCGCCGATCGGCGCCGGCGTTCCGGTCTGCCCTGCCGTGTGCGGTGCTGTCCTGGCGGGCTGGGTCGCTGTCATGTCTGCCTCTGCTCGACGGGTGCGCCCGTCGGGACCCCGTCGGGTCCAGGTCGGGTCACCCCAGTCTCACCCCGCAGGCCGAACGCGTGCCAGGGCGCGCCGGCCGGCCCGGCTGTGTCGTCAGCCCAGCAGGGCGCGGACATCCGCGGCGACGATGAGGTCCTCGCGGGCGTGCACGACGACCACCGCAGGGAGCACGCCCGGCAACGTGAGGACCCCCTCGCCGTTTCCGCCGGGTGTCGCGCCGTCGGGCAGGTCCAAGCCCAGGAACCCCAGCCCAGCCACGCCCCGGGACCGCAGCTCCGCCGAGTTCTCGCCTATCCCGCCCGAGAAGACGAGCGCGTCCAGCCGGCCCAGGGAGGCGACCATCGCCGCCACCGACGCGCGGAAGCGGTGCACCCACACCTCGACCGCGAGGCGCGCGTCCGGGTCGCCGCGGCCGGCGGCCTCGACCACCCGGCGGGCGTCCGCGGTCCCGGCGAGTCCGAGCAGTCCCGAGGAGTGGTCCAGCGCGTCGGCGACCTCGTCCGCGGAGAAGCCCGCGTGCGCGAGGAGCCAGGCCGGCACCGATGGGTCGAGGTCGCCGGACCTGGTGCCCATCACCAGCCCGGCCGTGGGCGTGAAGCCCATCGTGGTGTCCACCGACACCCCGCCGTCGACCGCGCACAGCGACGATCCCGAGCCCAGGTGGGCGGTCACCAGCGCGAGGTCGCCGACCGGCTCGCCCAGCAGCTGGGCGGCCCGGCCGGCGGCCCAGCGGTGCGCGAGCCCGTGGAAGCCGTAGCGCCGGACGCCGAGCCGGTCCCGCCAGTCCGCCGGTACGGCGTAGGTCGACGCCGCAGCGGGGAGCGTGCGGTGGAACACCGTGTCGAAACAGGCTACCACCGGCCGCGGCGTGTCCGCTGCGAGCAGCCGGTCCAGCACCGCGACCGCGGGCCGCTGGTGCAGCGGCGCCAGCTCCGAGAGAGCGGCGATCCGGTCGCGGACGGCGCCGTCGACGGCCACCGGACCGGTGAACTCTGCGCCACCGTGCACGACCCGGACGCCGATCGCGTCGAAGCCGGCGTCCGTTGCGGCGCCGAGCGCGTCACCCAGCGCGTCGACGTCCGGCACCCCGGCGTCCGCGGGGACACTGCGGTGCACCGGGGTCCCGTCGCCGCCGTCGACGAGGTCGACCTTCACGCTGCTCGAACCCGGGTTGACCACCAGGACCCTGAGCCGACCCGCGCGAGCGGTGCTCATGTGCGGGCGCCCTGCCACCCCAACGGCCGGGTCACCCGGGGCACGAAGGTCACTCGGTACGGGCTGGCCATGCGGATCCTCTCGGGCGGGTCACCCCGGTGGCCGGCGTGAGTGGTGCTCACGAGGCCACAACGAGCGTGGCGATCCTGGACCGGGCCGCTGGCGCTCGGCGCGAGCATTGCTCTGGTGCGGAGCTCCCGTCGACGCAAGTCGGTCAGCGTGCCCGGGCACTGTTCGGCGTCGTGTTGCCGGCGCGACCTGAAGGTACTGCCACGCGGGCAGGGGGTTGGAGGGCCCGGCCGCAGTGGGCTTTCGCCTGTGCTGTGACGTTCCTGGACCCTGCACACTCGGAGGATGACGACCTCCAGCACACTCAGGCCCGACGAGACCGCGACGCTCGGCGGCCCCCGTGCCACCGACACCGGCGACCGCGTCCCCGGCGGGATCGTCGTGGGCATCGACGGCTCGACAAGCTCACTCGACGCGCTGCAGTGGGCGCTGGACGAGGGTGAGCTGCGGGGCTCGCCGGTCCACGTCGTGATGAGCTGGCACATGCCCCCGGTCGCCGGGATGAGCACCGTCATCCTGCCCCCCGAGGTCGACATCGCCTCGGCTGCGCAGGAGGAGCTCGGCGCAATTCTTGACGCCCTCCCTGTCCCCGAGGGCGGCCGCTCGACGGCCTCGCCGTTGAGCTCGGAGGTCGTGCAGGGGGCGGCCGCCCAGCAGCTGCTGGACGCGTCGCAGGATGCCGCTCTGCTGGTGGTGGGCACCCGCGGCCACGGCGGGTTCGCCGGTCTGCTCCTGGGCTCCGTCAGCCAGCACTGCGTGACCCACGCCACCTGTCCCGTGGTGGTCGTCCACGGGACCCACCAGCGCTGACGGCCCCGCGTCGGCCGCCGCCGGGCCGGAGCAGCAGATCCGAGCCCGCGGCGCAGCACTGGGTGCGGGCGGGGCGAGATGGCTGTCGCACCCTGGGCCTGTGCGCCCTGCGCGGGCGGCCCCGTTCGCATCGACTGTCCACGAGGTGCTACCCGGCCCATTCGACGCCGTTGCCGGTCAGCGTGCGGCGGCCAGGCCGTCGAGGCGTTCGACCTGTCGTCCCGCACGAACGAGCTGAGGAGATCACCCATGACACCCGAATCCTGGAAGAGCGACATCCACGGCATCCCGGATGCCGCCGACGCGACCGCTGACCTGCGGCGTGCCGCGGCGCGGGCGACCCTCGCGCCTTCGGTGCACAACACCCAGCCCTGGCGTTTCGACCTCGGTCCCACGTCGTTGGACCTGTCCGCCGACGCGACCCGCCGGCTCCCTGTCATCGACCCCGACGGGCGGCAGTTGAGGATCTCCTGCGGGGCGGCGCTGTACGGCGCCCGGCTGAGCCTGCAGGCCAGGGGCGTCCCGGTCAGTGTGTCCCTGCTGCCCGACCCGACCCGCCCGGAGCACCTGGCGCATGTCGAGGTCCTGTCCGCGTCGCACGGCCGCGACCCCGTGGCGACGGCCGACGACCGGGCCGCGGACGAACGCCACACCAACAGGCGTCCGTTCAGCCCTGAGCCCGTCCCGACGGACCTGCTGCTCCCGGCTCACCGCCGCGGCGCACGCGGAGGGGGCCTCGCTCGACGAGATCCGCACCGGGTTGGACCGTGCCGTCTTCGCGGCCCTGACCCAGGAGGCGGAGGCCGCGCTCATGGGGGATCCCGCCTACCGGGCCGAGCTGCGGGACTGGACCGGCAGGGCGGCCGAGAGCGGCGACGGGATCCCAAACGCCTCGCTTCCCGAAGCCGGCCGGGTCGAGGACTCCCTGCCCGTGCGGGCGTTCGACCAGCGGGGGACCGGTCATCTGCCGCCGAACCCCCGCGCGGAGTCCGGCGGCTCACTGCTCGCACTGTGCACCGACTCCGACGACCCGTCGGCGTGGCTGTCGGCGGGCCAGGCGCTCTACCGGGTGCTGCTCGAGCTGACCTCGATGCGGATGGTCGCCGGGCTGTTCACCCAGTTCACCGAGGTGCCGCGGATCCGCCGTCAGGTGCGGACCGACTTGCGCCTGGTCGGGCACCCGCAGGTGGCGCTGCACATCGGCTACTCCCCGCGGACCGCTGCGACGCCGCGTCGGGCGGTCCCCGACGTCGTCGACCCGGTCTCGGACCGTCCCCCCGCCCGGTGACCGGGCCGGGCACGGCAGCGTTACAAGCAGTGGCTGTGAGCGCCGGTACGCGTCCTTCTGCAGCGAATGCAGAGCCTGGACAGCAAGGCCGGACTGATCCTGGTTGCGGCCGGGGTGATCGTCGCGCTGGCTACGGCTTGCCGCGACCCCGACGGGCAGGCGCTCGCGACCTCGACCGCGGTGATCGGCCTCGCCACCTGGGCGGCGCCGGGCTCGCGACCAGCCGCCGGGCCCGGGTGTCCGGCGCCACGGGCGCCGAGCCACCCCGCGTGTTCTTCGCCGCACTCTTCGCGGCGTATGCGGGTGGTGCGGCTGTCCATAACCGGGCTGTTGACCGACGGTGACCGCTGCGCCCCGGCCCGGCCGGGGGATCTCGGCGACGCCAACCGCGGCGACCTGGTCGAGTTGGCCGCGGCTGCCCGTGAGGCACACGACTGGGTGCCGTTGGCGGGCCGGTTGGTGCGGTTGCGGGCGTGGGGGGTGCCGGTGGCCGCGTTGAGCGTGGTGCTCGGGGTGGCGGTGGCCCGGTTGCTCGGACACGCCGTGCGGGCGGAGGCGGACGACGTTGGGTGAGGGCCGGCTGGACGCGGCGGTGGCACAGGCCGTCGCGGCGGCGGCCGCCGAGGTCGCCGGGTCAGAGTTGGCTGCGGATCGATTTCAACTCTTCGTGCCGTTTGGCGGTCGTTTTCGGGTAGGCCATCTTCAGGGAGCCGAGCGTGTCGAGCACGATGTGGGAGATGATCAGTCGGGCGTTCGGCTTGTCGTCAGCGGGTACCACGTACCACGGGGCGTGTTCGGCGCTGGTGGCGCTGATGCAGTCACCGTAGACCTTCATGTAGGTGTCCCAGTAGGACCGCTCGTGGATATCGGCGAGGCTGAACTTCCAGTTCTTGTCCGGTGCGTCGATACAGGCCCGGAAACGCTTCGCCTGCTCATCCTTGGACAGGTGCAGGAAGATCTTAACGATCTGCGTGCCGTTGCGGTGCAGGTGCGCTTCGAGGTCGCCGATGGAGCGGTAGCGCTGCTTCCAGATTACCTTCTCGTCGATCAGCTCGTCGGGTAGGCCATGAAGACTATTCACATGTATTCCGCATGAAGTCGAGTGACAGTACTGCGGTGATGGTGGTCGCGAAGGTGGCCAGGGGTCTGCGGTAGTCGGTGTGAAGGATTCGCCAGGTCTTGAGGTGGGCGATGG
>JAABUS010003243.1_pt1 | contig 27081 bp, 20 predicted proteins | sample 5560161 | NCBI WGS metagenome assembly JAABUS01 (sample SAMN10711885, study PRJNA513376) | rock metagenome | isolation source: Antarctica rocks | place: Antarctica: Victoria Land, Trio Nunatak nord | collected 2016-01-04
AAAACATGAAGATTGTTTGACTTTGATAGAAAGTCATGACGAGAAAACATGATAGAAAGTCATGAAGAAGATCATGAAAACTGTTCAATCAAGCTATTTACATTTATTTAATATCTTGTTGAATTGAGTCGAGTTTTTGAGTCGAGTTATTGAATCAAGCTTCTCAATTCAATCTGAGTGCTTGAATTCAACTTCTCAACTTGATTCAACACTTTTTCAAAAAAATTTCAACTCAACTCAACACTTTTTAAGTTGAATACTCGACTTAAACTTGAATACTTGACTTGATGCAATCAGTCTACTCTTAACATTATATTCAATTGCTTGATGAACTGAATTGAATCAACAACTTATGATTTGATTCAAGATTGATACTAGACTGAGTCATAATGTTTGATTCAAGTATTCAAATTGAATCAAGATGTTGATATGAAAATTCAATTCAATGATCAATTTACATATTAATATCAAGCTTTGACTATATTCTTTTGCATTTAATCATTGACTTTTAACAATAACAGATCAAAATTGAAATTCTGTTGCATAGTAATATTTTCACAATGTGTCAGTTCAATCATGTTTGCATCAAATGTTGCAAGTGTGTATTTATAGAAGAATTCTTTCAATTAACATTTTCATTCATTCAATTAATGTTTTATTTCACTTTTCTTTTTTCACTTTTTTTCTTTTCAGATGAACAAACTTTCACAAAATTGCATTTTAACATTGATTAATTAAAATCTCTTTAAACTTGAGATCAGATTTAAACAAGCTTATATTCAATAATCTGATCTTGCTCATATTATCTCATTTATGAATAAGTTTCATTGAGTAATCACTTAAATAAAATGTTGTATAATTTGTATTTCTTGTATCAGCAATTCTTTCTCTTCATGAGATTATTTTATGAGTCGTAGTCAACTTCATATTGAAACAAATTTCATCTTTCAAAATTAAATTGAGTTAAATAAGAATGAATCAATGAAATCTGAGTGACTTGAAAGCAGAAAACAATCATTGATCTAAGATTCAAATTTGAATAATCAATTAACAATGTAAAACAATATTTTGAAAGACGAAGTATTTGAAACATTCATGTCATTAATCATCGTTTAAAAAAATAACATCGCTCAGAACTTTTATTATTATACTTGCAAAAGAAAATGACAGCTTTTAAGAAGTGATCATATAGATATTAAAAATTATAGAAACATTAGTGAAAAAGAAGAAGTTTAGATGCAATAAATAATCTCTCACATGAAAATGACCTTATATGAAAATGATTGTATTGATCGACGGTTGAATATATGCAATAATATTGCATTTTATAAACGATATAGCTAACGAGCTGGAAAAACCTAATTGCGAGAAGACAGGTCAGGCGAAAGAAACAGAGTCGAAAGATAAACAAGCTCGTCTCAGCTAAAAAAGGGACAGTCTTTAGAGAAAGAGATGCATGTAAGAAGGAACGATGGTAGGAAGAGGCGGATGGTATTTATATTTACAAAAAAGCAACGAGCGATATACCTTTCCGAATTAGGCTGCGCTAAACCTAATAGGGCTTAATCTTGCCTAGACATGGGAAAGAGCGACTATTTCACCTAGACTATTATTTTCTGTCTCCTAGTGGCTGCGAGCTGAAGTTATGACAGGACCATAGATCTGCAAATGAGTGGTTCCATAGCTATTCAATCTGACAAATGGATGGACTTCATGCTGATAGTGATCCAGCTTTGATGGCGCAAGAACCCGATTCCCTGCCACCTTAATGCTCGCCACTTTCGTTGGCACTGAAGGAAACCCGGCCAAATCCGACATCATGTACCTTCACGTCGAACAATACTTGGCGAAAGAAGCATGCACGTTTAGCCAAACCAATAATGCCGTATCTCATAGTCTCAAATTTCTTTCCTGGCTCGGCTTTCCGACTTATTATCATATACCTCCATGATCAATCTAGCCAAATCATCCACATCTTTTTTGTTCCAAGGCATTGCGTGATGATAATCGATCTCGAGCAGCCGTGTCGTGGTCTTGTCATAGAAAGCTTCTTGCATAATCCGCCCGGGAATCAGCTGAGCGTCTTTGAAGCCATGGACGTGGACCGAAGGAATGGAAATTCTGTTTTCTGCTGCGCCTGAGGCGTCGGTCTGACTATTGATGATGACGGTATTCTGACGACTGGCTTCACCTCTGATAGCTGATAGGTGTTAGTAATGTTGCTCATATCAGGAACTTACAACTTTGATCCCTGTAGTAAAGCACATGATACATTATCTTACAGAAACATGAAGATTGACTAACCTTTCTGGGCCTCACTGGACATAGGACTTCTACTCCCCATACAAAGCACACCAAACCTCAAATTCGTTCGCTCTGCCCACCCCAACCATTTCCTTGCCTGTTGGTCAGCCAGAAGGCCACCCACAACTCTCGTTCCTTGGCTGAATCCGAGCGCGCCAACCCATTCCTTTCCGTCCCCAACCTCGTCCATCCATTCATGGACCCGATCTATACCATCGGCAACATAGGGACTGTATCCGCTTCCGTCATCTACGCCTGCCGCGGTTTCTTGCGCTTCGGTGTTCACTGCTGGACCGGGAGGATCAGGACTGCCAGGGGAGGTCGGTTTGTTCAAGGGTTTGAACCAAACCCGCCAAGGAGAGTAGTCCTTGAATGCAGGGAGTACATCTGGACCTGGTCGCTTGGGAAAATGTTAGCAGGTCAACGCGATTGGTACGAACCGTTTCTGAGTAGTAAGCTGATTTGATGAAAATGACTACAAGGAATCTTTGACTCTATTTTTTCGCCAATGACGATAATCTGCTCCATCATGCTGACCCATCTCACCAGCCTGTACATATATACATTCTTCTCATTCTTCAATTCTGTTTCATGGTCTCTTTCTCGCCGGAAAATGATAGAAATTCAAGTTCCACTCACCTCAGTAACAAAGGGCGCATCAAAGAAAACCAACTCAAATTGTTCTCGCAGCAAAGCCTGAATACGCGCGCATTGTATTTTGTGAATAGATGCGTTGGAGCCACCGCCGTGGAAGCAGGCGATTTTCGGCAAAGTCGGTGAAGGAGCCGGCATGATCGGTTGAAAAAGCGTGTGTATCCAGCAAATAACTATTTACCAGATCAAATTTCTTAGGACAAAGCTGAAAGGGGATGACTCGTCTGACCGTTCCAAAGATGCCCGCGAAGAATTCAAAGAGTGAGAGAAGATTGTAGGTTGGAGGCGCGAAGATGAAGGGGGCAGGGTATATGTAGGTGTCTTGCAGGAAAGACTACGGACCTTCGGCAAACGAGAAACTCCTTACGATCACAAAGATCGAAGCGAGCGCAACACAGCAACGTAGCAGCTCGCAGTACCTAGGTCGAGAGTTGCATGCCCTAAAGCCGTCATTTTGGACGTGGCTCATATCGCTTCCACTACCATTTTGAAATTCAGACAGCCAATACCGTCCAGGACTATCCTGAGCACTGACTAGACCTTTCGACACCGAGGGCAGAGAATATTCTTCACCGTCCCCAACAATCGCTATCATACAAAGGCGATCTTTGTTCCTCAACCTTCCCACCTGCCTCTTCACCCCCACCCCCACCCCCCAACCCCAAAGACCTCACCACCACCCCAAGATCCCCGACCCCAATACCATCCCTACCATCCCAAAAAACCAATGCCTCCACTCGCCACCCCCCGTCACGCTCTGACTCGCCACCCCATCCGCAACCGTGTATATCGTGGCCCCGAACATGCCCCACCCTAGCGCCTCCCAGCTCGCTGTAAAATAAGCCGCGAGCGCCGCGCAGGCTACGCTGAGCTCCCTGGACCCGTAGACCAGTACTAATCCATCGACCAATTTTTCGTTGTAGTCTTGAGAGCCGGGGGTGGAGCGGGACGCGGAAGGCAAGGGGCGGGGGAACTGCAGGAGGGAGAGGGCGGCCCGGGGCCGGAAGAGGGCGTTGAGGCCGACACAGAAAGGGATGGCGTAAAGGAGGAGAGCGATGTGGGCGAGATAGGGGCGCGGGCAGTTGGAGAAGGAGGGGATTGCGTCCATGATTGGATGGGGGAGGATTTGGAAGAGGAAGGGTAGGGGCGGCGCCGATTGGGGGAGTAGAGACGGTCAGACTGAACGAGGGTCGGTGTTTTTAATGATGGGACTTGCCAAGACCTGTCTGCGGGAGTCCAAGCCCCATCATATATTTCACCGACCCTCGGAAGTTTTGAGAACGTCGGGTCGAGCGAAATACAGATAGGCCAGAAGTGCGGAGATTTGGCGAGGGGGAACTCCGGCTGCGGAGACCGGTAAGACTGCGGAGTTAGAAATTCTAGGACATGGGGTTTTAGTACCAATTAGATAAAGTCCGCGAGTGAATGAATAATAGTCAGCCCGAAGGCTCCGGCGCGGTCCATCAATTCTAATCTGTTTCTCCGGACATCCCGTCATGCCTTTCGTATGGCCCCCGCGGTGAGTATTGACACAGCGCTCGAACAAGTATGTCGATTATCGCTCGTGTCTCACTTATCATGAGCGCCCCTTCCGGCTAGCAAGGGCGATACAAGCATCGAACCCTATAACCTCTATCTGATCCTCCATACCCGCCCTATCAGAGGTGCCAAAGAGAGAAAAAGAACCAACTCATCTCTCGACGATTCCATCAACTCCCATCGTCCCGTCAACAGAACGATGTCGAATTCTCGTCGCACCGTCCTGATCACAGGCTGCTCGGACGGCGGCCTCCACGTGTACGCAACAGCCCGGGATACGTCTAAGATGACGAATATTAAGAAAGCTGGCATTGAGACCCTCTCCCTCGACGTTCTCTCCCAAACGTCAATTAATATCTGTGTTTCCAAGCTCCCCCACCTCGATATCCTTGTCAATAATGCCGGCGGTGGCCTGATCATGTCTATCTCTGATCTTGATATCTCCCAGGCTAGGAACTTGTTCGATTTAAATGTTTGGGCACCCATCGCCGTTACTCAGGCGTTCCTGCCACTACTGCTCAAATCAAAGGGGATAGTAGTCAATAATACGTCAGTAGCGTCAACGATGGGACTACCGTTCCAAGGCACCTATAGCGCCTCTAAGGCTGCTATAGCCATGTTCTCGGATGCGCTCCGACTTGAAATGCAGCCTTTTGGTGTCACGGTCATCGACCTGAAAACAGCCGCCGTACAGTCAAACTTCTTCGAGAATCATAAAAAGCAGATCGGATCTAGCTTGCCAGAGGACTCAATCTACGCGCCGGCTAAAGCAGCGGCGGAAAAAATCATGAGCGGTGATATGATGAGCAGCACAGGCATGCCATCCCCCTTGTGGGCGGATCAGGTGGTCAAGGATCTCTTAAAGAAGAAGCCGTCACCGAAGATTTGGAGGGGAGCCCAGGCGATGTTATCGTGGCTTGGAACATGGCTGCCATTCGGAATGATGGATGGGGAGATCAAGAAGGTGGTCGGATTCGATGTCGTAGAGAAGGAGTTGCGGAAACAATAAAAGAAGCGTTGAGCACTAGAGATCCCGCACGCTCGGCAAGACAGCGCGGCGGATGCCGTGTCGCGTGATGATAGTATATTGATTTTATTATAAAGAATAATTCTCTTTAATAACTATACTTCTATTAATATTATATGAAAACTAGAGAATGCCTGCAAAAATGGAGACTCTTACTAGGTAAATTTTACCTTAGCTACCTGGAGTTCGAGCTCCATGCAGCGGTCTTCGCGCGCAATGGTTCAAGAGGAAATGCGCGATATCTTCTGCGATACAGCACCGATCTACGTCATTCATAGCGTGTTGGAAAGCGCAGAGTGAGCTCTACAATCTAATGTATAAATTTAAGTATCACATATGTTGCGGGTGTAGTGCATAGTGTGCGAAGAAAGGAGCCGCTTTTGATAGTCCATTTGCTTAGCCGTAAATGCGGAATGAACCCGCTGAAAATATACTTATTCTCTCGAAATGTATTGGCTAAATTGGTACGGGAGATCGACAGGGTTCGAATTTCCGATTTTCTATTATAGTAAAGAGATTGGGGCACAACAACTACGAATCAACTATTTGTAGATGGCCTATACAATAACCACCACGGGCGCCATCAGCATGGCGAAGCGAGCCTTGATCTTTGTGTGAACCTCAAGCTTCGCTCTTGATCTCGGGCATCGTGGAATGTCCCGCCAGCCCCGAGTCAAACAGAGTCTCGATGTGCGCAGGCGCCGCCGCCAGCTCTTTCTCTCGGTCCAGGCCCAGTTTCCCTGTGACCAAGCGAGGCAGCAAGCCGTCAATAGCGTCGTTGCTGAAGGTGTTGATGTTCATCACGTCCTCGCTACGCATCATCTGGCGCGCGCGGATAGTGCGGAGGATGGCGAGCTCGTCATCCGTCAGTTTCTCCAGGTCTTGCTTGGTCTCGGTGGTGGGGTCATCCTTGACGCTCTCGAGCTTGTCGAGCACGGCCTGGCGCTGGTCCGGGGTGACTTGAGCAAAGGCATTGAAGCAGAAATCGAGCGTTTTGGAGACCATGTCTTGGGTGAGCTTGCCGCCCATGTCAGTGTCGGCGCTGCCCTGGATGACTGTACGTATATATCAGTTTCCGATCAATCATTACGGGGGCATGTGTCTGTACTCACTCGGCTTGAAGAAGTCGAACGCCCGGTCGAAGCCGTCCTCGTCGACGTCGCTGATGAGAAGCTCCTCGCCCTTGCGGATCTGCTTCAGGGCGGTCATGACGACCAGGAGGAATCGCGAGTAACCCTCGGCCGTCTTAACCGAGTGCCACTTGGCGCCCTCAAACTCACTGACCTCACCATTGCGGACGGCCTGGACTGTCATAGCGGCAGAGAGGGCGCTGGACAGCGCGAGATGCACGCCCGAACTGAAGTACGGGTCAATGAAGCAGCCTGCATCACCAACCAGGCGGAAGTTAGGGCCTGCATAGGCAGAGGCACTGTACGACCAATCCGAAGCAGCCTTGATTTCGGTGGATACGATCTCGGCATCGACCAACCTCTCTTGGATCTGCGGCGCGAGAGTGGTCAGATTCTTGTAGAACTCGACCATGCCGGGTGAGCCCAACTCCTGCTTGCGCTTCAACAACAAATCTTGGCGCATGACAACGCCAACGGACAGCGTGCCGTCATGGAGTGGAATGGACCAGCACCAGCCGCTCTGATCGGTGAGAGCCTCGAAGAAAGGGGCGCCCTCTTGCGCCGTACCTGGTGCGTAAAGCTTTGCGTTCTTCCAGTACGCCCAGTGAGCCTGGTTCTTCAGTCCCTGGTTGAACTTGCGGTTTTTCAGGTACTTGGTCGAGATGACGCCGTTGCGCCCGCTGCCGTCGACAATATAATTGAACCTGATGGTGCCACTAGCGCCATCTGTCTTGCGACTCCACGACGCCGACTTGGCCCGCCCCGGGTTGGCAACCTGCGTGTTGATCGGGAAGTTGTCGACCGGCTCAAATTCGACCGCGTCGACCTTAACACCCTGATACGTGCGTGCTCCCGATTTCTCAGCGTGGTCGAACATCAGCTTGTCCGATTGGGACCGGATCACATTCCAGGAGTAGCCGTTAGGGCCGTTGGCCGCCAGAAAGTCTGTGTAGCCGGCGCTCTTACTGTTCAGCTTGAACGCCGCGCCATTCTACTCCTCTTCATTAGGTCCACTGCTCACGTCAAATCGCCCCATCCAAAGTCGACTAACCTTCCGGTTAAACCCGTGCGCGTCAAACGTATTCTCCAGGTCGACGAAGCGCAGGAAATGGCGGATCGATGCCAACATCGACTCGCCCACATGATATCGAGGGAAATGGTCGAGCTCGAGCACCACGACGTCGACGCCCTCGCGCGCCAGCGCCGCCGCAGAGTGGGACCCGGCCGGACCGCCGCCGATGACAAGCACCTCGCAAGACTCGGGAATCGACATGACTGTGAGAGGAAATTTGGGGATTTACAAAGGCTGAAGATGGATAGGGGGCAAAGTCGCTTAAAATGCTACTTGTTTGAAGCAGTCAAGCCCTCTCACCTTTGAGACCAGGGGATATAGGCGCGATAGGATCTCTCAGCCACCCGTTCAAGTCCGCAACTCCGGGGTAGGTCCGGCGGATTACCCCGTCTCACAGCAAGATGACTCCCAGTCAAGTCCTTCGACAAGTCCGCATTTCAGACGAGGATCCGGAGATCGAGTTTTTAGAGTTCGGCCATAGCTGTATCTGAGGGCTTGCCCATTACGGCCCCATCACTGCGACATCGCCCCTCGATCTGTGGCAAACCAGGACGGATGGGCCGGGTGTGGGTGTCTGTTCAGGAAGGAGGATCGATGACTCAGGTCTTTTGGAGTTGACCGTCGAGCCGGTAGTCAAGGGTCGATCCGCGTTTTGCCGGTCACGGATCGATTGATCGCGCGATCGTGGAATGCACGCGTGGCAAATTGGGGCCACAGAACTTCTACCCGAGTTTTGGGATATGTCAGGGCTTAGTTGTCACCTCAGGCCTAGCTGGAGACCCTGATAGTGGGGATTACTGAGCTCTCAGATGTGCTAGAAGATGAGAGGCGGGGAAATTCTTATCGTTGATCCCTCTACAGCATCAGAGCCGGCAAAGTCCCAAAGCCCGTCTTACATCAGTCAGAGAGCATTACGTCCAAGCCGACCAGGTTGAAGCTTTTAAGCACATGGGAAATCGGGCCAAAGCCATCAATGGTTGGACTACACATGCCCGCGTGAGGACAACGCCCCCAGCTGCTTTTCCAATTCCACTCTGGCCCCCTCCACCATCTCCTCCGGATCGAAATCCCAGATCTTTCTCTGCCGCTGGACGAATTCGTCCTTCATCCTAGCCGCGTCCCTGCCGGTCGGCCCGTAGCGCCACTGGTACATGTCGCCCACCTGGCGCGAGCTCTCCACCAGCCACTGGGTGCGTGGGATGCGTACATCGCTATAGGCGCGGAGTGCGGCCGCTAGCTGCCCGGGCTGCACTTCGTCGGAACCCGCTCCTAGACCCGCGAGCAGCTCGCAGATGACGAGGGCGTCTTCCACGCCCATGCCGGCGCCGGCGCCGTGGAAAGGGCTAGACGCGTGGGCGGCGTCGCCGGCGACGGCGATGCGGCCGGAGGCGTAAGTCGCGGCGGGGTGGTCGGCCATGTCAAAGATAGCCCACTTGCTCACCTTCTCGGGTAGATGCATCAGCAGCTCGGTCACGTGCGGACCCCAGCTCTGTAGCGCGTTCTGCACCTCGTCGCGGGAGCTGGGTTTCTCGCTGTTGTGCATATCCGGCCAATCGTCGGGGTCGTGCACGAACAGGTGGACGTTGAAGGCGGCGCCGTTCATGATCTTGTCGTCGTCAGCTTTGGTTCAAGATGCTGCTTGGGCATTACAACGGTTGTTGGGATCGTGGGAAGAGGGACAGACCGGGAACGAAATCATATGGGCGTCAGGTCCGAGGTGGAAACAGTTGACGCTGGCCTTGGTGGTACCGAATGCAGCAACAGCTCCATCCACAGGCATGAGCGCCCTGTAGACCATTTTGTGGGCGTATTTGGCTTTGGCAGCAGGATGCGCGCCCAGTAATAATTTTCGGGTGGTGGAGTGAACGCCATCACAAGCGATGACTAGTAGAAGGACTTAGAACGTTGTCGAAGGACACGATCGGTGTATGGGGCAGGGAAAATCACGAACCGACGTCAGCCTCAGCCGTGGTCCCATCAGCAAAATTCAGCAGGACCTTGTCGCTGCCTTCTTCCCAGTCGTCGACATAGCCCGTCAGTCGCTTGCCAAACTGGACCACGTCGCCTTCCTTGGGCAGGGCTGCCGCAAGTTGATGCAGAAAGGGAGTCCGTAGAGTCCCCCAAAAGGCCAAGTCTTTCTCTGGAGTCTCGAAGAGCAGGGCGGTCTCCTCCTGCTGAGCAGCCTCCTTAGTGCGGGGATTGAAACCGTCCCAGTAGCGAACCGTCTCGGCCGGGCTCCTGAGCGCGACACGGCCCAGTGCCTCGAGGATGGTGGGGTCCAGACTCTGCATGCACCGACGCGCCACGCCTGTAAAGGCAAAGGCGGCTCCATTGTCTGGCCAGCTAGGCGAGCGCTCGTATATGGTCACGTGAGCTCCTCGGCGCAGGAGACCGAGAGCCGTGATTACACCAACGATACCGCCACCGATGATGGCGACATCGAGGGGCTTGGAGGTGACGGAAGGTTCGCCCATGACTGCTGAGGGGTAGAAGTATCTGGTCTTGGAGGTCAAGTCATACCAAGGTCCCGCCCGTCTGCTTTTGAGGTGTAAAATACCCTTGGCCCATCGACCCGATTATGGGAAGCAGAAGGTCCCCCCAAAGTCGCCATGGTCACGCAGCCTCGTGTAATGCAAGGCCGCCCGAACGTGTTTATTCCATGAGACATGCAACCGGGCCCTCGTTTGTCCCAGATTTGGCGGATAAAGCAGCAGCTTTGTGATTGGTTCGCGTATCAACCTGCCCACCGCCCTCGAACCTATACGGAGTAGTAGTTGAAGCATATGCTCCTACCACCATAGCTACCTGCCGACAGGTTTACTTGACCAATTACCTATCAATCGGCTGCATTATCCGGCTAGTATGAGTCAGCTCGGAATTTCCATTCTCCGCTGGGATCCTTCTATGATGCGCGCATTTGTTCCGCGTAATTGTTCAGATTTCCCGGACCAAGATGGCAACCCGCAATCCTAAGTTCAGGACCGGAAGTTTTCCCAAGTAAGTCTGATAGCCGCCACGATAAGATCATCTACGGCCATATACTAACCATGCAGGAATGCTGGCTAATGATCCGAGATGGTGGGAGAAATTATAAGTGTCGTACGTGCCACATAGCTGAATGCAAGGAGATTGTAAGGAGTCTCTCATATTGTGTTGTTGCTGCAAATCGTGGCCGCATATGTCTTTTGGCCTCGTATCTTACTGTTCTCTATAGGATCGGCCTGATCCTATGCTATCTTGCTTACGACTATATCTGCCATGGCTGACAGATATGGGCGGCCTGATCCTACGCTATCTTGATTACGACCATGTCTGCCATGGCCGACAGATGGGCGGTCTGTCTGATCCTACGCTATCTTGATTACAACCATGTCTGCCATGGCCGACAGATGGGCATCTTTTCGTTACAGGTCTGATGGGGGCAATCTGCCCTTCATCTCAAGCCGCTCGCTTCGTCTTACTATGTCTTCCCTATCCAATTCTACACACCCCTCACCGTGAGCCTATACCACCTTGGAGCACTAGCAAATGATTCTGAGTTCCGAACATGGAAGAGACAGGACGACGACAGCAAGCCGGATTTGCGTGCGAAGAATGCAGGAGGAGGAAAGCTAGATGTGATCGGGCTCGTCCCAAGTGTGGATGCTGCTTGGAAACCGACACTGTCTGCATCGTTCTCGACAAGACAAGTCAAAGGGGTCCAAAGAAGGGTCATATGACTGCGCTACGGTCACGGATAGGTTCGGGCACCTTCATCTTTCATCCTCAGCAGCTTTGCTTCTCTAACTTCGACGCTTCTACTTTTCTACCATCAGCAAGTCGTGGCTCCGTCCCTGCAATATTCACTTTTGAGCTCCTTTACCAACATCTACGTGTGCACAGAAAATCTCCAGTGGCAATTGAGCCAACAAGAAGGCTCCAAGACGGACAGTAGCCATGCTATACCCGCCCATACGATGCCGGAATGGGATTCTAATGGAGGACAGGCGCTCCGTGAAATCGAGATCGAATGCGGGGATTTAGACTTCAGCGGCCTCCAAGAGGCCGATCTCTCGAATATCTGCTTCCCATCGGCGGCAGTGGGCATCAAACCAGCAGCGCCAGTCGACATTGGACGGCCGTATTGGTCGGCAGGCTTGCAAGTGGACAATCGTAGCCTAGCCATGACCGCGATCCCCATAGAGGTGGAATCGATGCCGTCAGACCTCTACTCGTTCGACCAAACTCTTTCTTATTCAACAGAGCCCATCACCCCGGCCGACAACAAGGACACGGCCATGACAGACATCATGCGGGCCGACTTGGACCAAATATTTTTTGACCGGGTGCATCCGGTTCTCCCCATCATCTATCATCGCCGTTATTTTTCCTGGGCAGATAAGGAGCATCCCGGAGCCATTCGGGCCTGCCTCCGGTCGGCCATGCGCGCAATGGCGGCCGCCATGTCAGCGCTCGGTCGCCGTTTCTGCGATCAGCTCTATACCGAGACATGCGACCTGCTCGAAGCCCATAAGATTGATTCAAAAGCAGATATATCGGTCGAGTACGTCCAGGCGTGGCTGCTGTTGGCACACTATGAGCTTCTGCGTGTGGGCGAGTATCAGGCCATGTTGACGGCAGGCCGCTGCCTCCGACTTGTGCTTATGGCGCGTCTTTCCGACATCGATTCCCCCGGGCCCGACGGTGTCGATTGTCCACAGGCTTTCCCTGTCCTCATCAATTGCGAAACCGTCCGCGGGGACACTTTTTCGATCGTGGAGGAGCAGAGACGGGTGTTCTGGGTCAGCTTTTGCCTGGACCGCTCTCTCTGCCTGCGCAACGAGTACCCCCTCACGCTGCAAGAAGACATGGTAAGTGCCTCCCCTTGGCGTTCGAGCGGAATCCGGATAGAAGTGAAACCCTTCGTCGCTGACCAAAACCCCCAATCTATAGATCTGCGTCCGCCTCCCCGCTCCCGAAGCCAACTTCCAAAACAATCAATCCATCCGCACCACTTTCCTACCAGAAGCCATATCAGCCCCGCAAAACACCCCACCCCTATCCAGCTTCGCCGAATGCATCCTCGCCGTAACCCTCCACGGCCACTGCCTAGCCCTCCAACGCTCCCCCCCTTCCCCCGACCCTATTACAAACCCCGCCGATACCAACCCACCCTTCTGGCCGCAACGAAAACACCTCGCCCTGGCCGTCGAAACCCGCCTCCGCGTGCTCGGCACCTCGCACGGGTCCCGGCCCCTCGACTCCGACCCCATGCTCCTGTTCGCCCACATGCTCGCCCACAGCGCCGTTATCCGGCTCGGCCACGCCGCGCAGCGCTCGCCGTCACTCGCGGGCTGGCGCTCCGTCGACAAACAGGGCACCATTGCCTCGTACCGGAACCGGGGCCTGAACGCCGCCGCCGAGATGGCCCATCTGGCACGGCAGATCCCGTCTTTCAGTGCCGTCCGCGCGCACCCGTTCCTGCCAGACCCGGTCGGGTGCGCGGTCGAGTATCTTACCAACCCCACTAGTACCACTGCTGCTGCCAAGGAGGGCGAGATGGCAGTGACAGCGACCAAGGGCGGGAAGACCTTTTTGCATGCAAATTACAGAGTAAGCAATCTCCCTGCCAATATATGGTTCTCCGTTTGTTTGTTTACCTTCTGCTCGGGGCCTGATACGGTTCTACCAGCTAAGCTCTACCCACCCACAATGGATATGATCTTCCTGTGCCCTGCATACCCACGCCCCTAATCCCCCCCACCCCCGGCATCTAAGGCCCATATAGAGGTCTACAGACTGTACAACGCTATGCATAGTCACATATCGATGGCGGCCATATGGATGCAAACCTCCCGGCCATTATTCTTATTCTGCTCCCAGACCTCCCGGCTCACGTGCGCATCTGCTCCACAGGCTTGACATCCGATGAGGCATCCGTTCCCTCCTCCGATGTGCTATCGTTCTTGAGCTCTTTTTGCTGCTCGACCTCTTTGAGGTTCTTAAAGCCCATTTCCCATGCAACAAGCATGACGCTGCCGAACACGGCAATGCCGAGATACATGGTCCGATCAATCGCCTTGCCATAGGCCACCAGGACGGCGGCCAGTTCAGAGGAAGTCAGGCCCGCGGCGCGGATGTTGCGGGCACCAGCCGCGATGATGACCTCGGGGCTGGGGCCGATGAGCGCCGCTCGCTGCGACAGTTCTTTGCGCAGGCTGTTGTTGAAGATGGCGTTGGCGACGACGACCCAAACGGCGGCGCCCACGTTCTGGGCGAATATGATGATCGCGATGGCCGTGGGGATCTGTTTCAGGGGGACGAGGCTTTGGACGGCGATGTATGCCTAAATGTGTAGGGAGATGTCAGATTTGGAGCACGACCCGGCAATTGATTGGAAGCAACTTACACCTGAATTTCCCACGCCGCTACCGATGCCGTAGACGCATAAGTAGCCGAACCATTGCCCGAAGGTAGTTGTGGGGCTCAGCATTGACATGAGTCCGTAGCTAACGGTTGCGATGGCACTACCCGCTAGAATCCAGGGTAGACAGTAGCCCGTGACTTGTATCAAGCCGCCGGTGACGAGGGTAAATATGACCAGGCCCAGTGTTACCGGAAGCAAATGCACGCCGCTCATCAGAGGCGAATCATTATTGATGACCTGGAAAAATATGGCCAGGTAAAAGTCGCCGATGAGAATGCCGCCGAGGGCAAAGAATTGCGTCAGTGATGCTGATCGGACGACAGGGCTCCTAAGAAAAGCAAACGGGATCATTGCGCCGTCCCCTTCTCGGTGTTCCCAGAATAAAAAGAGCGCAAAGACAGCAGCGGCTCCGCATAGTAGGCCAATGACGACCGAGCTGTCCCAGGCATACTGGTTTCCGCCATACTCGAGGGCCAACAAAAGCATAATCGCAGCCGGGCTAACGAGGGCAAATCCGACCAGGTCTAGCGACTTGACGGCGGTGCCGAGAACGTGGCGCCAGGGAGGCTTGACACTTGCCTCTGGCACTTTATTGAAGATGAGGCAGAGGGCAACGACAGCACCGATGGGTAGGTTAATGTAGAAGCACCATCTCCATGAGACGCGGGTTGTGAAAGCACCTCCAACGACGGGGCCGCACGCAAGACCAAGCTGGCCAATACCTATGTTGATTCCTTGAAACAACGGCCGCCGCTCTTTTGGGACGCAATTGGCGATGGTGGTAAGACAGCCAGTAAACAGACCGGAAGAACCAAGGCCGGCGATGGCGCGGCCGATAATGAACATAGGTGACGATTGTGCCGCACCGCATATGGTCGAACCCAGCTCAAAGACGAAGAAGAAGGCGAGAAAGGTCCACTGGGGAAGAGTTAGGCTCAGTCAAGCGAGCGGCCTGAAGGGGCGGCAGTCGACATACCTTGAGGGAGAAATAGGTGTAGATCTTGCCACTCAGTGGCTGGAGGGCAGCGCTGGCCAGTTGATAGGCACCCGCGTACCAGCCGATGTCTATCAAGGCGTCGAATTCGGTCGTAATGGCGGGCGTTGCGGTGGAAATGATGGCCAGGTCGAGGAAAAGGAGATAGTATACCATGGTGGCGCCCGCCAGGATCGAGGCAAGCTTGAGGCCTGTAGGATAGTCGTAGCGGTGCTCGCCATCGTTGGCGGGATCTTGGCCTGAAGCATTCTCATTCTTCACGACGCTCTCAATATCTTGTCCAGGAGGAGTATGGGAAGAGTTCGAGGTGGGGGAATCGACTACGGCCTCGACGGGGATCGCAGCCCGGTCTGGCTCCATCTTTGAGCGGGTGTGGAAGAGGAAGAGAAAGAATGAGGCAAGGTGGAAGAATGGTTGAAGAGAGGAGGAGGAGGGAAAAGGTTGGGGTGGGTGTTATAGGTAGAAGAGGTACTCAGCCGTTGTTGTCCCGGGTGATGGGCGCCATGGAAGCGATTGGTTCACAATTGGAGATTGGAGTCATCGCGATCTGTCGTATTCGTCTTGATGTGACGTAGGCCTAGCACCTACATTATGCACCTCATTCCCCCATTCAGAGAGGATCGGGATGATTGTTGGGCCGACCGTCTCTTTGAGACTTTGACGGGTGGCCGCGGTCCGTCCGTGGCATCACCCGAAAACGAATGATTAGGGCTGTTCCCCCTTAGTAAGCCGCAGACTTGTATTCCGAATTGTCGATTCGAGTACTTATGTCATCAGGTCTTTAGGATAACAATAAATTGAGCTAATCAATATCTGAAGGCCCAATTTGGTCGCGTATCTGGGACTGACAAGACCGATTTATTATTACTACATGAAGATACGCGATGACAACGTCTTGGCTTCACTGCACGATCAGGCCTACGTGCTCTGCATGCTATGGAGCAGGGAGCAGGTCTCAAGCGCATCTCAGCTCTCATCTCCATCCTGCATCCTGATTTCTGATGGCCCTTTACATAAGGGCGGGTTGCTACACCGGACTTTCGGACTTGGTGACCGCGGCAAGTCCGCCCACGCAGATACTCAGACACAATAATACGGGCGCTGCGTCAGACCGGGTCGAGAGAGGCATAGTCGTACCTGAGAATCGAAACTCCTGACTCCAAGAACTCCTGAATCCAGCCCCGTTGCCTCGGCTAAGTCCCGCGGATCGTCATCGCAGCGCCGATGCCACGCGCCATGCGGTCCAACACGTGATCTTCGATCTTGGACAGGCATTGACACAGCTTGAGCACTATACCATACCCCTTCGCTCGGCAACGCACCTGGCTTGCAAAGAAACGAGACCAGACACATTCAACAACGCGGCATTTCAATACAAATTCAGCAAACAATAACACTTCATTTCTCTCTCTGTCTCGGTCTATCCTGATTTCAGCCTGCACGCCGACAGTCATAATGACAGGCAATAAGCTACAGATCAAGCCCGACAATGACTCTCGCGAGTCCACAATCTTCCTCTTCGGACCTCATGTCGGCACCTTCACAAAGCAATCGATGGAGACGCTGATACGGCCAATATCTCAAGGCCCTTACCGAGACTGGATCCTAGATACCATATCCGGCTTACCAACCTATTTGAATGGCTTGAATTCCATAAGGCCCGAGGTCGCCCGCACGGTCCCGGGTTCCAGCCAGCTCGCTGACCTGGACTCGTGGCTTCGACACGGGGCAACAGACATACCCTCCGAATCCACCCTTCCCAGCATTATCGTCGGACCCTTGGTGGTGCTAATACAGCTCACGCAGTACTGGCGCTATCTTGAGCTCCTCCACCAAGGACAGCCACCGGCAGATTTGCAGGCTAGCGTGGTCGCAGCCTCAAAGAGCGACAGCAAATTTGAAACGCTGGGCTTCTGCTTTGGGCTGCTGGGAGCGCTGTCCGTCGCCAGCGCCAGCAACCGTCAGGACTTTCAGAAGTACGGGGCCACGGCGGTCCGGCTAGCCATGCTCATAGGCGCTCTGGTCGACGCGCGAGAGGTCTGGGACAAGACTTCGGGCAAAGGCGGTTCAATCTCTTTCGCAATAGCATGGCTTGATTCAAAACAGGCCAGCGAAGTGAGGCGAATTATCGACGCCCGTTCTCCTGATGCCTATATCGCCGTTCTCTACGACGAGGCGCGAGCGACGGTGACGACATCCGAGTCCACGGCTCCCCTTCTCGTGAAGCAGCTCCGCGCTGCTGGTGCCATTGTAGCTGAGATTGGTATCAAGGGCCATATCCATAGCCCTGACGCCGATCGGAAGATCGACACCGATGCCCTTGTCCAATTTTGCAGCTCCATGCCTGATCTGCAGTACGCCGCCACTGCAAATCTCGCTTTGCCTACCTACGACAACCGCGGCAAGGGGGATCTCGTATCCTCCAAACACCAAGAGAGCATGACCGAGATGGTTCTACGTTCCATCCTGGTCGACCAGTGCGACTGGTACGGAACCTTTTCTGCTGTAGCCACCAAGGCGAAAAAGCCCTTTGTCGTGACTTTTGGCATGGAGCGCTGTGTGCCACCGACTCTGATGCGGGGTCTGGACACTCGACAAGTGCACTTTGAAGATCTGGCCTTGGAAAAGGAGACGGGGGTGGATGTGGATATATCGCAGCTCCCCGCTGGCGTGCTGAACACGCAGCCTGCACCCGCAGAAGCTGCAGCAGGATCTGAAAATGATCTCTCTTCCAATCTCGCTGTTGCACTTGAGAGCAATAAAGACAGCGTTGCTGTCGTTGGTATGTCCGTCAAAACCGCCGGCGCCGATGACCTGGCCGAGTATGCCGAAATGCTCAGAAGTGGACAGTCCCAGCACGTGCCTATCACTAGGGACCGATTGATGCACGATATGTTATTCCGCGAAGCGCCAGATAGCGACCCCAAGCGCCAGTATTATGGGTGCTTCGTTCGCGACTCGGATGCTTTTGACCACAAATTCTTCAAGCGCAGCCCGCGCGAGTCAACCGCCATGGACCCGCAGAGCCGTCTAGTGCTGGAGGCAGCCTACCAGGCGGTGGAGCAGTCAGGCTACTTTTCGGAGCTAGATCATGGACATGGACTTGGGCAAGGGACCGACAGCGACAGCACCAATATGAACGGTAAGATGCATGTTGGCGTGTATCTAGGTTCCTGCGGCGTCGATTACGAGCACAACATTAGCTGTCACGAACCAAATGCTTTCACACCGACTGGGGCGCTGAAGAGCTTCGTCACTGGAAGGGTATCGCACCACTTTGGCTGGACTGGTCCATGCATGACATTCGATACAGCATGCTCGTCATCAACGGTTGCTATACACACGGCGTGTCGAAATCTTCTGTCCGGTGAATGCAGCGCGGCATTAGCGGGTGGATCGAACACCATCACGAACATGATGTGGTTTCAAAATCTCGCTGCTGGCAGCTTTGTGAGCCCAAGCGGACAATGCAAGCCGTTCGATGACAGTGCTGATGGATATTGTCGTGCTGAAGGTCTGGGCTTTGTCTTTCTCAAGAAGTTGTCGGACGCCATCCGAGATGGCAACCCCGTTCTCGCTGTGATTCCCAGCACAGCCGTCTACCAGAACATGAACAGCACGCCGCTATTTGTGCCTAACGCTCCGTCGCTTTCACGACTATTCACGGACGTGTTACGCTCGGCCAAGGTCCCGGCGCGGGATATTTCCCTGGTCGAGGCACATGGTACAGGCACTCCGGTTGGAGATCCAGCCGAATACGAAAGCATTCGCACTGCGCTTGGAGGCCCTGCCTCTGGCCGCGTAAAGAAGCTTCCCATCGGATCTGTGAAAGGCCATATAGGTCATACGGAAGGCGCATCCGGCGTGCTGGCGCTGATCAAGGTCATCATGATGATGCGGGGCGCCTTCATTCCGCCTCAGGCCAGCTTCAATAAGATGAATCACGGCATCGACGTGCGGGCTGATGATATGATGGAAGTGGTCACCAAATTGCGGCCCTGGGAGGAGGATCACAAAATGGCTCTGATCAACAATTATGGCGCTTGCGGGTCTAATGCCAGCTTAATTGTCGCGCAACCACCCAAGTCTCCGAGACCGAGCATGGCCGTCGAAGAGACTTCACAATATCCTTTCTGGATCCCAGGCCTCGACGCTCGGGCCATCTCTGCGTACGCTGCTAAGCTATCCTCTTATTGCCGTTCATTGCCTCAAGAATCCAGCACGCTAGCGGATATCTCATACGTTCTGAACCGGCAATCCAATCGTGGGTTGGCGCAGAGCTTCATTTTCAGCTGCCGCTCGATGGCCGAGTTTCAGGAGAAGTTGGCCCAGGTGGCCTCTGCGCCGGAGAAGGACTCGGCTCTACGAGCAGGAGTCACACCGGCCAAGGCTAGCAGACCCGTCATCTTGTGCTTCGGTGGCCAGGTCACGCTTTTCGTCGGGCTTGACCGTAAGCTATACGATAGCGTAACTATGCTTCGTCTGCACCTCGATGAATGCGACCGAATGATAACGTCTCTTGGTCTGGGATCCATCTACCCTGACATATTCTCGCAGCAGCCTATCCGAGATCCGATCAAGCTGCAGGCCGTGCTATTTGCTATGCAGTACTCATGTGCCAAGACTTGGATGGACTGTGGGCTTGAGACCAAGGTCGTGGCCGTTGTAGGCCATAGCTTTGGGGAGATTACAGCGCTGTGCGTGGCTGACTCTCTCAGCCTCCGGGACACGGTTCGACTCGTGGCAGCGAGGGCCAAGCTGGTGCGCGATTCCTGGGGAACCGATCCTGGAGCGATGGTCGCGGTAGAAGCCGATCTGGATCTAGTGGAGAGTCTTCTGCAGGAAGTCAATCGGTCTGCCGGCCGGAATGGCTCCGTCAATATCGCATGCTATAACGGACCGCGCAGCTTCACCCTTGCTGGATCTACTGCCGCTGTTGACGCCCTGCAGCAAACTATGGTTTCGTCTGCCAAGTTCTCAAGCACCAAGAACAAGCGTCTCAGCGTGACCAATGCCTTTCATTCAGCCCTGGTCGAGAAGCTCGTTGCTGGCCTAGGGCAGGTTGGCAAAGGGCTTACTTTCCACAAGCCAGTCATCCCTGTGGAACGCGCAACTCAAGAGAGCAATGAGCTGCTGGACTGGACGTTCGTTCCTCAACATATGCGTCAGCCGGTCTTCTTCAACCATGCTGTGCAGCGTCTCGCCAAACGACATCCGCAAGCTGTGTTCCTGGAGGCTGGTTCCAATTCCACCATCACTGTCATGGCAGCCCGTGCCCTCGCCCAGAGCAATGTCACGACTCCAGAGCACTACTTCCAAGCCGTCTCGATTACCAATACCAAGGGATTTGACGGGCTGACAGACGCCACCGTCGCGCTCTGGAAGCAGGGATTGCGCATAGCGTTCTGGGCCCACCACCAGCAACAGACACTCCAGTATGCGTCTTTGCTTCTGCCCCCATACCAATTTGACAAGTCACCCGCATCGCGTCATTGGTTGCCACTGAAATCACCGGCTGAGAAGGTTCGAGAGGCTGCTGAGGCGCTTGTGAAAGAAAGAGGTGAGGTTTGGAGCAAGCAACAGGCCGGAGCCCTCGAAACCAAGCCACTCGCCCTGTGGGACTTTGTCGGATACCAAGACAAGAAACAGAAAACAGCCCGTTTCCGCATCAACACGCAGTCGGATAAATATAAGGGTTTCGTTCTCGGCCATGTCATTGCGCAGACGGCACCTATTTGCCCTGGGACAGTTGAATGCGACATGATCATCGAAGCTTTATACAGTCTGCATCCGGACTGGAAGGCCAAAGGTATGCAACCGGTCGTTCGTGATCTGATCAACCACATGCCCATCTGCGAAGATCAATCCCGCGCCTATTACATTGAATTATCCGCGCTTGACAAAGAGATGATGCAGTGGAGCGGGCAAGTCTTCAGTGTCGAGAAGGACGCGGCGGTTGAAAAGCCTCAAATACATGCCAATACGCGCGTGTCCATGCATTCATCTACAGACCCGGCTTATGTGCAAAGGTTCGCGCAATTTGAGCGCCTCATCAGCCACACACGATGTCAAGAAATTCTGGATCTTAGCCTGGATAAGGACGGTGTCGAATCGCTGCAAGGACGTCAAGTGTACCGCGCATTTAGTCCTGTTGTCGACTACAGTGACATCTACCGAGGCGTTAGATACGTCGTCGGCCGTGGCGGTGAGTGTGCTGGGCGTGTGCAGCTGGACCGACAGCATCGACGAGCCGATACTTGGCTCGACGTGCCATTGAGCGACTCATTCAGCCAGGTCGGCGGCTTGTGGGTGAATGCCATGACCGATGTTCCATCGGGAGAAATGTACATTGCCAATGGGTGCGAGCTGTCAATGCGCTCGCCCAAGCATACCGTCGCGGGCCGAACCGAAACCGACGTGTGGCATGTGTACGCTCGACATTTGCCCCAGGGCGATAAAATGTTCGTGACCGACCTCTTTGTTTTCGATGCTACAACGAGACAGCTCGTCGAGGTTATGTTGGGCGTGCAGTATGGGCGTGTAGCCAAGGCATTCATGAGTAAGATGCTGGCTCGAATGACGAAAGATGAATCAGCATTGCGTATCAAGGCCTCATCTGCAGCTCCTCGTGACTCTGCCCCGCCTGCTGCTTTACCTGCGACCACTGATGCCACTGCAGTAGTTGCAAAGCCCAAGCCAACCAAGAAAAAAGATTCGACAAAGACCAAGTCGGGCAAGGCAGCTCCATCGCCACCATCCGGCAGGCGGGATATCACCGACGAAGTGCGGAATCTTATAGCCAGCGTCTCGGGCATTCCAGCCGAGGAGATGGAGCTCGACGCAGATATGGCCGACTTTGGTATTGACTCGTTGATGGGCATGGAGTTGGCACGGGAGGTCGAAAAGGCTTTCAAGTGCACGCTAGACGAGGTTGAGCAGATGGAAGCAACGACTGTGCGCAAGTTCGTCTTGTGTGTAGGACATGCGCTATTTGGGGCTGATGCAGATGTGCCTCTCGCTGAATCTACCGGCGACGACGACGATGACGAAGATTCCTCTGATGAGGGATCGGAATCTTCGTCGTTGGTCGTTGTCGAGACCGACTATGACTCTGCTACCACGACGTGGTCCCAATCGGAGCCCAGTCTTGTAAAGACGCCAGCTACCAGCCAGACGTCGCTTCCTGCGAAACATCTACAACCGACGAACGTGACGACAGCACAGGCGTTGCCCCCAGCCCATAGGAACCTAACCTTGTCACCATCGGACGTTCTTGAGTCTTTTGGCGAGGTGAAGATGGGGACCGACGATCTCTTACGCGAGTACCAGATCGATGACACTGAAAAGACTATTCTGGCGGGCAGTAACCGACTCTGTGCTGCATTGGTGGTCGAGGCCTTTGACGAGCTAGGCTCTCCCCTCCGCACCGCAGCTGCGGGACAGCCACTTGATCGCGTGCCTTATTTGCCCCAGCATGACCGCCTGATACAGTGCTTGTACGATTTCCTTGAGCGTGACGCCCGCCTCATCGACATTGACGTCGCCAGTGGGCAGCTGACACGAACCTATGTTGCCGCTCCTTCCAAGACAAGCCATGCCATTTTGCAAGAGCTTATACCCCGGCACCCCGAGTTCAACGTACCAAATCGTCTCACCTTCTACGCCGGCAAGCAGTTGGCGGGTGTTCTGAGTGGCAAGACGGATGGAATCAAAGTTCTCTTCGGCAGTCCTGAAGGAAGGGAGCTGACGGCAGCCATGTACTGCGAGCATACATTTAATCGTATGAACTACGGCCAGATGCGCGACGTCATTAAAGGCATTTCTGAGCGCGCTGGTCCACATGCATCAGGAGCGCCGCTCAAGATACTCGAGATGGGTGCTGGCACAGGAGGGACTACGATCGTCTTGGCGCCCTTCTTACAATCACTCAACATTCCGATCGAGTACACCTTCACAGACCTATCACCCTCAATGGTCGCTAATGCTCGCCGTCGCTTCGGGAAGCAATACCCTTTCATGCGCTTCGCCACGCACGACATCGAAAAAGCTCCCGTGGAAGACCTTCGAGGACATCACATCATACTGGCCAGTAACGCGATCCACGCCACACACAACCTTGTTACTTCCCTTAGCAATGTCCGCAAAGCGTTACGGCCCGATGGGCTCCTCATGATTCTCGAGATGACCGAGGTCGTGCCCTTTATTGACCTCGTCTTCGGCCTGTTCGAGGGCTGGTGGTTCTATGACGACGGTCGGAAGCATGCTGTCGTACCGGCCGAGCATTGGGAACGGGAGATGCACGCCGCGGGCTTTGGTCATGTTGACTGGACGGATGGGAACCTGCCGGAAAACGCGTATCAAAGGGTTATCATGGCCATGGCCTCGGGTGACCAGGGACCACGGCTGCCGAAACCAGCCCTCAAGGAACAGATGGATCTGGACAAGGGCGATGTCGCTGCGCGCACGGCCGAGGCAGAGCGGCTGTTGGCAAAGTATACCGGAGGTTGGGCCACGCCCAGAATCCAATCCTTGCAGGCAAAGAGGGGGCAGACGAAGGCGAACAGCAGAGCGCCGAAGCTTGGCGCCGTAATCCTAGTGACGGGAGCAACAGGAAGCCTGGGGTCGCACATTGTTCAGAAGCTGGCAGAGGACCGCACGATTGCCCAAGTCGTATGTGTGAACCGTCGCAGCAGTGCCCCCGTCAACGAGCGACAGCAGGAGGCCTTCTTGACCAGAGGAATTGCCTTGACCCCCGGAGCGCGCGCCAAGCTCCGCATTCTCGATACCGATACATCCCAGCCGCAGCTAGGCCTACCTCCTCATGAGTACCGAGGGCTTGTGCAAAGCGTCACACACATTGTGCACAACGCCTGGCCCATGAGCGGAACGCGTCCAATCGCCGGCTTTGAGCCGCAGCTTCAAGGCATGAGAAACTTGTTGGACCTGGCACGTGAAGCAGCCATCGCCAGCGTCAGCGCTCAGATCGGCTTTCAATTCGTCTCTTCCATCGGCGTGGTCGGCCATTCCGGCCTGGCCCGCGTTCTCGAGCGCCGCGTTCCCCTCGAGTCCACGATTCCCAGCGGCTATACCGAGGCCAAGTGGGTGTGCGAGCGTATGCTGGACGAGACCCTCCACCAGCACCCTGGCCTCTTCCGCGCCATGGTTGTTCGCCCGGGCCAGATCGCCGGCTCCTCCAAGAGCGGCTTCTGGAACCCCGCCGAGCACTTTGCCTTCCTCGTCAAGTCCTCGCAATACCTCCGCGCCTGGCCCGACCTCGACGGCGTGCTCCAGTGGGTCCCCGTCGACCACTGCGCCGGCGTCTGCGCCGACCTCATCCTCCACCATGCCGGGCCCTCGCACCCAATCTACCATATCGACAACCCGGTCGGCCAGCCCTGGAAGCAGATGTCGCCCGTCATGGCCCGCACGCTCGACATCCCCGCCGACGCCATCATCCCGTTTGACAGCTGGATCAAGCGGGCTCGCACGTCGCCGCTGGTGCCCGATACGGAGAACCCGGCGGCGAGACCCATGATGGTGGAGTTCTTGGCCGGAAACTTCGAGCGCATGTCGTGTGGGGGATTGATCCTCGACACGGAGAGGGCGCAGCAGCATAGCGTTACAATGGCGAGTGAGGGCCCTGTCAGTCCCGCGTTAGCGGTGAAGTTTGTGGATAAATGGAGGGAGATGGGGTTTTTGAAGTGACAACTTCCTGTATCTCTTTTCATAGCAGGCGACTGCTTTGGAGCCCGTGGGCGGCAGGATCACTGGTAACGAGGTTTTCCGGAGGTCAATTGGTTCAGGACATTTTTCGTTCAAAGATCTTTCTTATTTTATATAACTAGGTCATTCCCCCCCCAATTGGTATCGAGAGCTCTAGTTCACAGGACTCGGCGTTTCTACGTCTATAGATCATCCATTCACAAAATTTCGTATCACCGATTCCTTTCAAGCTTACCCGATCTCGTCGACCTGGGTCGCCGACACGCGGATACTTGAAGCAATCATCCCTCCTCAACGATATTCCGCCCTACAAAAGCTAATATCAGGGACTCCTGTAACCAGCCTTTCCACGGGGCCTGGACTACGATCGATTCGAGATCTTTACGTTTTCTGATCTCGGCGATCAGTACGTTTGATCTGGCAATCAGCATCATCTGATATGTGGTCTCTCATGGGGTCAACGGGGAGAGAGTCCTTGTTCTGAGAGGTCTTCTTGGCTCTGAGGGGGGATTGCCTCTACTCTTGGTGTGATCTCGGGGTCTTGCCTCTGAGCCTTACATCCCCGGGGGCCTGGCCTCAGGGATGCGAATACAAAGTGCCGACGGAAGAACAGAGATTATGTCATCGTCATCAATAAAGTATTATGCATTCAGTAGGCGCAGCGTGTAAGATGCAGCCATCGATCCGGCCGCAATTCCCGGTACCTGTGCCGTCACCCATGGGTAAAGTCGTCGCCCATGCCGTGCGTAGCCTGGCACGCATGCCCGGCCGCGTACTGAGTCGGATCGTCGCATCGGCCGGCACATGATGACGAAAAACCATGTCGGTATGCCCGATGAAGGTCTCCTCGCCCTGCCCCAATGGCAGGTCAGATGCAGGCATGAGTGCAAGCGATCGATCCCACGCCCATCGATGGCCCGCACCTGGTGGGTCTGGGTCTGAATTCTCTACACGAGTACGAGGGAAGGGTGTGGTAGTGGGTTGGGCCCAAGTTACATCTACGGTTCCGGCCCAGTCCCCTAATTAGGGCGAGGTAATGCTGGGTAGTGAGTGAGCCTTGCGCCATGTGTGGCTGGGTAACTCCAGACAGGGGGGGAGAATGGAGTTTAGGGGTTACGATTCTCCCCGGTAGCTACTGGAATTGGAGGGTGTACTTACGGCCCGCTGTGGAGGCCGGGGGAACTAAGGGGGAATCGTTGGAGAGAGAGATGGGTAAGGGGGAGGAGCTGATGATGACAAAATGAGGTTTACCCAGAGCGTGGGTTCTCAACTCCGATCGTCCCAAGCCCATCGCGCCAGAAAGACGCATGTATTTGCAGCTCCCCAGGCACGTGGGAAAAGCGCACGTGGCAACACAGTTCCGGCCAATCCAGGTCATCCTTGCCATGACGTCGGAAGCGCCTGTATTGGTGGACAAGATGCATGGGGTCGTTGTGCCCTGATGCTATGGCAATGCATTGAGTATAGTGGGCGATAACTAATACTATAAAAAAGTTCTTTTCTATATCTATCTATTTTAGTATAACCATCTTAGTCTAGTATTAAATCTTTATTTATTTGTAACGATTTTATTATTTTTTATTACGATTCGTATGAAAAAACAACCACAACGCACGCATCACAAATTTTGAAAAAGAGCACTACAAACAAGGCAGAGTGAACCTAGAAGACGGTTGAACGACGATGAATCGCACGAATCGCAGCAGTGCTGGTTCGGAGACGATTGCGAGCGACGTCGATCCGTCGCAAGGAAACAGAGACGCGGGGCCGAAACGCTCACGCGACGGCGAAGAGAACGTTGCTAACATTATTGACCTACTAATAAAGATACCAACGTTAGAGAAAGAGAAGGGCAAAGATCATCCGTGGAAAGAGGTAGCATTGGAGCTGGTTCGACGCCTTCGACTCGACCCAGGAGGAAAACACCACGCGAATCAGAACGCGTCCATCGCGAAGGATGTACAGGAACTGAAGGCATCAGTTCAACTGCTTAACAAGCAGTTGCATACACAGGGAAACACGCGTCTTCCAACGGAAACCACGTCATGGGCGAACGTGGCAAGAGGAGGAATAGCGACGGGGGAGCAACGTCCCAGGGGCGACCCGCCGCCGCTTCGCAAGGGACGAGAAGTCATGGTTAAGATAATGAACAGAAGAGAAATAGAAGAGGTACAGAAGAAGTCGGCCGGACAGATTCTACAGGGAATCGCAGGCGTGTCGACAGGCCAAAGG
>JAABUS010003244.1_pt1 | contig 27079 bp, 26 predicted proteins | sample 5560161 | NCBI WGS metagenome assembly JAABUS01 (sample SAMN10711885, study PRJNA513376) | rock metagenome | isolation source: Antarctica rocks | place: Antarctica: Victoria Land, Trio Nunatak nord | collected 2016-01-04
ACTACCCTTGCCAGACCCGTCACGACGCCAAGGTCTTGGGCTGCGCCATCCGCGCGCACTGGGGCATAGAGAACCGTGCCCATTACGTCCGGGACGTGACCCTGGGCGAGGACACCAGCCGCATCCGCACGAGGCCCGGCGCGATGGCGCGTGTCCGCTCGGTCGCCCTCAACATCCTGCGCGCCAACGGTGTCCAGAACATCAGTCTGGCGCTCTACACCAACGCCATCAGCTTCGATCAGCTGCTCGCGCTCGGCACTGCGTAATCAGAACTGAATGGCCCTGCGTATGGCCGAGTTCCGCTTACCTAATAATAAGCGATCGGGACGACAATGGCCTGTGTATAGCTAAAATCCAGGGTCCATTTTCTAGATCAAAGAATTTGAAACAGCCAGTTCATATCTTTCGTAAGGAGAGTGTGCAGATATTGATGGAAAATGGATTGCCTTAGTTGCGCTGGATTGAACGAGCTGGCGGACACCTCTCAAGGCCGCAGTAACGCGTCGATCCACGTCGCCGCGCCGGCCCAGGTGAAATCCCGCGCCACCATCGCGTGCGCCGCGTCGCCCGACCGCTGGCGTGACGCGGCGTCCCGCAGCAATGCGACGGCCGCGTCTGCCAGGCCCGCCGTCCTAGCCTGCACCAGCCTCGCATGGCCCGGCGGCAACGCCAGCCCATTCATCGCCATCGGCGTCAGCACCACGGGCCGTGCGCAGGCCCAGGCCTCCAACACCTTGTTTTTCAACCCAACTCCCGTCCGCATCGGCGCAATCGCGACCCATGCGGCCTGGATTTCGCTGTGCATGTCTGCGACCTCGGCCCGGACCTCCACGCCGTCCTGCCCATCCAGCGCACGGATCGCGGCGACCGGACGACGGCCGGCGATCACCCATCGGACGCCCGGCACGGCGGCGCGGATGCGCGGCCAGATGTCCGCAGCCGCCCACGCCACCGCATCGACGTTGGGCGGATAATCCAGCGTGCCGGCGAACAGGACGGTCGGGCGCGCATGCTCGGTGCCGGGCGCATTCGGCAGCTCCACGCCGTTCGGCACGACATGGACCCGGCGTCCGCCCAGCCGCGCCATCCAGGCCGCGTCCGCCTCGCCCACGCAGACGGTGGCGGCGAACCCTCGGACCGCACGGCGCGCATGCAACGCGGCAATGCCGGCCTCCCGCACTTGGCGCAGCCGGTCCCAACCGTGGGTTGTATGAACACCCCTCATAAATTCCAACGCGTTGCAATCGATCATATCGAGGACCGCCGGCGTCCGGCCCGCGGCGGCGAGCCAAGCGCCCTCCGCGCCGGGCCACACCAGCGCACGATCCGGACCGACCACCGGCAACAAGCCGCCGATCGCCGCCGTCAACGCCCGGTTATCGAACCGCCAGGGATAGCTGAGGCCAGGCCCGGACAATTCGACCCGCACATGCCGCGTAACCCCAGGTGGCGTCCGCTCACCCGGCGCGAGCAACGTGATGTCCCACCGCCCGCCGAGCCGCCGCAGCAGGTTCGCCACCCGCAGCGAGTATCCGTTGCAGATCGGCCAAGGCGGCAACGTGCAGACGGCGAACAGGCGCGGCATCATCCGTTCTTAACACGTATCGGTCACCCTCGGCAAAGTCCGGTGGCGCTCCGCCCGCAGCCCGCGCATACTGCCTGCATAAAACACGACGGGGAGCCGATGAGCGAGAACGCGATCCTGCCGGGCACGTCCCTGGCGCAGCCGGCGGCGGAGGCGCATCCCTGGCGCTGGTCGCCGCCACGCAACACCTGGCTGGTCCGGCTGTTCGACTACCGTCCCTTCCTCGCGGCGCTCTGCCTGTTCCCCGCGGCCGCTCTGCTGCTGGTGTTCCTGACCTACCCGCTCGGCCTCGGCATGTGGCTCGCCTTCACCGACACGCGGATCGGCCGCGCCGGCGTCTATGTCGGGCTGGAGAACTTCGAGAGCCTCTGGCACGACCGCATCTTCTGGCTGGCGGTCACCAACACCCTGTTCTACACCGGCGTCGCAACGGTCGGAAAGTTCGGCCTCGGCCTGTGGTTGGCGTTGCTGCTGAACAACAATATCCCGTTCAAGTCATTGATCCGCGCCATCGTCCTGGTCCCATGGATCGTCCCCACGGTCCTGTCGGCCATCGCGTTCTGGTGGATCTACGACCCGCAGTTCTCCATCATCTCCTACGTGCTGCGCAGCGCCGGGTTGATCGACGCCAACATCGACTTCCTCGGCAGCCCGTGGAACGCCCGCCTCAGCCTGATCGCCGCCAACATCTGGCGCGGCATCCCGTTCGTCGCCATCAGCCTGCTGGCCGGCCTGCAGACCATCTCGCCCTCGCTATACGAGGCGGCGATGCTCGACGGCGCGACCCCTTGGCAACGCTTCGTCAACGTCACCTTGCCGATGCTGATGCCGGTGCTCTCGGTGGTGCTGACCTTCTCCGTGCTGTTCACCTTCACCGACTTTCAGCTTGTGTATGCCATCACCCGCGGCGGACCGGTCAACTCCACCCACCTGATGGCGACGCTCGCCTTCCAGCGCGGCATCCCCGGCGGCCAGTTGGGCGAGGGCGCCGCCATCGCCGTCGCCATGATCCCGTTCCTGGTCGCCGCGACGCTGTTCAGCTACTTCGGCCTCGCCCGGCGCAAGTGGCAACAGGGTGAAAGCAATGACTGAAGCCGCCGTAAAGCCGATCGCCGAACGCCAGGGCGCGCTGTCCTGGGACAGCATCCCGCGCCGCGTCGTGACGGTCTATGTTCCGCTTCTGCTGTTCATCATCGTGTTGCTGTTCCCGTTCTACTGGATGGCCGTCACCACGTTCAAGCCGAACAACGAGCTGTACAACTACAAGGACTACAACCCGTTCTGGGTGCACTCCCCCACGCTGCAGAACGTCAAGAAGCTGCTGTTCGACACCGACTACCCGCGCTGGCTGATGACCACCATGGGCATCGCCGCCGCCGCCACCTGCATCAGCATCTTCGCCAGCGTGCTCGCCGCCTATGCCATCCAGCGCCTGCGCTTCCGCGGCAGCAACTGGGTGGGGCTGTCGATCTACCTGGCCTACCTCGTGCCGCCCAGCATCCTGTTCATCCCGCTGGCGACGATGGTGTTCAAGCTCGGCCTGTTCGACAGCCCGCTCGCCCTGATACTGACCTACCCGACGTTCCTGATCCCGTTCTGCACCTGGCTGCTGATCGGCTACTTCAAGTCGATCCCCTACGAACTGGAGGAGTGCGCCCTGATCGACGGCGCGACCCGGCTGCAGATCCTGCGCCGCATCACCCTGCCGCTCGCCGTGCCCGGCCTCATCAGCGCCGGCATCTTCGCCTTCACGCTGAGCTGGAACGAGTTCATCTATGCGCTCGCCTTCATCCAGTCCTCGGAGAAGAAAACCGTCCCCGTTGCAGTGTTGACCCAGTTGGTGCAGGGCGACGACTACCAGTGGGGCGCGCTGATGGCCGGCGCGCTGTTCGGCTCCATCCCGGTGGCGCTGCTCTACTCGTTCTTCGTCGAATACTACGTCAGCTCGCTGACCGGGGCGGTGAAGGAGTGAGGCCCACCGACGAGCCGGACGGACCTGGCCCTATGTGGCCTTCACCTTCCGTCGCGTTCCGACCTGCTTGCCGCTGCTGGCCGGAAGGTGCTTGATGTCCCTGTAGGCACGCAGGATGGCATTGACGCGGGTTTGCCAACCCCGTCCGGTCGAGCGGAAATATTCGATCACATCGGCGTCGAGGCGGATGCTGACCGGCACCTTCGGCTTCGGCATGACCGCCTCCGCCTGCTCGTACCAGTTCTCCGGAATGTCCGCCCAATCGGGATCATCGGCGATGGCCTGCTCCAGTTCCGCCTCGGTCATGGCGTCGATGCGGGCGAGGTTGGTGCGGCTTTCGCCCCGTTGCGCCCGTTCGCGAAGCTCATCCATTGTAAATCGTTTGATGTCGCTGTTGCTCATTCTTCCTTGCCTTCCGGAGCGAGATAATCCGGGTTGCGCCATTGCGCTCTGTGTAGATGGCAGTCGCATATCTTCCACGGACGAAACCCGTTGCGAGGAAGCGTTGCTCTCCGCCTAAACCAGCTTTCGCCTCACTTTTAAGATGATCACCAGCAAACAACTGCCAAATGTCCTCGAAATCAAAGTCATGCTTGACGATATTCGACCGCTTTTTGTTTTCGTCCCACTCGAAGTCCATTAGAATCCCCACTCATTCGCCTGCTTGCCATCGGTCCATCTCCGGTATGCCGGGTCATCATCGCCCCGGCACGTTGTAGATACAATATGTATGTCAAACTGTCAAGCTGAGGACTGCTGTCCCCCGAAGCGGCTTGAGTTACCCAACACGCGTCGCCATTTCCCAGGTCAACCCGAAGGAGCGAACCATGACAACCGAGACTGCGACCCTGGGCGGCGGCTGCTTCTGGTGCCTGGAGCCGGTATTTCTAAGCCTGCGCGGCGTGCATGGCTCCGTCTCCGGCTATGCCGGCGGCACCGTGCCCAACCCGACCTACGAGCAGGTCTGCGGCAAGCGCACCGGCCATGCCGAGGTCGTGCAGATCACCTTCGACCCCAGCCAGGTCAGCTTCGCCGATATCCTGCGCGTGTTCTTCACCCTGCACGACCCGACGACGCCGAACCAGCAGGGCGCCGACACCGGGCCGCAGTACCGCTCGATCATCCTCACCCATTCCGACGCGCAGGCCGAGACCGCGCGCGCCGTCATGGCGGAGATCGACGCGGCGCACGTCTGGGACCGCCCGATCGTCACCGAGATCGTGCCGCTCACCCAGTTCTACCGGGCCGAGGACGAGCACCAGGACTACTACGCGCGCAATCCGTGGTCCGGCTACTGCCGCGCCGTAATCAACCCGAAGGTGGCGAAGCTGCGCAAGCTGTTCAGCGATCGGCTGAAGCAGCAAGCGGCTGAGTGACCGAAACCGTCCGAGCCGAGCTGTGCGACGCCTATCGCCGGCTCGGCCGCCTCGGCCTCATCCAGGGCAACAGCGGCAACCTCAGCGTGCGGACCCCCGGCGGCATGCTGATCTCGCCGAGCGGCACCACGCCTGACGCGATCGAACCCGCCCACCTGGTCGCCACGGCGCTGGACCATGCAGGGCCCAATGCCAGCAGCGAGTGGGCGCTGCACGCCGCCCTCTACGGCGACGACCCGGCGATCGGCGCCATCGTGCACACCCACGCCGACGCCTGCACCGCGCTGGCCTGCCTGGCCGAGCCGCTGCCGGCGTTCCACTACATGGTCGCGAGCTTCGGCGGCGACGACGTGCGGTGCGCGCCCTATGCGACCTTCGGCACGCCCGCCCTCGCGGCGCTCGCGGCAGCGGCGATGCAGGGCCGCAGCGCGTGCCTGCTGGCCAACCACGGCATGATCGCCGCCGGGCCGACGCTGGACGACGCGCTGGCGGCGACGCTCCGCCTCGAAACCCTGGCGCGGCAATACCTGCTGGCCCGCTCGGCCGGCCAGCCCCGGCTGCTCACGCCGGCGCAGATGGCGGATGCGCGGGAGCGTTACCGGACATATTAAAGCCGCCCTAACCCAGCCGCGCGAACAGCAGTCTGAGTTCCTGCACCCCGGGCACCCCGGCCTTGCCCAATGCCGAGCGCACCTGCGCCTGCACCGTGCTGGCCGACACGCCGCGCCCGGCCGCGACCGCCGCAACAAGCTGCCCGGCGGCAACGGCGATCGCCACATCCGCCTCCGCCCGCGTCAGCCCGAACAACGCCGCCACCCGGCGCGGACTGGCCGGCACCTGGCCGAGATGCCGCAGCGTCACCAAAGCCTGCCCAGGAATGAACTCGACCGTCTGGCCCGGCAGCTCGTCCAGCCCCTCCGCCTCCGTCCCCGTCAGGCTGCATACCGCCAGCGCCACCGCAGAGCCGTCGCTGGCGCGCATCAGCATGTCCCCGCCCTCGCCTCCGGCGGCTGCGTCGTGCACCAGGTCTTGCAAATATTGGGTGGCCTCGGGATCGAGCGCCTGCAGCGCGCCGCGGCGGCTATCGAGCTGCAGGCCGACGCTTGCGGCCAGACGGTGCGCGGCCGGGTCGGCATAGACGATGCGGCCGCCGGCGGTGACCAGGATCACCCCGGTATCCGCCGCCTGCAGCGCCGCCGAACTCGCCGCCTGCATGGCCTGCGCGGTGGCCAGCCGGGCCCGCATCCGCACCGCGCGGCGCAGGTGCGCCTGCAGGTGGGCAGCCGCCGTGCGCTCCGCCTCCGTCGCGGGCGCCGCCGCAGCCCGGTCGGGCCTGCTATACGGCGCCGAGATCTCTCCAGCTTCGGAAATCGCCAATGATTTCAAGAGGTGTCCGCTCCAGCCCGGCGCTGCAAGCGGCGCTGCCCCGTCATTGTCGGCCACCACCACCAGCGACGGCGCCATGCCTCCCGCGGCCGTAGCCTCGGCCCAGGCGGCGGGCCAAAGCGCCGGATCGAGCGCGGCCTCATACAGCCGGGACAATATGGGTTCGAGGTCTGTCATCACGGCCATCGGGCATCCTTACCGGCCTGCGCCTGGAGCATCCCAGGCGATCCATTGGCACACGTTCTCGTGAAACCTTCAATTGCTATCCATCTTTAGGTGTAACGCGTGTCACCAATGTGGCAAAGGAGCCACGCTTATGCCGCGAAGATTGCGCGTCCGATCATCGCAACGGTTGCGGGGACGGCGGCGTTGCCGAGCGCCTGGATACGGGCCCGCCGGGTTCGGTCCAGCCGGCCGGGAACCCCATCATCTACTCGGCGTAGCCCGGGTGCAGCCGCCCACCCACCGCGTCGTTCAACTGGCAGGCGCGGACGCGCTTTTGCTGGCCCACGCTGCCATGCTTCCAGTCCCGCGCCACCGGCGTCGGCAGCAACGGCTTGCGCCACCAGCCATAATCGGCTCCGCCGGTGCGGGGCGCCGGCATGGACAGCACCCACCAGCAGCGGCCAGCAGGCGTAGCCCGCAGCCTCCAGCTCAGACAGGACCCGGTCCGCGCCCCGGCCTCGCAGGCCAGGAACGTTCTCAGCCACCACCCAGTGCGGTCGGCACTCCCGCACCAGGCGCGCCATGTGGGACCACAGGCCCGAACGCGCGCCCTCGATGCCCGCGCCGCGGCCGGCGAGGCTGATGTCCTGGCACGGGAAGCCGCCGCAAACGAGGTCCGGCCGCGGCACCCCGTCGGCGCGCAATCTGGGTCCGGACAGGGTGCGGATGTCGTCGTAGACGGGCACGCCGGGCCAGTGCCGGGCAAGCACCGCGCGGGCGAACGGATCGGCCTCGCAGAACGCGGTGGTGCGCATGCCGGCCCAGTGCAGCCCCAGGCTGATGCCGCCGATGCCGCTGAACAGGTCAAGGACGGTGATCTCCTTATCTATGGACTGCATGCGCAATGGGGACTGCATGCGCAATGGATCGAATTCTAGCCGGGCAGGGTCAAGGAATTCTTAACGGTTGCGCGCCTATCATCCCGGCATGCACGAGGACGCGATTAGACCCCACCACAGCCCAGCACGCACCCTTGATGCTCCACTTGCTTTGTTGCGTGTTCAGTCTTATTAATTGGAGGCAGATGCGGGATTGCCTCGTCCGAGCAGGGGGGATTAGCCCATGGGCGAATTTGCCGACTACACCGACCGTTTGGACATGCGCGAGCAACTTGCCCGCATCGACAACCTGCTGGCTGACACCCACAAAAAGCAACTCGACGCACAGCTTGCCCCATGGCAGGTATTCACGGTGTTGCTGGGCGCGGCGGCCGGATTTTTCCTGGCCGGCGCTGGCTTCCTACGTCTCCTGCAGTGACCCCAGGCCGCTTTCGCGAATGCCTGGGCCGCCTGCGGTTCAGCATGCGGGGCCTGGCGGATGTGCTCGGCTGCGACGACCGCCTCGCGCGGCGATGCGATTCCGGCGCAGTGCCATCGGCGGTGCCGCCGCCGCCGGCAGCGCCTGGGAGCAAGGCTTCCGACGCCATCAATTGACAGCCCGCCTACGGAGTCCAATCTGATGCGCGCACCTGGACCCAGCTTCGGGATGACGGGCCACGTTGAGCCGATTTCGGGGAACCACGACCATGCTGCACCGCCGCGCCCTGCTGGGCACCCCGCTGCTGGGCAGCATCGCCGCCACCTTGGCCATGCCGGCGCTGGTCCGCGCCCAAGGGTCCGCCCCGATCCGCATCGGCGAGATCAACAGCTACACCGCACAGCCCGCCTTTACCCTGCCGTACCGCAACGGCATGGAGCTTGCCGTCCAGGAACTGAACGCAGCCGGCGGCGTGCTGGGCCGCCCCATGGAGATCCTGATCCGCGACGACGCCGGCAAGCCGCAGGACGCGATCCGCCTGGCCGGCGAGCTGATCGGCGACCAGAAGGTGGACCTGCTGGCCGGCGGCTACCTGTCCAATGTCGGCCTCGCCTTGGCGGACTACGCCTTTCAAAACAAACGCTTGTTCGTCGCCGGCGAGCCGCTCAGCGACGCCCTGGTGTGGGAGCGCGGCAACCGCTGGACCTACCGCCTGCGCCCCAGCACCTACATGCAGGCGGCCATGCTGGTGGCGGACGCGGCCAAGCTGCCGGCCAAGCGCTGGGCCACGGTCGCGCCCAACTACGAATACGGCCAGTCCGCCGTGAAGTGGTTCAAGGCCCTGCTGCTCGCCCAGCGCCCCGACGTGCAGTTCATCGCCGAGCAGTGGCCGCCGCTCGGCCGCATCGACGCCGGCGCCACCGTGCAGGCGCTCGCCCAGGCCAACCCGGAGGCGATCTTCAACGTGACCTTCGCCGCCGACCTCACCAACTTCGTCCGCGCCGGCAATACCCGCGGCCTGTTCGAGCACCGCGCCGTCGCCTCCATGCTGACCGGCGAACCCGAGTACCTGGACCCGTTGGGCGACGAGGCGCCGGAGGGCTGGATCGTCACCGGCTACCCCGGCGCCGACGTGCCGACGCCCGCGAACCAGGCCTTCGTCGCCGCCTACCAGGCGCGGTTCAAGGCGCCGCCGCGCATGGGATCGGTCGTCGGCTACGCGCTGATCCGCTCGATCGCCGCGGGGATCGCCAAGTCCGGCGGCACCGGCCCCGAGGCGATGGCGGACGGCTTCGGGGCCGCCCGCTTCGACACCCCGTTCGGCCCCGCCTCGTACCGCGCGATCGACCATCAGGCGACGCTCGGCGGCTACGTCGGCACGCTCGGCATCCGGGACGACCGCGGCGTGATGACCAACTGGCGCTACGTGGACGGCGCCGACGTGCTGCCCGGCGACGCCGAGGTCCGGAAACTCCGCCCCGCCTGAACCATGCCCCCCTGAACAATGACCGCCATCCTGCTGCAATTGCTCACCGGCCTGGCCGGCGCGTCCTCGCTGTTCCTGGTGGCGGCCGGGCTGACCCTGATCTTCGGCGTGACCCGCGTCGTCAACTTCTCCCACGGCAGCCTGTGCATGCTCGGCGCCTATATCGGCTGGTCCATCCTGACCCGCCTGCCGCGCGACCCCGCGTGGTTCGTCGCCGGAGTGCTGCTGACCGCCATCGCCACCGGCGCGATCGGGTTGATCATCGAGGTCGCCCTGCTGCGCCGGGTGTATCGCGCGCCGGAGCTGTTCCAGTTGCTCGCCACCTTCGGCGTCGTGCTGATCGTGCAGGACACGACCCAGTGGCTATGGGGTCCGGACGACCTGCCGCTGCCCCGCGCCCGCTGGCTGCGCGGCTCCATCGAGCTGCTGGGCGGCCGTTTCCCAACCTACGACCTCGCCATGATCGCCGTCGGCCCGCTGGTGCTGGCCGCACTCTGGCTGCTGGTCGCGCGCACCCGCTGGGGCACCCTGATCCGCGCCGCGACGCTCGACCGCGAGATGCTGGGCGCGCTTGGCGTCGATCAGCGGCTGCTGTTCACCAGCGTGTTCGCCCTCGGCTCCGCATTGGCCGGGCTGGGCGGCGCATTGGCCCTGCCCTCAACCTCGGCGCACCTGGGCATCGACCTCGCCGTGGTCGTGGACGCCTTCGTGGTCGTCGTGGTCGGCGGCCTCGGCAGCCTCGGCGGCGCCTACTGCGCCAGCCTGCTGATCGCCGTGCTGCAGTCGCTCGGCGTGCTGCTGCTGCCGGAGGCGACGCTCGTCTTGAGCTTCGTCGTCATGGTCGTCGTCCTCGTGCTGCGCCCGAACGGCCTGCTGGGCCGCAGCCTGGCGCCGGCGCACGCGAACCCCGGCCTCGCCAGCCTGATCCGCCCGGCGTCCCCCGCCCTCCGCATCGCCGGGTCATGCGCCCTGCTGCTGGCCGCGTCGGCGCCGCTCTGGGCCGGCCCGTTCCTGCTCTCCGTGCTGACCGAGGCCGCGGTCGCCGTCCTGTTCGCCGCCAGCCTGCACGCCATGATGGGACCCGGCGGCATGCCGAGCTTCGGCCATGCCGCCTGGTTCGGCATCGGCGCCTACGCGACCGCGCTCGCGGCACAGGCCCTCGCCGCGCCAATGCCGCTCGCTTTGCTGGCCGCACCCGTGGCGGCCGGGCTGGCAGCGGCGGCGTTCGGCCTGTTCGTGGCGCGCCTCTCGGGCGTGTACCTGGCGATGCTCACCCTGGCCTTCGCGCAGATCGTCTGGGCGGTGGCGTTCCAGGCGGTCCGGCTGACCGGCGGCGACAACGGCATTTTGGGCGTTGTCGCACCCGACTGGCTGCGCAGCCCCGCGGCATTCTACTGGCTGGCGCTCACGCTATGCGTCGGCGGCACGCTTCTGCTCCGGAAAATGCTCTACGCCCCGCTCGGCTACGCCATCCGCGCCGCCCGCGACAGCGTCGTGCGCGCCGAGGCGATCGGCCTCGACACCACCCGGCTGCGGCTGGCGGCGTTCGCCGTCGCGGGCACGGCGGCCGGGCTGGCGGGCGGGCTGTTCACCTACGCGAAGGGCAGCGCGTTCCCCACCTACATCGGCATTCCGCGCTCGGTGGACGCGCTGCTCATGGTGCTGCTGGGCGGCGTCGATACCATGGCCGGACCGATCGTCGGCGCGCTGGCCTATACCGGGCTATATGATTTCCTCTTGTTGTCAACGAGCTACTGGCGGCTGGCGCTGGGTGTCGCGATCGTCGCGCTGGTGCTCGCCTTTCCCGCCGGGATCGCCGGGGCCGCCCAACGCCTCTGGCGGCACGGCCGACCCGCGTGAGCGTGCTGGCAGTCGAGCACCTGCACAAGCGCTTCGGCGGCGTGCTCGCAGTGCGGGACGTTTCCTTCCATGTCGCCGCCGGCGAGATGCTGGCGCTGATCGGCCCCAACGGCGCGGGCAAATCGACCTGCTTCAACATGCTCGGCGGGCAAACGCGCCCGGATGGCGGCGCGGTCCTGCTCGACGGCGCGCCCATCGCCGGCCTGCCGCCCCGGGCGATCTGGCGGCGCGGCGTCGGCCGCACCTTCCAAATCACCGCGACCTTCGCCTCGATGACCGTGCAGGAAAACGTGCAGACCGCGCTGACCTCCCGCCATCGCGGCACCTGGCGCATCTGGCGCGCCGCCCGGTTCCAGCACGTCGCCGACGCCCGGGCGCTGCTCGACCAGCTCGGCATCGGCGACCAGCGCGACCGCGCCGCCGGGCTGCTGGCCTACGGCGACCTGAAGCGGCTGGAACTCGCCGTGGCGCTGGCCGGCGGCCCGCGCCTGCTGCTGATGGACGAGCCCACCGCCGGCATGGCCCCCGCCGAGCGCCTCGCCCTCATGGCGCTCACCCGCCGCCTCGCCACCGAGCGCCGCCTCGCCGTGCTGTTCACCGAGCACGACATGGACGTCGTGTTCGGCGCCGCCGACCGCATTTTGGTGATGGACCGCGGCGCGCTGATCGCCGAGGGCGACGGCCCCGCCATCCGCGCCGACCCCAGGGTCCGTGCCGTGTACCTCGGCCCCGGTGCGGATTGATGCTGGAAGTGAACGATCTCAACAGCTTCTACGGCCGTTCGCATATCCTGCGCGGCCTGTCGTTCGCCATGGCGCCGGGCGAGGTGCTGGTGCTGCTGGGCCGCAACGGCGCCGGCAAGAGCACGGCCTGCAAGTCGCTGATCGGCCTGGTCCGCCCGGCAAGCGGCCAGATCCGCCTCGACGGCACGGAGATCGCCGGCCGCGAGCCGTTCCGCATCGCCCGCCTGGGCCTCGGCTACGTGCCGGAGGAGCGCCGCATCTTCGCGGACCTGACCGTCGCCGAGAACCTCGACACCGGACGCCGCCCCCCGCGCCCCGGCATCGCCCCCTGGACGCCGGCCCGGCTGTTCGCCCTGTTCCCCAACCTCGCCCCGCTGCAGGCCCGCGTCGCCGCCCGCATCAGCGGCGGCGAGCAGCAGATGCTCAGCATCGCCCGCACCCTGATGGGCAACCCGCGCCTCATCCTGCTCGACGAACCCGGCGAGGGCCTCTCGCCGCTCATCGTCGGGCAGATGGCCACAGCGATCCTGGCGCTCAAGGCCGAGGGCGTCGCGGTCCTGCTCGCCGAGCAGAACCTGGCCTTCGCCGTTCACGTCGCCGACCGCGCCGTGGTGATCGAGCAGGGCCGCGCCGCCTGGACCGGCACGCTGCCGCAACTCCAGGCCGACGCGGCGGTCCGGGCGCAGTACCTGGCGGTCTGAGCCATCCGCGCCCGGTTTTAGCCGATTAAAGTTTCGTTGCGAGCACCGGGCCGGACGTCGCGGCGTTGTCAAATGGCGTCTGGAACCCGGCGAAGCCCGAGATGTAGTCCGAGACGGGGGTGCCATAGCCGTCCGTCGGGTTGTTGCGTCCCCCGGATTCGATGAACTGCTTGACCGCGCTGGGGCCGAGCAGGCTCGTTCCGCCAAGCAGGCCCGCGGCGGTGATGCCGACGTTGGCGACAGTCTGTCCGATATACTTTTGCAGGCCGAGGTCGGTGATGCCCTTCCAGCCGACAGTATTCGTCCAGTCGCGCGCTGCCTTGTCTTGGACGGCAGGGTTGTTCAGGAAGGCTTTTTCGCTGTTGATGCCGTCCTTGCCGGTGAAAAATGCATCGTTCCAACGGCTGTTGCTTATGGCGCCGTCGTCGCGATAGTACCCGGTGGCGATCAGCGACGCCTTGTCGAATTGGTATGCGCCGAGGGCCGGGTAGCTGTTGCCGCTGCCCGCCTGGTAGTTCGGCGTCTTGGTGAAATCAAATCCCCCCACGGTCTCGCGCACCGCAAAAGCCTGGAAGTACTGGTCATAGGTCCCGATCGAGCCCCGCCCTGATGCAGCAGACGTAACGGTTGTAACGGGGTTCATGGCTGAGGAGGTAGGATTACCAGAGATAAAGCTTATAGGGTCTGTCACGAGCTGCGAATCCAGCGTGTAGCTGGCATCTTGATCGCTGCTCATTTCAGATTGGAGGTAGCTGTCACCCATGCGTACGCGTTCCTTCGCTGCGGTTGGTTATAAGAATATTGTCGGTTATGTCGAGCTCGGTTCGCTTATGCTATGTTGAACCGAGCACAGGACTTTCGCGCCCCGCGGTTCCCTTATTGCCGTGAGTGCCCGGCGTCAAGCGCCGCTGGCCATCTTTGCCGTGCGCGGCGCAGCATGAACCCGGCGCGCGTCCCGGGTTACGGGCGCTTTGCGGTCGCAATCGAGGGTGCCGACGCAGCAGGTGGCCGGTCGCGAGGCTAGGCGCCCGACCTCCAAGGCAGCAATAAATGGTCTTTCCTGAGACAGTCCGTTAGGTTGGTTGATGCATGGTAATCTCGTTAGGCGCGCTTGCGACGAGCCATGACTAGACCGAATAGTCCCATTGCCACCAATACTATGGAAGCCGGCTCGGGTATTGCGATGGCACCGACAAGCTGCGTGCGAAGTCCCGTTGGACCGCCTGAGTTGTTGACGATGAAATCGAGTACATTTATCCCGGCTATGAAACCGCTGTGGATGGACAACGTATAGAATGCCTGGAAATCGTTTGCGGTGTTCCCAGTCGATACCCCGTTCAGCAGAATGTTCACGCCGGTATTATCCACCGACCACTGCCCATCAATCGTGGCCGCGGCTGCCTCCAGCGCTGAAAGCTGGAAAGTCGTGCGATAGTCGTAATTGCCAGCCGGCCCAGTCAAGTCGGCAGCGCCAGTTGGGCCGATCCAGGCAGATACGCCGTTGTCCCCAAGCCAGGGCGGTATCGGAAAGCCGTTCGCCGCCGTCGCGACCCGCACGCTCGTCGTGCCGCTCGGCACGGACACCAAAGAATAATGCAGCTCCGCGACATTGTTGGCCAACGGTGCGCCCGACGCATTGACGCCGGTATTGAACAGCCCGGTGATCGGAACCGCGTCGGCAGCGACCGGCAGCATGAGGAACGCTGCCGTGGCGACCGATGCGGCTCGCGCATGATGTTGGCCGAGCATGGAAACCTGTCCTTATCCCCAGGATTACGGATCAGGTTGCTATAAACCATCAAGTGGCATAGAAGCACAATACGTTATCGCATCGATACGCTGAAGTGCCTCAATAAGTTCGCCACCCCGCCTTCCTCCATGTAATTTGCATATTTTCCGAGCTAAATATGCCTGACAGACGTGCTATTATGCTTTCTATGGAAAAGCCGCCAATGCAGACCTACGAGGTGCGAGCACACTGGGACGCCGAAGCTCAAATCTGGTGGGCAGAAAGCAATGGCGTGCCCGGCCTGGTCGCTGAATCCCATACCCACCACGAGCTCGTCGCCGAGTTGCGCCAACTGGTGCCCGAACTGCTGGCATTCAATGTGCCTGACCGCCCTCGCGATCGGATTGTTTTACGGCTCGTCTCAAAGCAGACCAAGGTTAGCTGCTATGGGTAGTGTCGCTGACGTTCGACTAATAGCCGAAAGAACTACCGGTTGCGGAAAACTGCCAAAACACTCCAACCAACACCGCGCAGCCCCTCAGAAATCCAAATCCGCATAGTGCGCCGGCGGCATCACCCCCGGCACCCGGTCCGCCAGCAGCGCACGAAAGCTCGGCCGCGACTTGATCCGCGCATACCAATCCCGCGCCGAGGGCGACACCGACCAGTCCACGTCGCTCACGAAATCCAGCGCCGACAGATGCGACGCCGCCGCGAGGTCCGCCAGCGACAGCGTCTCCCCGCCCAGCCACTTCCGCTGCTCCGCCAGCCAGCCGATATAGCCCAAATGGTGCCGCAAGTTGACATACCCGGCCCGCAGCGCCCCGGCGTCCGGATTGCCCCGCCCCAGCAGCCGCTTCATGAACTTCTCGCCCAGCAGGTTCGCCGTCACCTCCTGCGCGAACTTGCCGTCGAACCAGGCGACCAGCCGCCGCACCTCCACCCGCTCCGCCAGCTTATGGCCCAGCAGCGGATGGTCGGGATACGCCTCCTCCAAGTATTCGCAGATCACCCCGCTGTCCGGGATTACCAGCCCGCTCTCCTCGACCAGCACCGGCACCAAATTGGCCGGGTTCATGTCGAGGTAGTCGCGCCGCCGCTCCCAAACCTTCTCCAACTGCAGCTCGAACGGCAGCTTTTTCTCGCTTAGCACCAGGCGAACCTTGCGGGAGAACGGCGAGAGCGGCAGGTGGTAAAGGACGCGCATGGCCGGGTATATCGCATCCCCGGCCGCTTGCGCCAACCGGCGGATTAACGCAAAATTTTCATTGTTCCGCCGCGCCTACGCCCGCAAAGCCTCCGTCGCATCCGAGAGTGGCGCCTCAAGGTACTTCACGTACTCCTTCGGCACCACTTGCCAAACTCGCTCCAGCGTCCGCTCCCAATCCAGCAGCAGCATCGCCGCATACCGGCTATGGGTTTCCGCCGCATGCCGCGCCACCAGGTCGCGCAGCGCTGCGTCCCAATGCGCCGACCGCACCCGCTGCCAGGTCAGCGTATCCGGGTTCACCCGCTTCTCAAACGTATCGTCCGGGTCATAGACGAACGCCACGCCCCCGGTGAACCCGGCGCCGAAGTTGTCCCCCACCGCGCCCAGCACCACGACCGTGCCGCCCGTCATGTACTCGCAGCCGTTGCTGCCGCAGCCTTCGACCACCGCGATGGCCCCGCTGTTGCGCACCGCGAACCGCTCCCCGGCCTGCCCCGCCGCAAACAGCTCCCCCGCCGTCGCGCCATACAGCACCGTGTTGCCGATGATGGTGTTCTGCTGGCTCACCAAACCGCTGCTCGGCGCCGGCCGCACCACGATCGTCGCCCCCGAAAGCCCCTTGCCCACATAGTCGTTCGCGTCGCCCAGCACCTCCAGCTTCAGCCCCTGCACCGCGAACGCCCCCAGCGACTGCCCCGCCGTCCCGCGCAGCCGCACCGTGATGTGGCCGGGCTGCAAACCGGACATCCCGTACTGCCGGGTGATGCGCGACGACAGCTTGGTGCCGATCGCCCGGTGCGTGTTCCGGATGTTGTACTGCAACTGCATCTTCTCGCCGCGGTCGAACAAAGCCGCCGCATCCTCGATCATCTGCGCGTCCAGCGTCTCCGGCACCTCGGTCCGCCCGACCTGCGTGCAATACCGCGCATGCGGCCCCGGATCGGCCTGCGCCAGCAACGGGTTGAGGTCCAGGTCGTCCAGCAGATCGGACCCCCGGCTCACCTGCTGCAGCAAGTCCGTCCGCCCGATCACGTCCGTCAGGTGCCGCACCCCAAGCGACGCCAGGATGCCCCGCACGTCCTCCGCAATGAACGAGAACAGGTTGATCACCTTCTCCGGGCTGCCGTCGAACTTGGCGCGCAGCATCTCGTCCTGCGTGCACACCCCCACCGGGCAGGTGTTGCTGTGGCACTGCCGCACCATGATGCAGCCCATCGCCACCAGGCTCGTCGTGCCGATGCCGAACTCCTCCGCCCCCAGCATCGCCGCGATCACCACGTCCCGCCCGGTCTTGATCCCGCCATCGGTCCGCAGCCGCACCCGGTGCCGCAGCCGGTTCAGCGTCAGCACCTGGTGCGCCTCGCTCAGCCCCATCTCCCAAGGCAGGCCCGCGTATTTCACCGAGGTCTGCGGGCTGGCCCCGGTGCCGCCGCTGTGCCCGCTGATCAGGATCGTGTCGGCCTTCGCCTTCGCCACCCCCGCCGCAATGGTGCCGATCCCGCTGCGCGACACCAGCTTCACGCATACCCCCGCATCCGGGTTGATCTGCTTCAAATCGTAGATGAGCTGCGCCAAATCCTCGATCGAGTAGATGTCGTGGTGCGGCGGCGGGCTGATCAGCGTCACCCCCGGCGTCGAGTGCCTGAGCTTCGCGATCAGCGGCGACACCTTGAACCCCGGCAACTGCCCGCCCTCGCCCGGTTTCGCCCCCTGCGCCATCTTGATCTCGATTTCGCGGCAGGCGTTCAGGTACTCGGCCGTCACGCCAAACCGCCCGGACCCCACCTGCTTGATCGCCGACGACGCGTTGTCGCCGTTCGCCCGCGGGATCGCACGCGCCGGGTCCTCGCCGCCCTCGCCGCTGTCGCTCCTGGCGCCGATCCGGTTCATCGCGATGCTCAGCGTCTCATGCGCCTCCGGGCTTAGCGCCCCCAGCGAGATGCCCGGCGCCACCAGCCGCTTGCGTATCTCGGTGATGCTCTCGACGTCATCGACCGGGATCGCCTTCACCCCGTCCAGCCGGAAATCCAGCAGATCCCGCAGCGCCACCGGCTTCTGCCGCCGCACCCCGTCGGCATAGCGCCGGTACGTCTCGAAGCTGTCGTTCGCCACCGCCGTCTGCAGCGTGTGGATCAGCCCGCCGTCGAACGCATGCACCTCGCCCTTGCGCCGCAGCTTGTACACCCCTCCCACCGGCAATGCCGTCGTCTCGCCGTCCCACGCCGCTTCATGCAGCCCCAAAACCTCCCGCGCGATGCCGGTCAGCCCGATGCCCGAGATGCGCGACTGCATGCCGGGGAAGAACTCCCCCACCAGCGCCCGCGACAGCCCGATCGCCTCGAAATTGTAGCCGCCGCGATACGAGCTCACCACCGAGATGCCCATCTTGGACATGATCTTCAGCAGCCCCTTATCGACGGCTTTCTTATACCGCTGCACCGCGTCCTTCAGGCTCATCGGCCCGAAAAGCCCCCGCCGGTGCCGGTCGGCGATCCCCTCCTGCGCCAGATACGCGTTCACCGTCGTCGCGCCCACCCCGATCAGCACCGCGAAATAGTGCGTGTCGATGCATTCTGCGCTGCGAACGTTAAGGCTTGTAAAAGTTCTCAAGGACTGCCGCACCAAATGCGTGTGCACCGCCCCGGTCGCCAGGATCATCGGCATCGGCGCCCGGTCCGCGCCCTGCGCCGCGTCCGTCAGCACCACGTGGGCGCAGCCGGCGCGCACCGCCTCCTCCGCCTCCCGCCGGATGCGCTCCAGCCCGGCCCGCAGCCCGGCGTCGCCCTCCGCCACCGCGAACGTGCAATCGACCGGGCAAGCCGCCTCCCCCATCATCGCCGTCATCGCCGCGAACTCGGCGTTGCTCAGCACCGGGCTCTCAAGCTGCAGCAGGTCGCACTGGCTGCTGTCCTCGTCCAAAACGTTGCCAAGGTTGCCCAGCCGGGTCTTCAAGGTCATCACCCGCGTCTCCCGCAGGCTGTCGATCGGCGGGTTGGTGACTTGGCTGAATCCCTGGCGGAAATAGTGGTGCAGCCCGCGGTAGCGCTCGCTCAGCACCGCGATCGGCGTGTCGTCGCCCATGCTGCCGATCGCCTCGGCGCTGTCCTCAACCATCGGATGCAGGATCATCTCCAGCTCCTCCAGCGTCGTGCCCACCGCCAGCTGCCGCCGCCGCAACTCCTCCGTGGAGTACAGCACCGGCTCCGGCGCGTCGGTCTTGACGATGCGGTCGAGCTTGGTGATCCCGCGCACCCACTCCCCGAACGGCTGCCGCGCCGACAGCAGGTCCTTCAGCTCGTCGTCGAGGTAGAACCGCGCCGCCTCCAGATCGACGCCGATCGTCTGGCCCGGCCCGACCCGCCCCTTGGCGACGACCTCGCTCTCCTGGAATTTCACCATGCCGGTCTCGCTGCCCACCACCAGCAGCTTCGTGTCCGTCACGGTATAGCGCAGCGGGCGCAGCCCGTTGCGGTCGAGTCCGGCGATCACCCAGCGCCCATCGGTCGCGGTGATCGCCGCCGGGCCGTCCCACGGCTCCATGACCGCGTTGCAATACAGGAACATGTTGCGGTGCGCGTCCGGCATCGTCGCGTCCTGCCCGACGCTCGCCGGGATCAGCAGCGCCTTGGTCATCGGCGCGTCCCGCCCGGCCCGCACCAGCAGCTCGAACACGTTGTCGAGCGTCGCCGTGTCCGACCCGCCCGCCTGGATCACCGGCTTCACGTCGTCGATCAGCCCCTCCAGCGGCCCCGCCGCCAGCCGCGTCTCGTGCGACTTCATCCAGTTGCTGTTGCCGGCGACCGTGTTGATCTCGCCGTTATGCGCCAGCATGCGGAACGGCTGCGCCAGCTTCCATGTCGGGAAGGTATTGGTCGAGTAGCGCTGATGATAGATCGCGAACCGGCTGATGAAGCGCGGGTCCAGCAGGTCCGGGTAGAAGTCCGTCAGGCTCTCGGCCAGGAACATCCCCTTGTAGATGATGCTGCGGCACGACAGGCTGCAGAGATATAGTTCAGAAATCTGCGCCGCGATCGCCTGCTTCTCGATCTTGCGCCGGATGACATACAGGTCGCGCTCGAACTCCGCATCGTCCGATATGCCATTCGGCCCGACCCGCCCGCGGATCATGATCTGCTCGATCTCCGGACGCGTCGCATTGGCCTTCTCGCCGATGCACGCCACGTTGATCGGCACCTGCCGCCAGCCGAAGATGCCATAGCCCAGCGCCAGGATCTCCGTCTCGACGATCTGCCGGCAGCGCTCCTGCGCGCCCAGGTCAGTCTTCGGCAGGAACACCATGCCCACCGCCATGCGGCCCGGCTGCTCCCCATGCCCGCTGCGCCGCACCGCCTCGGCAAAGAAATCCTGCGGGATTTCGATATGGATGCCGGCGCCGTCCCCGGTCTTGCCGTCCGCATCGACCGCGCCGCGGTGCCACACGGCACGCAGCGCGTCGATCCCCGCCTGCACCACGTCCCGCCGCGCCACGCCGTCCAGCGCCGCGACCACGCCCACGCCGCACGCGTCATGCTCCTGGCTCGGGTCGTAGGTGCCGGCAAGCCGTGCGACGTTGGCGTTCCAGTCGGCGACGAAATCCATCCCGGTTGGCTCCATGCCAGTTGGCTTCATAAGGGTCACTCCGCCGCCGCCAGCATCGCGTGCTGCTGCATGTACTTGTGCATCCGCGAGGCCGCGTCGCGCCCGTCGCGGATCGCCCACACCACCAGGCTCGCGCCCCGCACGATGTCTCCCGCCGCGAACACCCCCGGCATCGCCGTCATCTGCGTCCGGTGCTCCACCTTCAGCGTGCCCCAGCGGCTGACCTCCAGCCCCGGCTCGTCCCACAGCTTCGGCAATTCCTCGGGATCGAACCCCAACGCCTTAATCACCAAATCCGCCTCCAGCGTGACCCGGCTGTCCGCCGGCTCCACCGACTGCCGCCCCGAGCTGTCCACCAGCCCCAGCCGCATCCGCTGCACCCGCACGCCCGTCACGTGGTCGTCGCCCAGGAACGCCTCGGGCGCCGACAGCCAGACGAACTGCACCCCCTCCTCCTCGGCGTTCTTCACCTCGCGCATCGACCCCGGCATGTTCACGCGGTCCCGCCGGTATAGGCACGCGACGCTCGCCGCCCCCTGCCGCACCGCCGTCCGCACGCAGTCCATCGCCGTGTCGCCGCCGCCGATCACCACGACCCGCTTGCCCGCCGCGTTGTGCTGCCCGCTGTCGAAGCTCGGCACGTCGTCGCCCAGCCCCTGGCGGTTGCTGGCGGTCAGGAAGTCCATCGCCGGCTCGATCCCCGGCAGCCCGGCGCCGGGCCCGCCGATGTCGCGCGCCTTGTAAACCCCCGTCGCGATCAGCACGCTGTCATGCCGCGCCCTGAGCTCGGCAAAGCTCAGGTCCCGCCCAAGCTCGACGCCGAGATGGAACCGGATGCCGCCCTCCTCCAGCAGCTTCCAGCGGCGCAGCACGATGTCCTTCTCCAGCTTGAAGCCGGGGATGCCATAGATCATCAGCCCGCCGACCCGGTCATACCGGTCATAAACATGCACCTGATAGCCCAAGCTCCGCAGCCGCTCCGCCGCCGCCAATCCCCCCGGCCCGGCGCCGATGATCCCCACCGACTGCGCCCGCTCCTGCCGCGGCTTCGGCGGCTTCACCCAGCCCTGCTCCCACGCATGGTCGGTGATGAACCGCTCGACGGCCCCGATGGTGACGGCCTCAAAGCCCTTCTCGATGACGCAATTGCCCTCGCACAGCCGGTCCTGCGGGCAGATGCGGCCGCAGATCTCCGGAAACGTGTTGGTCGCCGAGCTGACCTCGTACGCCTCCTGCAGCCGGTTCTCCGCCGTGAGCTTCAGCCAATCCGGGATGTTGTTCGCCAACGGGCAGTGCACCTGGCAGAACGGCACGCCGCACTGGCTGCACCGGCTGCTCTGCGCGCCGGCCTGGGCGGGATCGAAGTCGGCGTAGATCTCGGCGAAATCCTCCCGCCGCATCGACGACGCGCGCTTGTCCGGCTGGTGCTGCGCCAAGCTCACGAACTGCAGCATGCGTTCAGCCATGGTCCACCCCTCGCTCAACGGCTGCCGCGCAGCCCTCCCATGTCCCGTATATGTGCTTGCATCAGGGTTGGCGACAGTAATTCAGCACATTAGGGCATAATAGCTGCCTAACTTATTTTGTTGGGGGTGGCTTCGTCCGCTTGACGCCCGCCATCAGCATCAAAAAATGTCCGAAACGGACCTATTTCTCAGAACGCTAACATAGGCTGCAGCGCAACGGCCGCCCATTAAACATGCCGGCTTCATCATTGTAGTAATCCGCTCAGTCGCGCCATCCCGCTCCTGTTAAGCCCGATACCGCTACTCGGGGCCGACAGAAGTGACCAAGGTCACACCGCCATTCGTCCCGCCTATCTTAAGTTTCGACCGTTTCGCCGCCGCGGGGATCAGCCTCGTTGCTATCGGACGATTGAAAGGACGCACACGCTATGCCGATATATCAGCTCGGAAACGGAAATGACTATTTCAACTCCGCCACAGTGGGCAATTGGACCAACGCTTCCGCAGTCTTCGGTGGAAATGGCGACGACACCATCCTCGCCACAGCCGTGACGCCCTTCGCCACGAGCCATGTCTTTATTGACGGCGGCAACGGCGACGACAATATCCGGATCTACGCCCAAGACAGCGTCGCCTTCGGCGGCAATGGCGACGATACGCTGACCGCGACCGGCGGCCTCGGCAACATGCTGATCGGCGGCAACGGCGACGACCTGCTGATCAGCGTCGGCGGCGGCAGCGGCATGGGACCCGGCAACACGCTGACCGGCGGTCTCGGCGACGACACCTTCCTGCTCGTCAACGACGGCAATCTTGTCGTGAAAAACGATGCGGCAAACAACGGACTCGTCTCGAATGGCGACGTGTTCGTCGGCCCGATGGACGTGATCACCGACTGCACGCCCGGCGAACACATCGGGCTGCGACAATACGACATCAACGCCAATGGCCCGGCCGCTGCCGACACGCCGGTCACCCGGGTGGACAGCGTCGCCCTGGCCCCGGACCCCCTCCCGCATACCGCCGACAGCTTCCGTCCCGTCATCGGCAGCGAGCAGTACGCCGTGTTCCATGGCACGTTCGCCGGGGTGAACGCGTTCACCGTCAATGCGGACGGGCCCGACCTGTTCGTCGTCTATGACACGCGCACCGGCCCCACCGAACTGGTCGGCAAGGGGTCGCTAGTGCTGCTCGGAGTGTTGGACGAGCAGGCGCTGGCCGACGTGCTCTTCCCCTCGACCGCCTCCGGAGAGGACTGGCACGCCTTCAGCCAGGCCGGCGCGACATCCGCCGCATCCGCAATCCTGGATGGGACACCGCGCGCCCCGTCCGCCATGGACCTCATCGCCCCCTCCGCCTAGAGCAACGACGGTCCCGCCTGGCGTCGCACCCGGGCGGGACCTCCGCCGCGGCGCGCTACGGCCGGATCGCGGTCACCTTGAACGGCCCGCCATGCGCCGCCGCGTGCGCGACAGCCGCATTCGCGTCGTCCAAGCCAAAGTCCGTAACCTCGAAACCGCCCAAGTCCAGCAGGCCGGACCGGATGAGCCCAGCCAGGCGGACGGTGGCCTCCGCCGGGTACATCCACTGGCCGCGTATCGTGATGCCGTTCCGCATGATCCACGGATAGGGCAGCGCCAGATCGTCGCCCCCCAGCATCCCAACGCCGCCCATCAGCACGACCCGGCCGTACGCCCGCACCGCCATCGCGGCGGCCCGCACCGCCGTCGTGCCCGCCGAGGGCGGCAGCAATTCCAGCACGCAGTCGATCGGGCCCGGCGCCGCCTGCTTCATCCGCTCGCGGTCCGACGCCTCGTCGCCGGTCAGCCGCACGGTCCGCAGCCGAGGGCCGAAACGCCGCGCCAGCTCCTCCAGCATCCGCTCGTTCCGCCCCGGCGCCATGACGCAGCCCGCACCCATCGCCAGCGCGACGGCGACGCCCGCGCTGCCGAAACTGCCCGTGGCCCCGCTGACCAGCACCGTCTCCCCGGCCTGCAGGTTGGCCGCCAGCAGTCCGCCGTACGGCACGAGGAGCACGTTCAGCGCGCACCACCGCCCGGCGTCCGCCGGGTCGATCGGGCCGATCCCAATGGCGTTCTCCGTCGGGACCCGCATCCGTTCGGCAAAGGCGCCGTCGTGGAAATGCTGCTGCAGGCGCAGGCCGCCCTCGCCGCGGGCGCTCCAGCCCTGCAGCGTGATGTCGGGGGTCAGCGCGTCGTCGCGCGACCGCACGGTCGGGTCGCATAGGACCCAGTCGCCGACCGCGAGCCGCGTCGCGTCCGGCCCGACGGCGCGCACCCGGCCGATCGCCCCGCATCCCGGCACCATCGGCAGTTTGATGAGGTACTTCCGCTCGCCGCTGAACACCTCGTTCGCATAGGGCAGCACGCCGGCGGCCACGACATCGACGATGACCTCCCCGGTGCCCAGGACCGGATCGGGCAGGCTCTCGATGGCGAGCGGCGATCCGAACGTCTTCAGGATTGCAGCTTTCATGGTCGTCCTACTCCTTTGAACCGACCCCATCCTCGCAGGCTTCCCGCGCGCATCCAGGCCTGGCATTATCCTGGGACTGAACGATCCCTCCCACCGGCAGTGGACTCAAGCTCATGGCGGACCCGAGCCGAAGCGAACTCGGCGATTTCCTCCGGTCGCGACGCGAGAAGCTGAGCCCCGCGGCAGCGGGCCTCCCAAGCGGGCGGCGGCGGCGGACACCGGGCCTGCGACGCGAGGAGGTGGCCGAACTCGCGGGCATCGGCGTCGATTGGTACATCCGGCTGGAGCAGGGGCGCAACGTCAGCCCCTCCGTCACCACGGTCGATGCCCTGGCCCGCGCGCTGCGCCTCGGCAAGGTCGAGCACGCCCACTTGCGGGCGCTGACGCGGGACACCGGCCGCCGCGCCTTCTCCCGCGAGAGCGTGCCCGAAGCGATCCGCCGGCTGGTCGAGAGCCTCAACCAGCCGGCCTATGTCACCGGCCGCCGGTGGGACGTTCTGGCGTGGAATGCCGCCGCGGCGGACATCCTCACCGACTTCAGCCGCATGGCCGAGGCGGACCGCAACATCCTGGTTTACATGCTGACCGACCCGGACGCGCAGCGCCTCTTCGGCACGACCTGGGCCGATGAGGCAAGGCGCATGGTGGCCCAGTTTCGGCTGACGCACGACCTATGGGCCGGCGACCCGGCCTTTCTCGACCTCCTGGCGCGCCTTCGGCAGGGGTGCACAGCGTTCGCGGCCTGGTGGGAGGCGCACGACATCCGCAGCGTCGCGGTTGGGCAAAAACTGCTGAACCATCCCAAGCGCGGCCCGCTGCGCTTCGAGTATGCGACCTTTCAGGCCAATGACGACCCGGCGTTGAAGCTCGCCATCTATGCGCCAGCGTGAGCTGAACTACGGCTGCGAGGTCCCCAGCAGCTCGTCCAGCGTCACCGGGCACGCGTCCGGCACCGGCAGCGGGGGCAGGCCGTCGATGCTCTCGGGCAGACGGTCGAGCGCCCGGCGATAGAGGTCGGCCATGTTGATCCGTTGCCGCATGGATGGGGCGAAGGTGTCGGCCGCATCGCCGCGGAACCCACGCGCCTCGGCACGCCAATGCGGCACGTCGCGGGACAGCGGCCATGCCTCGCATTTAAGGTCGTGGATCAGCGCCTGCACCAGCAGGGACCGGACTGCGGTCAGTTGGCTGCGCCCCACGCTCTCGACCTCCTCGATGATGTTGGCCCAGTCCGGCGCCTCGTTCCCCGGCTCGCCCGCCGCGTGCTGGCGCAGCAGCCGGGCCTGCTGCTCCGACCACTCCAGCACGTCCGTGTCATACAGCCCGCCCATCCGCTTCTCCCCCGGCCTCAACCGTGAACATTCCGGCCACGCCCTACGCACCCACCTCCAACAGCTCGTCCAGCGTCACCGGGCACGCGTCCGGCACCGGCAGCGGCGACTGGCCGTCAATGCTTTCAGGCAGCGCTGAAAGGGCATCGGCATAGATGCCGGAAATGTCGAGCTTCTGCCGCATGGATGGCCGGTATCTGCGTCTCGCCTGGGCGCGGAACCCGCGCGCATCGCCTCGCCAGGACGGGACATCACGCGACAGCGGCCACGCCTCGGCCTTCAGATCATGCAGGAACGCCTGGAACCACCACGATTCAACCGCGTCGATCTGGCTCTGCCCCACGCTCTCGATTTCCTCGATAATATTGGCCCAATCCGGCGCTTCATTGCCCGCCTGGCCAACTGCGTGCTGGCGCAGCAGCCGGGCCTGCTGCTCCGACCACTCCAGCACGTCCACGACATACAGCTCGCCCATCCGCTCCTCCTCTTAAACTAACCCTCTCTCCACCCCGGCGGCGCCCCTCACGTCGGCACCTCCTCCCGCTTGCCGCCCCCGGCGCGGTAGCGGTCCAGGTACTCCGGCACCACCAGCTCCACCGGCGTCGGCACAATCCCCAGGTCCTGCAGGCCCGGCATCCCCTCCGACACCACGTTGTCCCGCCCCAGCAAGACAAGCTGGTCGCGCGTCAGCGGCTTGCCGGGGATCAGCTCGCCCAGCCGCGCCTGCACGCGCGCCACCGCCATCGGAATGTCTATCAGCGGCCGGTGCCGCTTGGTCTCCTTCAGGATCCAGGTCAGCAGCTCCCTGAACGTCCACACCCGCGGCCCGCCAAGCTCATAGGTGCGCCCCTTGGTGTCCTCGCGCTCCAAAACCGCCATCACCGCATCCGCCACGTCGCCCACGAACACCGGCTGGAACCGCGTGCCGCCCGAGATCACCGGCATCACCGGCAGCGTCATGGCAATGGCGCCGAACCGGTTGAAGAATTTGTCCTCCGCCCCGAACACCAATGACGGGCGCAGGATGGTGGCGCCGGGCATGGCGGCCAGCACCGCATGCTCGCCCGCCGCCTTGGTCCGCGCATACAGGCTCGGGCTTCCGGCATCCGCGCCGATCGCCGAGATCTGCACCATCCCCCCCACCCCGTGCGACGCGGCCGAGCGGGCAATCCGCCCGGCGCCCTCCGCCTGGGTGCGCTCGAAATCCCCCGCCCGCTTCTCGCTCAGGATGCCGACCAGGTTCACCACGATGTCCGCGCCCTCGGTCGCCCGCTGGATCGCCGCCTCGTTCGACAGGCTGACATACAGCGGCACCACCTGGCCCACCCGGCCCGCCATCATCGAGCCGCGCGCCGCCTCGGTGTTGCGCCCGGCCACCCGCACGATATGCCCCTGGCCCGCCAGCCGCTTCACGACATAGCGCCCGATGAAGCCGCTGCCGCCAAACACCGTCGCCACACTCCGCGTCGCCATCAAACCGATCCCCTCGAAACCCTTGCCGCACGATGCGCCATACCTCGCATATATTCCTTAACCGTAACTCCCAAGCACCTGCTCTCGATCGTTACGCTGAGAGCAGGTCCACGAGATCGCCAGTCGGCATGGTCAGGGCTCGGAGGATGTTGATCCCGTGCTTTCGGGTGGTGGAGATGACCGA